>Ga0307470_10000103_pt1 | contig 58856 bp, 64 predicted proteins | sample atmos_gasesAM3C__FD_204565 | JGI IMG/M metagenome (GOLD analysis project Ga0307470, IMG submission 204565) | Hardwood forest soil microbial communities from Morgan-Monroe State Forest, Indiana, United States - atmos_gasesAM3C_05 | ecosystem: Environmental > Terrestrial > Soil > Temperate forest... | reverse complement strand
CCGCGATCAGCCTGCTCCGCCTATCCGGAGCCACCAACATCGCCGCCAGCCACCGACATCACGCCACCCGCACCGAACGACCGATCACGCTCCTGCTGACCTCATGAACGACTTTGCCTCGGCCCTGCGGCCGGCCCAACTACGACCGGTTCGGCATCACCGCGACCACCACCGAACAGTACGTCTGGTATGACCACCCGGACAGCACGCACCGCTGGCCGCTGCCCACCCCGACCGCATAGCGATCCCGCTGGCTTCCGTTCCGAAACCGCGGCATGTTCACGAAGAATGGCGGACCGGCTGGCCGTCTCCCACCGCGACACGAGCGAATGCTCCACATGCTCGACCCATCGATGGGCATCGCTTGGCTGGTCGGTCGGCCATCCCGGGCGCATTGGCCGGAAACCCGTAATAGTCCGGGACCGTGGTAAGCATGTCGAGGCCGCGGTCGTGAAGCAGCCGCTTGATCTCGCCTTCCAGCGGCCTGAACAAGATGACCGCCCTACGCGACGCCATCCTCAGCCATGCAGCGCCGACGGGTCACCCAGCCGTCCGGGGCCGTCGAGACGGACGCCGGAGAGTGGCTGCGGCCAGGGGCGGTCGGTTGTGCGCCCACAGCCAACTCCGGGGATGGACGGGTCGCTCATAATCGGCATATCGCAACAGCTAGCAGTGAGGGGAGCCACCATGCACACGCTGTACGACACGCGAGCCGTGCACCCGCTCGACCGCTACGAATACTACCGGGCGGAAGCCGCGGCCGAGCTGGCCCCCGTGTCGGTTCACGGACGTTCACCCGGCCATCTGCTCGCGGTGATGTCGGTCGCGAAGATCGGCGACTTCCAAATCGAGACGTTCACCTGGGGCGCGGACCGCGAGGTCGTGGTACGACGCACCGAACAACTGATCCGCACCAGTGACCCCGGCTGGTACCGGATATTTCTCAGTTCCACCCCCGGAGCACGGGCAGAACAGGCGGACCACCGGGTGGAGTTCCGCGCTCGGGACATCGCGCTGTACGACGTGTCCCTGCCCTGGACGGCGACGCACCTGGCCGGACCGACGCCGATGCGGGTTATCATGCTGACGTTCCCGCAAGCGCTGGTGCCCATTGACCCTGCCACGGTCCGGCCGCTGGTCGGTACCCTGACGCCGAGGAACATGCCCGGGCGCAGCCTGCTCGCGCAGCTCATCATCGGGCTGGCCGAACCGACCGCCACGGACGACCCGGGCCTGGCGGAGGTCCTGCGAGAATGCGTGGTCGAGCTGATCCGTCAACGACTCGGCGCGTCGACCGGGATCACTCCGCACGCACGCCGGCTGCTGCAACAGGCCCACATCAACGGCATCCTCCGTCAACACCTCGACAATCCAGCACTCGACCCGGGCGGGATCGCCCGGGCCGCGAACATCTCACCGCGGTACCTGCACACCATATTCCAGGACGCCGACCTGAGCCCGATGCAACTGCTCAAGCGGCTGCGCCTACAAGAGGCCCACCGTAGGCTGCAGAACCCAGCGCCGGCCAGTACGTCCATTAAGGACATCATGTCGGCGGTGGGGTACGTTCGGCCGGACCAGTTCGCCCGGGACTTCCGGCAACTGTTCGGCGTCTCGGCCACACAGGCACGCCGGCTCGCCGGCGAGCGGTCCTCCTACCGCGGGGCGTGAACCGTGGGCCGCCACCGTGATCCGGGCCAACCCCGCGAACCGGACGTCCAGATTGACATCACGCTCACCCTGCCCCGCCCGATCGTCTGGCTGCTGGCCGGCATCGCCGCCAGCCACCTGCACGCATTCGGCGGGATGGTCGAGAAGGTCAGCCACATCCTGCGCGCAGTCGCCGGGTGACCTGACCGCCGGTGCGGGGCCAACCGTCCGGCAGGACGGCGACCGACCGGCGGTTGGGCTGGCTGCCCGTCCAGCAGCTTCTGGAACCGATGGTGTGCGACACGAGACAGTACAGGTCGACGAGGCCGTCTTCGACGTCCACCACTTAAGGCTTGAGACCGCCGCCTGTTTCCGGCGGTGACGCTCATACGAACCTATGCGTCTACGAATCTATGCGTGAGGTAAACTTAGCGAGCCAGTTCCCGCGCACGAGACTCAAAGTCCCGCACAGCGGGGAGCGCCTGGTACGGTTTGAGCTGCTTTCGGAGCAGGTTTACCCGAGTGTCGCCCCGGGCTGAGGTGACTTCTCCCGTCAGCTCCAGGGTCTTGGTGGCCGCCGCCACGGCTTGGTCGATGTTACCGAGCATGATATAGGCCTCTGCCAGCCAACTGGTGTACAGCGCCAACTCGCGTGCCATGCGTTCGTCGTAGCTGCACAGAGCGTTAGACAGGAGTGGCACCGCCCGCGCCGGTAGGCCAAGTTCGACATAGCAGCGCCCGGCCATCACATCGACCTCCGCCGCGTCGAGCCAGTAGACCCACGAAGGGTCGTCGTCCGGCGTGCGGCGTTCATAGTCCTCCTCCACTGCTGAGAGCGTGCGCTCGGCCTGCCTGCGGTCGCCTGCCTTGGCGCTGGCCCATGCTATCCGTTCCTTAAGCAACGCCCGAGTGGTCGGAGTGGCGTGATGCTTAGCTCCAGTGGCGGCCGTCCGGGCCAGCAGGACCGCTTCACGCGGGTTTCCGACGTTACTGATCTGGTATGCAAGCGTGGAGATGAGGTTCGCCGCCAATGGCACATCGCCGGCGGCATGAGCTGCCTTTATCCCAATGCTGTAGTAGCGCGCGGCGGCCGGGTAGCTTCCCATGTCACCGGTCACCCAGCCCGCCAGTTGGCACAGCTCGCCCACGGCGACCAGCAGACGCCGTCGTAGAGACTCCGTCGCAGCGGCTTTGTGGAGCAAGTCAGCGGTGGCGTGCAGCTCGCGCTCCACAAGCCCACGCAGGTCGCCAGCTTCCGCGAAGTCGTCCAGGCGCCTCAACTGAGCGATCCGCCGCTCAACCCTGGACACCAGGGCCTCGCCAATGCGCCGGCCAGCGGCCACCTCCACCACCTGCGGCGGTTCGACCACCAGCCACTCATGCGTGATGCGGCTCAACGCGCCGGCCGTGACTGGCAGGCCATCGCCCACCCGGAGCAGATCGGCCAGCTCACCGCCACGTTCGACAGTCCAGTCCTCGCTGGTAAGCGCAAGCTGGGCGGCCTCGACTGTGCCGCTCGGCTTGAACAGCCCTGCCAGGTCCGCTGGCCGGGCTGGGCTTGGGCCGTCGGTGAGGAGGAATTGGAGCCGGTCGCGGGGCAGTTGCAGGACAGTGGCGAGCTTGGGCCACAGGTACGGCTGCGGCAGGTGCTGGCCAGCCTCCCAGCGGATCACCGTGGAGCGGTCGACGTGCAGGGCCTCGGCCAGCGATTCCTGCGTGTGGCCAGCGGCTTTGCGGGCCGCGACCAGCCCGGCCCGGCGATTTCCCACCATTTCCCACCTCCTGTTCCCAGCCGAAAGTAGCAGTCTCCGACGGGTTGTCCCACGTGGCATGCGGGAGTGCGACATCAGCGTCGCGAGGGTTCCACTTTGGTGCTCTGTTACCGCTGGCGACGCTCATATACGAATCTATGCGGCAGGTATCCAGGGATTGCATTGGCTCGGCGCAGTCCGGCGACCGGCCGCGTCCGAAGCTGATGATCTTGTAGCCGTTGAGCCCAAGATTGGGAGCTGACCTCGTGCCACCCCTGTTGCATCCCGTGCCCGAGTTGTCCACCGAGCCCGTGTTGGCGCCGTTCGTGGCGTGTGTGGTGGTGGGGTTGGCGACCACGGCCGGAGTGCCTGGCCCGGCGGAGGTCGCGGAGGTGGCCGCCCTGTACCTGGACCGGCCCGCGGTGACCCGGCCGCCGCTGCTGTTCTGCTGTCAGCCAGCCGGGCCGTGGGCCGGACTGGGCGCGGCCACGGTCTCGCACCTGAGGTTCGCGCCGCCGTGGGCGGAGGTCGCCGGGCGGGTCGCCGAGGCGCTGGCCGGTCGGACCGTGGTCACCCACGACACCGGCCGGCTGGCCATCCTCCTAAGGCATCTGCCGGACTGGCGGCCGGCCGCCGTCCTGCACACCCGCGACCTCGCCGAACGGCTCTGGCCCGGGCTGCCCGGCTACGACCGGCACGCGCTGTCGGTGGTTCTGGGCTCCGGCCGGGTCAGCCCCGGCGCGGCCGGGGAGGCCGACGACGTCGCGCACCTGCTGCTCGCCCTCACCGGCCACACCGCAGGGCCGACTCCGCTGGGCTAGCCGTCCCCGCCCTGGCCACCACCATTGAACCCGTCCCGGGCAGGAGGACACTCATGGCCGCCCGCCGCCCGCCGCCCGCCGCCCGCCGCCCCAGCGACCCGACGCCCAGATCTGGCACGAGCCGGACATGCTGCCCTTCGTGGCCCGGCGTGACATCGGCGGCATCTACCGCGTTCTCCAGACCCACGGCTACACCCAGCAGCAGATCGCCACGCTCACCGGACAGTCCCAGCCCGAAGTGTCCGCGATCATCCACGGCCGTCAGGTGATGGCGTACGACGTGATCGAGCGAGTCCTCGACGGCCTCGGCGTGCCCCGCGGCCTAGCTGGCCTGGCCTACCACCCCCACCACGGCGCCACCCCGGGCGCCGCCACGCCCGGTCCCTGACCAGAACGGAGCACCACCCGCCATGCCATCCACCACCGGACGTGCCCGGTGAACACCATCCCACCCAGCCCGCTCTGGCAGCTCCCCGACCGCCCCGACCCCGCCCTGTGGGACGAGCCCCGCATGCGCGCCGCCCTCGCTCACCACGACCTCCGGCACGTCTACCAGACGCTCAGCCTGCACGGATACAGCCAGCAACGAATCGCGGCACTCACCGGACAGTCACAGCCCGAAGTCTCATCCATCATCCACAACCGCCGCCACGTCCAGGCATACGCCGTCCTCCTCGGCGTCGCCCGCAGCCTCGGCATCCCCCTCGGCTACATGGGCCTGTCCCACTGCCACTGCACCCACACCACCCAACACCCCCACCCGGACGGCGCCCGCGACCCCGCCGGGCCGGGTGATATCCGATGAGCGCGCCGGAATGGGCGCCGCACCCGTTCCGGACGGCATGGAGGGGACGCCGGGCCGCGTGACGCCGGCCGGATGCTGCGCTGGCACCTGCTCCGGCAGATCCAACTTGGACGCCAACGGCCCCGTCGAGGGTTTGCTGTAGTCGCGGCAATGACCAAGCAGCCGCTTGGACGGAGCTGTGGTCGGTCCGTCATTCATCTGCTCCGGCCCGCCCGCGGCAGCCGCCTCACCCCGCAGCTTCTTGCCAAGATTCGGGATACGACCCAGCCGCTCGCCTCCAGGAACGGCTGGAATCGATCCCGCGTGACGGTCTCCTCGGCCTGGCCTTCGACGAGCAGGTGAATCCGCCGGTACAGCATCAGGATGGACGCTCCGGGCCGGGCCGGTCGCCGATCAGGTTCTTCTCCCAAAGCTCGCCGAGCGAGTACTCGTCGAGCCATTCGCGCAGGCTGTCCGGGGGCGGCCGGTCGAACACGAAGGCACCGTCCCGCCGTTCCACCACGATGAGATCGGGCAGCTCGAACTGGTTCATCAACGTCACCGACTGGGTGGCGACGATGAACTGACCGCGCACGGAAGCCGAGCGCAGCACCCCGGCAAGCTGGACAATCGCGTATGGATGCAGGCCCAGCTCGGGCTCGTCCAGCACTACGAGCCTCGGCGGCTCCGGTGAGAGCAGCAGGGTCGCCAGGCAGATAAACCGCAGGGTGCCTTCCGAAAGCTGGTTCGCTGAGAAGACCACGTCCGAGTCGACCGGTCGCCACCGCAGCAGGATCGTCTCAGCGGGTGCTGGTTGCAGGCCAAAGTCGCGAAAGAATGGTGCCACCTGCTGCACTGCCCCGACGATGCCCCTTCCGAGGGGTCCACGACCCGTCCCCTGCCCACCGAAGGACCTCGGTGGCGAAAATCAGTTAATCATCCTGCGCGGGCGCGAGGACGGCGTCGTACTGGTTGGGTGGGGCTTCGAGAAAGATGCGGATCCTTTGGTAGAGGGCGGCCGATGCAGCAAGGCGGACGCGCCGCCGTTCAGCCCAACGAAGAGCCGCAGGTCCTCGTCCACAATGCGACCGAGCAGCTCCAGCATGCGGATGACGTTGCTCTTGCCCGACCCGTTCGCCCCGACGAGCACATTGAGGTCGCGCAGCTCCACCTCGGCGTCGCGGATCGAGGTGAACTCCTTGACCCAGATCGACCGTACGCCATCGCTGACCATGCGCTCACTGTAGTGATCAGCGGCGACGAACCGGAGCTAGTCGTCGGGCGGGGTGAAGGTCTTGGTGCGGCGCAGGCCGGCAGCCCGGCCCTTGCCGGCCACCACCAGGGCCATCTTCCGGGACGCCTCGTCGATCATCTCCTCGCCCAACATCACCGAGCCCCGCTTCCCGCCCGCCTCGGAGGTGTAGTACTCGTACGCGTCCAGGATCAGCTCGGCATGGTCGTAGTCGTCCTGGCTCGGTGCGTAGGCCTCGTTGGCCACCTCGACCTGGCCGGGGTGCAGCACCCACTTGCCGTCGAACCCGAGCGCCGCCGACCGCCTGGCCACCCGGCGGAAGCCCTCGACGTCGCGGATCTGCAGGTACGGCCCGTCGATGGCCTGCAGGTCGTGCGCCCGGGCGGCCATCAGGATCCGCATCAGGATGTAGTGGTAGGCGTCGCCGACGTCGTACCCGGGTGGCTGCTCGCCGACGACCAGCGACCTCATGTTGATCGAGGCCATGAAGTCGGCCGGGCCGAAGATGATCGTCTCCACCCGAGGGGACGCGGCGGCGATGGCGTCGACGTTGACCAGCCCGCGGGCGTTCTCGATCTGCGCCTCGATGCCGATCCGGCCGACCTCGAAACCCATCGTCTTCTCGATCTGGGTGAGCAGCAGGTCCAGCCAGACCACCTGGTCGGCGGTCTGCACCTTGGGCAGCATGATGCAGTCGAGCCACTGGCCGGCGCCCTCGACCACCTCGATGACGTCCCGGTAGGTCCACTCGGTGGTCAGGTCGTTGACCCGGACCACCCGGATCTTGCCCTCGTACCCGCCCTCGGCCAGCGCGGCGACGATGTTCTTTCGTGCGTCGGGCTTGGCCAGCGGAGCGACGGCGTCCTCGATGTCCAGGAAGATCTGGTCGGCGGGCAGGCTCTTCGCCTTCTCCAGGAAGCGCGGGTTGCTGCCGGGTACGGCGAGGCAGGAGCGCCGCGGGCGCAGCGTGCGGTCGGCCACTGGTGGACCTCCTTACCCATCGCGGTCTGCCTCGCAGGCTAGCCAGCGGCCGGGCGGCGGCGCACCGGATGCCGGTGCCTACTCGGTCACACCCCGTCGCCAGACCGACCCGGCTGGTCACTCCACCGGAATGGCACGGGCTCCCGCCCGGACCACCAGCGCCACCCCGACGAGCAGCAGCGCCAGCCCAGGCGCCGCCGTGCCAGCCGGCACCTGGCCCAGCCACACCGCCGCGACCAGGCCGGCGCCGGGCACCTCGAACAGGAGCGCCAGGCTGACCACGGTCGGGCTGGTGGACCGCAGGACGACGTTGACCAGCGAATGCCCGAGCAACTGTGCGCCGACCGTCAGCGCGGCCAGCTTCAGCCACGTCTCGCCCTCGTACCCGCCGAGCCGCTGCCCGCCGACCAGGCAGGTGCCGAGCAGCAGCAGCGCGCAGAAGCTGTAGCAGATCGTGGTGTACGACGCCGTGGACACCCGCGCCCGGACCGCGCCGCCGGCCGTGACGTAGGCCGCGGCCAGCACGCCACCGGTGACCGCCAGCAGGTCACCCACGACCGCGCGGCCGGCCAGCCCGAGGTCCGCGCCGGTCAGCAGCACCGCCCCGACCACGGCGACACCGATGCCGAGCCAGACGGCGCGCGAGACCCGGCGGCCCCGCACGCGGGCGATCAGCGCCGCCCACACCGGCTGGGTGGCCACCAGCGCGGTGGCCGAGGCGACGGAGGTGAGCGTCACCGACGGCACCCAGGTGGCGAAGTGCGCCGCCAGCAGCGCCCCGGCCAGCAGCGACAGCCTCCAGCTTCGCTGGTCCAGCCGGGCCAGCTCGGCCCGGCGACGTACGGCCGACCAGGGCAGCAGCACCGCAACGGCCAGCGCGTTGCGCCAGAAGGCGATGGCCAGCGCCGGGGCCGCGGTCGCGGCGATCAGCGAGGCGGAGGTGGAGACGGCGGCTGTTGCGACGGCGAGCAGGGCCAGGTCCAGCTTCGACGGCAGCGTGATCGCCTCGTGGGTCACGGCGTGGCCTCTCCCGGGAGCGGTCGGCCAGGATATGGCACGCTGCTGGCATGACAGAGGTGCCACCGCTCGTGTCCGAGGCGACCAGGAAGGCCGGCGTGATCTGGGTCGGCGTGCCTGGCCAGCCACGGGCGATCGGCGTGTGGCACCAGTGGCACGACGCCCCTCCGGCGGACGGCGTACCGGGCGGGGTCAGCTACGTGGTCATCGGGCCGGGCGAGCAGCCGGTGCACGGGCTGGCCGCCGCCACCACCTGCACCGTCAGCGTGCCGAGCTCGGACAAGCGCGGCCGGATCGTCACCTGGCGAGCCGCGGTGTCCCCCGTACGGCCCGGTACGCCGGAGTGGGACGCCGTCATCCCCGGCATGCTGACCAAGCGGCTGAACCTGGCCGCGGCGGCCACCGCCGCCGAACGCTGGGCGCGGCAGTGCACGGTGCTCCGGCTGGCCCCGACCGGCGAGCTGGCCGAGGCCGGTGAAACCCTGCCGACTGGCTCGCTGGCCGAGCCGCCCCCGCCGTCGCCAGCCCGCACAGCCACCCGGGTGCCGTTCACCTTGCACCGCAAGCGCGGCGGGCGTGTGCGATAACGAAGATCGGCAACTGGCACCTCAAGGTCGACAAATCGACCGCTCCGGCTAGAACGCCGTACCGGGGTTGTCATGGGGTGACAACCTCGTGCCCAATGAGCAGGCCTCGGCCCCGTCGGTCGGGGAAGTGAGCCCGGCACCCGTTCGGACGGACGGCTGGCCGGGCTTCGCGTTTTCTACCTTGGGTCACCGCACCTTAGGGGACGACGAGGTGGCCGGTGGCGACGGGGGCGACGGCGCCGTAGACCGTCGTCCGGACCACCTCGCCGTCGGCGACCGTGACGGTGCAGGCCCAACGCGGAACGCCCGACGAGGTGGCTGTCGTATCCTGAGTCTGTGACCGTCGTGCCCGACTACGCCGACCTGCACCGGCTGATCGACCGGCTGGAGCCCGAACAGGCTGCTGAGTTGAAGGAGCACGCGCTCCGGCTCGTCGGGGCGGGCGGCAGCCGGTTCCGGGTGCTACGTACGTTCGACGGCCCTGCGACGGATCTAGGCGCCAGGGCTCACCAGATCATCCGCGCCGAAATCGGCGAGGACGATGCTGATCGTTGATGCTGGGCCGCTTGTCGCCTACCTCAACCGCAAGGACCCAGACCACCTTCGCTGTGCCAAGCTCCTCGACTCGCGCACTGACGATCTTCTTGTCACCCCATACGTGGTGACCGAGGCCCGCTATCTCGTCGGTAAGTACGTCGGCCCAGCGGCCGAGACCAACCTGGTTGAATCCCTCGCTGCTGGCGACCTCACGCAGGTGGACATCGGCCCAGCCGACCTAGACCGGATGACACAGCTGATGCGCCGATACCAGGACGTCCCGCTCGGTGTCGCGGATGCCTCGGTCATCGCGGTCGCCGAACGCCTCGGACTGACCGAGGTAGCCTCCCTCGATCACAGGCACTTCGACGCGATCACGCCGTCTCACACCAGCGCATTCAAGCTGTTGCCCTAGGGCTTCGCCGCCCTACCCGACCGAGCGGCAGGACTACGGGACGACGAGGTGGCCGGTGGCGACGGGGGCGACGGCGCCGTAGACCGTCGTCCGGACCACCTCGCCGTCGGCGACCGTGACGGTGCAGCCCAACGTGGACGGCCGGCCGAGCTCAGCGCCCTGGCGGATCGTGAAGCCTGTCGTGCCCTCCGCGACGAGCCCGGCCGCGGCGAGGTACACCCCGAACGCCAGCGCCGCGCTGCCCGTCGCCGGGTCCTCCGGTACGCCGTACGCGGCGGCGAACACCCGGGCGTGGGCGGTCCCGCTCCCGGCGTCCCAGTGGACGACGGCGAGGTTCTCGGCCAGCCCGGTACCCGCGAACGCGGCCAGGTCCAGCCGGGCCCGGGCCACCGCCGACGCCCGGACCAGCACGAACAGCGTCGGCAGCCCGGCACTGCAGGACCGGCTCGGCAGCCCGGTCAGGTCACCTGCCGAGAGCCCCACCGCACCCAGGTACGGCGCCGGGTCGACCTCGGCTCCGACCACCGCCGCGCCACCGGTCAGCCGCGCACCAACGGCATCCACCGCCACCGGCAGCAGCCCGGCGCCGCACTCCTGCACCACCGCACCGGTCGGGATCCGCCCCAGCCGGGCCAGCGTGTGCGCGGTCCCGACGCTCGGATGCCCAGCGAACGGCAGCTCGGTCGCCGGGGTGAAGATCCGCACCCGGTAGGTCGCCGCCGGCACCGTCGGGCGCATCGGGAACGTCGTCTCGGACAGGTTGAGCTCCCTCGCGATCGCCTGCAGGGCCTCGGTCGGCAGGTCGTCGGCGTCGAGCACGACGGCCAGCGGGTTGCCGGCGTACGGGCGGTCGGTAAACACGTCGACGGCGTGGTACGGCAGCGTCGGCACCAGTCGGTCCTCCCGCGTGATGGAGTCCGCCGACGGTAGCCTGCAACCTGTGACCGTGGCGACCAGGATCTTCATCGCCCGGCTGGCTGGCCTCGGCGTGATCGACCCGAACGGCGACCAGGTCGGCCGGGTCCGCGACGTGGTCGTCCGGCAGCATCCGGCCGCCCCCGGCCTGCCGAGCGGCCAGCCGCCGCGGGTGCTCGGCCTCGTCGTGGAGATCCAGCATCGTCGCCGGATCTTCGTGCCGATCGGCAGGATGCAGTCGGTCGACCCCGACGCCATCGTGCTGTCCACCGGGACGGTCAACCTGCGCCGGTTCGAGCAGCGCGGCGGCGAGCAGCTCGTGCTTGGCGAGCTGCTGGACCGGCCGGTGCTGGTCGGCCCGGCCAAGACGCCGGCCACCGTCGTCGACGTGGCGATGGAGCAGACCCGCACCCGCGACTGGGAGGTCAGCCGGATCGCGGTCCGCGAGCACGCCGCCGGGCGGCTGGGTGGCCGGCTGCCGGGCCGGCGCGGTCATGTCCGCCAGGTCGACTGGTCCGAGGTCGGGGGCCTGGCCCAGCCGGGTGGCGAGCAGGGCGCCGCGCACCTGCTCGCGGTGATCGGCGCCATGCGGGCGGCCGACCTGGCCAGCACGCTGCACGACCTGCCGCCGCAGCGCCGCCAGGAGGTGGCCCGGGCGCTCGACGACGACCGGCTGGCCGACGTGCTGCAGGAACTCCCCGAGGAGGAGCAGATCGAGATCATCGGCTGGCTGGACGAGGAGCGGGCGGCCGACGTGCTGGAGGAGATGGACACCGACGACGCCGCCGACCTGCTGGCCGAGCTGCCGCCGGAGGAGCAGGAGCGGCTGCTCACCCTGATGACGCCGGCCGAGGCCGCTCCGGTACGGCGGCTGATGACCTATGCCAAGGGCACCGCCGGCAGCCTGATGACCTCCGAGCCGGTGATCCTCGGCCCGGACGCCACCATCGCCGAGGCGCTGGCCCGGATCCGGGACCCGAACCTCACCCCGGCGCTGGCCAGCCAGGTCTATGTCTGCCGGCCACCGGCGGCCACCCCGACCGGCCGCTACCTCGGCGTCGCCCACTTCCAGCGGCTGCTCCGCGAGCCGCCGTCCGACCTGGTCGGCGCGGTCACCGACGACGACATCGACCCGTTGTACCCGGACACACCGATCGCCGAGGTGACCCGGCACCTGGCGGCGTACAACCTGGTGGCCTGCGCGGTGGTCGACGACACCCTCCGGCTGGTCGGCGCGGTCACCGTGGACGACATCCTCGACGCGCTGCTGCCCGAAGACTGGCGGGAGACCGCGCATGGGTAGGGCAGCGCATGGGTAGGTACGCAGGCCCGGCCGGCCGGTCCGCGCCCGGATCCGGTCCGGAGCAGCGCAAACGGCTCGACCTGCCGCGGGACGTGCGCCGCCAGGTGCTGCCGCGCTGGGATCCAGAGGCGTTCGGGCGGTTGTCGGAGCGGTTCGCCCGCTTCCTCGGGACGGCGCGGTTTCTGGTCTACATGACGTTCTTCATCGTCCTCTGGATCTGCTGGAACGCCGCCGCGCCGGAGCGGCTGCGGTGGGACTCCTACCCCTTCATCTTTCTCACCCTGATCCTGTCGCTGCAGGCGTCGTACGCCGCCCCGCTGATCCTGCTCGCGCAGAACCGCCAGGCCGACCGGGACCGGGTCTCGCTGGACGAGGACCGGGCGCAGAACGCGCGGGCCAAGGCGGACATGGAGTACCTGGCCCGGGAGATCGCGGCCATCCGGATCGCGCTCGGCGACATCACCACCCGCGACTTCGTCCGGACCGAGATCGCCAAGCTGGCCGACCAGGTCCGGCTGGCTGAGGAGCGGGACGTCTCGCGCTAGCCAGACCGCGTCAGCCCTGGTCAGCGCACGCCCTCGGCGGCGCCGCAGCCGGTCTCCGGCGGGGTGGCGTCGTCGCCCGCGGTCGGCAACAGCTTGCCCAGCAGCCCGCCCAGGGTCTCTAGCTCCACGGCGGACAGCGGCCGGGCGACGTACTCCGCGATGCCGCGCAGGTGCGTCGGCGCCGCGGCCCGCAGCCGGCAGAGCCCGGCCGGGGTCAGCACGGTGTAGGTGCCGCGGGCATCGTTGGGGCAGGCGGCCCGCTCGGCCAGCCCCTCGGTGACCAGCCGGTCCACCAGCCGGGTCAGCCCCGACCGGGACAGCAGCACCTGGTCGGCCAGGTCGGTCATCCGCATCCGGTGGCCGGGCTGCTCGGCGAGCTGCCGGAGCACGTCGTACCAGGCGAGCGGCAGGTCGTGCGCGGCAACCAGGTCGTGTTCGAGCCGGCGGGTGACCGTGGCGTGCGCTCGCAGCAAGGCTCGCCACACCGACAGCTCGGCAGCGGTCAGCGTCGGCTGGCTCACTCCCGGTACGGCGGTGTCGGCGTTCACAAAACCATGCTAGGAGGCGGTGCGCGCTGGCGCCGTAGCATGACGGAGTTGGTCGCGAGCGGGATAGGACTCTCATGCCACTCACCGAAGAGCAAGTCCGGACCGCGCTGGGCGGCGTGCAGGACCCGGAGATCCGCCGCCCGATCACCGAGCTGGGCATGGTGAAGGGCGTCCAGGTCGCCCCGGACGGCGCGGTGACCGTGCAGGTGTGGCTGACGGTGTCCGGCTGCCCACTGCGCGAGGTCATCACTCGGGAGGTGACCGGGGCGGTGAGCGCTCTGCCCGGGGCCGGGCCGGTCACCGTCGAGCTCGACGTGATGGGCGACGCCCAGCGTCGGGCACTGCAGGCAAGCCTGCGTGGCGACGCCCCGGCGAACGAGATCCCGTTCGCCAAGCCCACCTCGCTGACCCGGGTGTACGCCGTGGCTTCGGGCAAGGGCGGCGTCGGCAAGTCCTCGGTGACCGTCAACCTGGCCGTCGCGCTGGCCGGGCGGGGCCTGTCGGTGGGCGTGGTGGACGCCGACATCTACGGCCACTCGGTGCCCCGGATGCTCGGCGTGACCGGCCGGCCGACCCAGGTCGAGCAGATGATCATGCCGCCAACCGCGCACGGGGTGAAGGTCATCTCGATCGGCATGTTCACCGCCGGCAACACGCCGGTGGTCTGGCGCGGGCCGATGCTGCACCGGGCGCTGCAGCAGTTCCTCGCCGAGGTGTACTGGGGCGACCTCGACGTGCTGCTCATGGACCTGCCCCCCGGCACCGGCGACATCGCCATCTCGGTCGCCCAGTTGGTGCCGACCGCCGAGATCCTGGTGGTCACCACGCCGCAGCAGGCCGCCGCCGAGGTGGCCGAGCGGGCCGGCGCGATTGCGCTGCAGACCCACCAGCAGATCGTCGGTGTGGTGGAGAACATGTCCTGGCTGGAGCTGCCGGACGGATCCCGGCTGGAGGTCTTCGGGGCCGGCGGCGGGCGGGCGGTGGCGGCCGCGCTGTCCACCGCGCTGGGTACGGCGATCCCGCTGCTCGGGCAGGTCCCGCTGGACGTCCGGATGCGGCAGGCCGGCGACGACGGTACGCCGGTGGTGCTGGCCGAGCCGGGCTCCCCCGCCGCCCAGGCGCTGGTCGCGGTGGCCGACCAGCTCGCCTCCCGCCAGCGCGGGCTCGCCGGCCGCTCCCTCGGCCTGACCCCCGTCCGCCGCTAACTTCCCATGTGGTCACCTATCGGCCTTGTGGTGACCTGTCGTTGCCCCACCACCCCGTGTGGTGACCTATCGGCCTTGTGGTGACCTGTCGTTGCCCCACCACCCCGTGTGGTGACCTATCGGCCTTGTGGTGACCTGTCGTTGCCTTTACTTGGCGATCATGGGGGAGGCTAGGTGGCGTCGGGGTCGAACGGGGGGCGTTCGCCGTACCGCAGCCGCTCGGTGCGCGGGCTCAGGTCGGTGGCAGGGTCACGCAACGTCGGCTTGTCGTCGAAGAAGTTCTCGTCGTCGAACAGGTGCCTGCGGACGAACGTCCGCGGGTTGAGCGAGTTGAGGTCGAGGTCGGCGAACTCCGGACCGAGCTCCGACCGCAGGTTGTTCCGCGCGCCCTGCGCCATGTCCCGCAGGTTGCGGAGCATCCGGCCGGCGTCGCGGGCCGCCTGCGGCAGCCGGTCCGGCCCGAAGATGAACAGCGCGATCACGAGCAGCGCGAGGATCTCGCCCCAGCCAAGGCTGCCGAACACCGCTGGCACCTCCTCCAGACCGCTGTCGTCATACCCCACCCTACGCGGTGCCGAGGACCGCCCGGTCAGTTGGCCGGGAGGTCAGTCGGCCCGGAGGTCAGTCGGCCCGGAGGGTGGCGACAGCCGTCTGCGTCCGGTTTCCGCGGACGTAGGTGATGGTGACCTTGTCACCGACCCGGTGCGCCCGGATCGTGACGACCAGCTTGTTCGCCCCGGTGATCATCGTGTTGTCCACCTTGGTGATCACGTCCTGGTCACGCAGGCCGGCCCTGGCCGCCGCGCCGCCACTCTGGATCGCCTCCACCAGCGCGCCGTCCCGGCTGCCGTTGAGCTGGGTGACCGACTTGGCGTTGACCCCCAGCGAGGCGTGCCGGACCGAGCCAGTCCGGATGATCTGCTCGGCGATGTCGCGGGCCTCGTTGATCGGGATGGCGAAGCCGACGCCGATGCTGCCACTGCGGCCGGCCGGGTCAAGCGTGGCGATCGCCGAGTTGATCCCCACCACGGCACCGCTGCCGTCGACCAGCGCGCCGCCGGAGTTGCCCGGGTTGATCGCCGCGTCGGTCTGGATGGCGTTGATCACCGCGTCGGTGTCGGTGCCCTGGCCGACCAGCGGGACCGGCCGGTTCAGCGCGCTGACGATGCCAGCGGTGACGGTGCTGGCCAGCCCGAGCGGCGAGCCGATGGCGATCACCGGGTCGCCGACCTGGAGCGCTGCCGAGTCACCGAGCGTGGCCACGACCAGCCCGGGCCGGTCGACTTTCAGGACGGCCAGGTCGGTCTTCGGGTCGCGGCCCACGACCGCGGCCGGCACCGAGGTCTGGTCGGCGAAGACCACTCGCAGGCTGCCCTTGCCGCCGGGTACGACCGAGACGACGTGGTTGTTGGTGATGATGTAGCCCTTGCCGTCGACAACGACGCCCGATCCGGTGCCGGACTCATCCGCCGCGTGCACCTCGATCGACACCACGGCGGGCAGCACCCGGCGGGCGATGTCGGCGACCGACCCGGGCGGGCGCTGCACGTTCGGCGTCACGCTGGTGAGGGTCGCGCCCGGGTTGAGCAGGCTCTCCGCGCCGAACCGCTTGGCCAGCAGGTAACCGGTCGCCCCACCCGCCGTACTGAGCAGCACGGCGCACAGCAGCAGGACCAGCGTGGCGCTCAGGGAGAGCTGCCGGAGCCAGGCCCCGAGCCCGCCCGGCCGCCGCACCGGGCCACCCTCGCCGCTCTCGCCCCCGGCCTCTCCGGGCGGTGCCGGCACCGGCCGGTCGTCCAGGTCCGGCGGCCCCGCCAGGTGTGCCGGCGAGCCGGGGTCGCGCCAGGGGTCGCGCGGCGCGTCCGGCTTCCACCACGGGGACTCCGGCACCGGCCCGGCCTGGTACCGGGACCCCGCAGGCGGGGCGAAGGCCAGGTCGGCGGCGGCCTCGGCCGGCCGGCCGAACGCCTCGGCCAGCACCGGCGCCACCACCCGGCCGGCTGGCCAAGCGGGTGGCCGGGTGGGCTCGACCGGTCTCGCGGCGTCCGCGAACGACCCGGCCACCCCGGCAGGCCGCCCGAACGCCTCGACAACCGCGGCCGGGACGTCGGCCTCAGCCGGCCCCGGCCGGCGACGCACCGGAATGGTTGCCGCCCGGCGGAGCTCCCGCTCGACGCGCCGGTCCTCCGGCGTCGGCCGGAACGGGTCGCCGTCACTCATGCCTGACAGCCTGCCCGACGGGATGTGAAGCCGCTGTCAGCGAGCGCCGGTAAGCAACGTCCGGCTGGACGTAACGGGCCGCGAGCCGCCTACGTCGAAGGTGCCGACCTGGGCTGATCGGTCAGCCGAGCGGTCAGCCGGCCGCAGGCGCTCGCGCCGGCTCCGCTCCTGTGGGGCGACGCCACCGATGACGCTGGCCGGCACCACGGCCGAGCCGCCGCCGTTCACGCCGCCCTGCCCGGGACTGGTCACCCCGCCCCCGGTCGGCGCCACCGCCGCGGCCAGCACCCCGAAGGCCAGCCCGGCCAGGGTGCCGGCCAGGCTGCGGCGCAGCGGCTTGCTGTGCATCCGGTTGATCGGGTACGACCGAGGCCGGTCCGCGCCGGGGCGGTGCGGACGGCGACCGCGCGGACCGCGCCCGCCCGCCTGCCGCGGCACGCTGCTGGGTGGGTCGAGTGGGCTGGGTGGGTTAGGCGGGTCGGGTGGACCGCTGCGCCATACCAGCTCGCCGTCGTCCAGCGCCAGGCTGCCCGGGTCGCCGAGGTCGGCGGTCATGGGTACGTCGTGCAGCCTGCTGAGCAGGCTGCCGGGTAGCGGCGGCACGCCGGCCCTGACCAGCAGCGACTTGGCCTCCCGCTGCGACTGGACGGCCAGCCGGCACTCGGTGCAGCGGACCAGATGGGTCAGCGCCCGGTGGTACGCGCCGCGGGTCAGCTCCCCGTCAACCAGTGCCGCGACCGCCTCGCCGGCGAGGTGCACCTCGGGGAGAGTCACCGGACTGTCCCCTCCTGGACGTCGGCGTGGGCGCCGGAGCCGAGCCCCGCTCGCGGGGCACGGTGCCGCAGCGCCTCGCGAAGCTGCAGCCGGCCACGGTGGATGCGGCTGCGGACGGTGCCGAGCTTGATGCCGAGCGTGGTAGCGATCTCCTCGTAGGACAGCCCCTCAATGTCACACAGCACGACGGCCACCCGGAAGTCGGGGGGCAAGGCGTCGAGGGCGCGCTGGATGTCGGGGTCGAGGTGGGTGTCGACGTAGACCTGCTCCGGGCTGCGCTCACGACCGGGCAGCCGCTCGGAGTCCTCCGGCAGTGCGTCGAACCGGATCCGCTGCCGGCGCCGGACCAGGTCGAGGAAGAGGTTGGTGGTGATCCGGTGCAGCCAGCCCTCGAACGTGCCAGGCTGGTAGCTGGCCAGCGACTTGAAGACCCGGACGAACGTCTCCTGGGTCAGGTCCTCGGCGTCCTGCGGGTTGCCGGCCAGCCGGTAGGCAAGCCGGTACACCCGCGGTGCGTGGTGTCGCACGACCTCGTCCCACGTGGGCGGCACCCAGGTGACGACCGTGGCCTCATCCGCCATCGCAGCTCCTGCCTCGACTGGAGCTTCCATGGTGCCTCGACACCCCCGGTTCGACAACGTTGTGTCGCCGGTTCCAACGGACGGTGTCGGGCCGGCGTTCCCAGCCCGCCGCGCGGGCCTCGATAGGCTGCGGCTACCACTGCGCAGGGAGGGTCGTGATGGCCGAGACGGCGGTCGCCGCGACGCGCGGGTACGTCGAGTCGTTCCTGGCGGAGGACGCGACGCTGGCCGGCGCCCGGGCCAGGGCCGCCGAGCTGGGCTGCCAGCCGATCGGCCCGGCAGGCGGCGCGACGCTGCGCTTCCTGGCCACCGTGCTGGACGCCCGCGCGGTGGTCGAGGTCGGCACCGGCACGGGCGTGTCCGGGCTGTACCTGCTGCGCGGGATGCGACCGGCCGGCGTGCTGACCACGGTGGACGCCGAGCCGGAGCACTCCCGAGCGGCCCGGCAGGCCTTTGCCGAGGCCGGCGTCCGACCCCACCGGACCCGGCTGATCAGCGGAGACGCGGCGGAGGTGCTCCCGCGGCTGACCGACGCGGCGTACGACCTGGTCTTCTGCGCCGGCACCACGCGGGAGTACGGCGACTACCTCGAGGAGGCACTGCGGCTGCTCCGGCCGGGCGGCGTGGTGTGCTTCGACCATGCGCTGTGGCGGGACCGGGTGGCCGACCCGTCCGCCCGCGACCCCGACACGGTGGCGATCCGCGACCTCGGGCGTACTGTCCGCGACCGCGACGACCTGGTGCCGGTGCTGCTGCCCGTCGGCGACGGGCTGCTCGCCGCCGCCTACCGCCCGGCCTGACCGCCTCGGGCGCAGCGGCCCGCACAGCCTCGGACCGGGCCCGTCAGGTCTGCACAAACGACGCGGTGCCGCGCAGCCTCACCACCGTGTAGCTGTCCTGCTGGCCCCGGTCCAGGATGGGTGCGATGGACGTACGGTGGATCGTCGTGACACCGAGCGTCGACACGTGGGCGGACTCGCCGGGACCGAGCCGGACGGTGGGCACCAGCAGGCTGAACGTGGTCGAGCCGAGATCGGGGATCTGGCTCAGCACGACCGTGACGATCACGCCGAGAGCGGTCGCCTCCCGCTGCACCTCGTCCTTCTGGAACAGCCGGTGCGTGCTGGGATCCTGGTAGGAGAGCTGCAGCCCGCCGTCGAGGGTAGGGCTGAGCGTCACGTGCAGGTGCTGTCCCTCGACGCTGTAAAAGTTCGCCTCGTTGCTGATCGTCGTCATCGTTCCCCCATCGGGTCATGGTGTGCACTGGAATCTCAATGTGCACTGGTTCGTCGCCGCGCTCGCTCCGCTCCTCGCGGCAGAGTCCGACCGCTCGATGCTCACTCGCTGTCGGCTCACGGCCGAACCCATCTTGGGCCAGCTCCCCACGGTACGCCCGGCCAGCGGCCGCGCGGAAACGATATTCCGACCCCGACAGATACGGTGGTGAACACGTAACCTCGACGCCCGAGATGATCTTCCGGACGTCCAGGCAGAACGCGCCGCAGCTCCACGCTGGCTCGCCGGTACGGGCGAACGAGGGTCACGGGTGCCCTCGTCCACGCTGGTGTTCCTTGTTCCGCGCATGCGCCCTTGATATCAACACATGCCCTTTATAGGCAGACGTGCCGCCGAAGCTGAGCAGAGAGCCTTCGTCACGGTCGGGAGTGGCACACTCAACATCTGCCTGCGACTTGTCGTTACGTCAGCGGACTTTGTGACCCGGCAGGATGACGAGCTCGGCCGGCGTTGGGCGAGGCCGAGCCGGAAAGGCTATGGGCCACACCTTCGGCACCCTCAGGTGGAGTGCGTCCGCGCGCGGACAATGCCACAGCGTTCGCGGATCGCCGGTCAGAGGACGGCGCGGAGGAACCGCTGGGTCCGCTCGTGCTGGGGGCTCTCGATCACCTGGCGGGGCGGGCCGGCCTCGACGACGACACCGCCGTCCATGAACACCAGGGCGTCGCCGACCTCACGGGCAAAGCCCATCTCATGCGTGACCACCACCATGGTCATGCCGCTCTCGGCCAGCCCGCGCATCACGTCGAGCACCTCGCCCACGAGCTCGGGGTCCAACGCAGAGGTGGGCTCGTCGAAGAGCATCAGCTTGGGCCGCATCGCCAGCGCCCGGGCGATCGCGACCCGCTGCTGCTGGCCGCCGGAGAGCTGGTTCGGGTAGGCGTCGGCCTTGTCGGCCAGCCCGACCCGGGCGAGCAGCTCGCGAGCGCGCGCCGCGGCGTCCTTCTTCGACTCGCCCAGGACTCGCTGCGGCGCCTCGGTCACGTTGCCCAGCGCGGTCATGTGCGGGAAGAGGTTGAACCGCTGGAACACCATCCCGATGTCCTGCCGCCGGCGGGCGATCTCGGCCGGGCGCAGCTCGTGCAGCCGCAGCCCCGTGCGCCGGTGCGCCTTCTGCCGGTAGCCGACCAGGTCGCCGTCCACCCACAGCCGGCCGGCGTTGATGCGTTCCAGGTGGTTGACGCAGCGCAGGAACGTCGACTTGCCCGACCCGGACGGGCCGACGATGCACATCACCTCGCCGCGGCGGACCGACAGGTCGATGCCGCGCAGCACCTCCAGCTTGCCGAAGCTCTTGTGCACGCCCTCGGCCAGCACCATCGGGACCGACGCCGGTTCGCTCATCATGCCCCCCCTCCGCCGCCCTGGCCCAGGCCCCGGAACCGCTGGAGCAGCGTCGGCGCCACGTTCCGGGTGGAGCCGCGGGCGAAGTGCCGCTCCAGGTAGAACTGCCCGACCATCAGGACCGACGTCATGGTCAGGTACCAGATGGCGGCCACGATGAGCAGCGGCACCGGCTGGAAGATCCGCACCGCGATGTCCCTGGTTCGCGAGTACAGCTCCAGGGAGTACGGCACCGCGACCACCAGCGACGTGGTCTTGAGCATCGAGATGACCTCGTTGCCGGTTGGCGGGATGATCACCCGCATCGCCTGGGGCAGCACGATCCGGCGCATGATCGTGCGGCTCCGCATGCCCAGCGCGCTGGCCGCCTCGCCCTGCCCCTCGTCCACCGACAGGATCCCGCCGCGGACGATCTCGGCCATGTACGCCGCCTCGTTCAGCGCCAGCCCGATCAGCGCGGCCATGAACGGCCCGATCAGCTCGCTGGTGTCGAGCTCCACAAGCTGCGGTCCGAACGGGATGCCGAAGCCAATCCGTGGGTAGAGCACGCCAACCAGGCCCCAGAACACGAGCTGGGTGTAGACCGGCGTGCCGCGGAAGACCCACAGGTACAGCCAGGCGACGCCGGACAGGATCGGGTTGGGCGAGAGCCGCATCACCGCGATGACCACGCCGAGGACGACAGCGACCAGCATCGCCAGCACGGTCAGCCGCAGCGTCTCCAGCGCGGCCCGGGAGACCCGCTCGTCGAACAGGTACGTGCCGACGGTGCCCCACCGGAACTCCCGGTTGGTGACCGCGCCATGCACCAGCATGGCGCCGAGCACCGCCAGCACGGCGATGGCCACCCACCGGCCCGGATGCCGGACCGGCACCGCCGTGATCTGCCCGACCGACGTGCCCGGCGGGAGCCCGTCCGGAGTGGCCGGGCTGCCCCCTTGCCCGGCTGTGTCGGTCAACTCGTCGCGCCGTTGATGACCGGCGTCGTGACCGCACCGGACGACTGCCCCCACTGGCTGAGGATCTTGCCGTAGGTGCCGTCCGCGATCAGCACCGTGAGGGCGTCGCGGATGGCGTCCCGGAGGGCGGCCGAACTCTTCGGCACCGCGATGCCGTACGGCGCCGAGTCGTACACCATGCCGACCGCCGCCAGCACACCGGCCGCCTGCTTGATCGCGTACGAGGTGACCGGCGAGTCGGCCAGCATGGCCTCGGCCTTGCCGCTGACCACGGCGTTGGTGGCCTCGTCCTGGCCGTCGTACTTCTGGATCGCGATGGCGGGCTTGCCCGCGTCCTTGCATTTCTTGTCCCGTGCCGGCAGGTCCTCGGTGTCCTGCACCGTGGTCGCCTGCACCGCGACCTTGTGACCGCAGGCATTGTCCGGGTCGAACGTCGTACCGGCCTTGGCCGCCCACAGCGTGCCGGCGTTGAAGTAGGTGACGAAGTCGACGACCTGCTCCCGCTTCTTGTTGTCGGTGAACGACGAGATGCCCACCTCGTACTTCGCACCGAGCGACGGGATAATGTTGTCGAACTTCGACTCGACAAAGTCGGCCGTGAGCCCGAGCTTCTTGCCGATCGCGGTCCCGAGGTCGACCTCGAAGCCAATGATCTTGCCATTGGCGTCCTTGAACTCGTTCGGCGCGTAGCTCGGGTCGGTGCCGACCACTATCTTGCCGTCCGCCTTTACCAGGTCGGGCACCTTAGCGGCCAGTGCGTCGTCCTTCTGGATCGCGTTCAGGTCCGGGCCGGCGCCGGTCGTCGGGGCCGGCGTCTCCTCGGTGGCCTTCGCGCAGCCGGCAAGCAGCACGGCGACGACCGCCAGGACCGGCACGGCGGTGCGTCCACTCAGGGAACGGAAGTTCACGTATGCCTCCTGCTAAGGACCGGGTGGGAACCCCGATCCGACGCACCCTAGCCGCATCCCGAAGATCACGCTGGCCGTGTCGTCGAGCTGTTACACCGGGCCACGCTGTTACGCCGGCCGCGGTGTTAAACAGGCCGAGCTGTTACACCAGCGCGTGCTGGCCCTTTCCGAGCACCACGACGCCGCCCGGGCTCACCTCGTACCGCTGCCGGTCCAGCTCTGCCTCGATCCCGATGTGCGCGCCCTCGGGGACGACGACGTTCTTGTCCAGGATCGCGTTGCGGACCACCACACCCTTGCCGATCCGGACGTTGTCCATCACCACGCTGCCCTCGACGTACGCGCCCGCGTCGACCCGGACCCCGGGCGAGAGGACGGAGTTGCGCACCGTCCCGGCGGAGATGATCACGCCGTTGCTGACCATCGACTCCTGCGCCGAGCCGCCCTCGATGAACTTGGCCGGCGGGGACTGCGGATGTGAGGTGAAGATGGGCCAGTCCTTGTTGTACAGGTTGAAGACGGGATGGACGGCGACCAGGTCCATGTGCGCCTCGTAGTAGGCGTCCAGGGTGCCGACGTCCCGCCAGTAGCCGCCGTCCCGCTCGGACGCACCGGGCACCTTGTTGTCGGCGAAGTCGTAGACGTGCGCGACCTTCTGCTCGACCAGCAGCGGCACGAGGCTGCCGCCCATGTCGTGCACGCTGCCCTCGTCGCCGGCGTCGATCTTCAGCGCCTCGATCAGGGTCTCGGTGGAGAAGACGTAGTTGCCCATCGAGACGAAAGTCTCGTCCGGGCTGTCCGGCAGGCCCGGCGGGTGCTCGGGCTTCTCCAGGAACTGGACGATGGTGCCGTTCGGGGCCGCGTCGATCACGCCGAACTGGCTGGACTCGGCCCGCGGCACCCGCATCCCGGCGACGGTCAGGCCGGCCCCGGAGCCCAGGTGCGCCTCCACCATCTGCCCGGCGTCCATCCGGTAGACGTGGTCCGCGCCGAACACCACGACGACGTCCGGCTGCTCGTCGTAGACCAGGTTCAGGCTCTGGTAGATCGCGTCCGCGCTGCCGGTGAACCACCGCGGCCCGAGCCGCTGCTGGGCCGGCACCGGCGTGACGTAGTTGCCCAACATGGTCGACATCCGCCAGGTGGTGGTGATATGCCGGTCCAGGGAGTGCGACTTGTACTGGGTGAGCACGCACAGCTTGCTGAAGCCGGCGTTGACCAGGTTGGACAGCACGAAGTCGATCAGCCGGTAGGTACCGCCGAACCGCACCGCCGGCTTGGCTCGGTCAGCGGTCAACGGCCACAGCCGCTTGCCCTCGCCACCGGCGAGCACGATGCCGAGGACCCTGGGCTGTGCGCGCATGACCTGACCCTAACGTTCGGGACCCAGCCGGCACACCCGCGCCGACGGGCTACCCCGCGAAGATCGCCCGTATCCTGTGCTGGTGCAGGTCGCCGTTCTGACTCGGGAGTACCCGCCGGCCATCTACGGTGGCGCAGGCGTTCACGTGGACTTTCTCACCCGTGAGCTGCGCAGGCTGGTCGATGTCCGGGTGCACTGCTTCGGCGACCCGCGGCCGAACGCGGTGGCCCACGACGCGCCGCCCGGCCTGAGCGAGGCCAACCCGGCGTTGCGCACGATCGCCGTCGACCTGGCCATGGCGGACGACGTAGCCGGCTGCGACATCCTGCACTCACACACCTGGTACGCCAACCTGGCCGGCCACCTGGCCGCCAAGCTGTACGGCGTGCCGCACGTGCTCACCGCGCACTCGCTGGAGCCGCGCCGGCCATGGAAGGCCGAGCAGCTCGGCGGCGGGTACCGGATCTCGTCCTGGGTGGAGCGCACCGCCTACGAGCACGCCGACGCGGTGATCGCGGTCAGTGACGGGATGCGTGCCGACGTGCTGTCGGTGTACCCGTTCGTGGACCCGGACACGGTGCACGTGGTGCGCAACGGCATCGACACCGCGCTGTACCGGCCGGTGGAGGGGGTCTCGGCGCTGCTCCGGCACGGCATCGACCGCAGCCGGCCATCGGTGCTGTTCGTCGGGCGGGTCACCCGGCAGAAGGGCGTGCCCCACCTGCTGCACGCCGCGCACCAGATCGACCCGGACGCCCAGCTCGTGCTCTGCGCGGGCGAGCCGGACACCCCGGAGCTGGCCGCGGAGGTGGCCGCCGAGGTGTCGTCGCTGCAGGCGCGCCGCACCGGGGTGGTGTGGATCAAGGGCATGCTGCCGCTGCCCGACATGCTGCAGCTTCTCTCGCACGCCACGGTGTTCTGCTGCCCCTCGATCTACGAGCCGCTCGGCATCGTCAACCTGGAGGCGATGGCCTGCCAGGTGCCGGTGGTGGCCTCGGCGGTCGGCGGTATCCCGGAGGTCGTTGAGGACGGCGTGACGGGGCTGCTGGTGCCGTACGACGAGACCGACCCGGCAGCGTTCGAGGCCGGGCTGGCGGAGCGGGTCAACGAGCTGGTCCGCGACCCGGCCCGGGCCGCGACGATGGGCCGGGCCGGCCGGGATCGGGCGGAGCGGGAGTTCGGCTGGGACACGATCGCCCGCCAGACCGTCGACATCTACCGCAAGCTCACCAGCACCTGACGCCACGCCCTGCGCCATCCCGATTGTGGTCACCTCTCGGCGTTGTGGTCACCTGTCGTTGCCCGACGCGCCCGTGTGGTCACCTCTCGGCGTTGTGGTGACCTCTTGTTGCCGCGAGACCCCAAGAGGTCACCACAACGCCGAGAGGTGACCACAGTCGGAGCAGGTGCTAGGCGGGAGGGGTGGCGAGGGCCTCCAGCCAGCGCAGCAAGGTGCGGACGCCGTAGCCGGTGCCGCCCCGGCTGGTCTCGCCGTCGTCAGCAGCGGCCCGGCCGGCCCCGGCGATGTCGAGGTGCGCCCACGCCCGGCCGCCCGTGAACGGCTTGAGGAACAGCGCCGCGGTCACCGCGCCCGGGTTGCCGGCGGCGTTGTTGCCGTCCGCGATGTGGGAGTCGACCAGCGGCTCGTACTCCGCCGGCAGCGGCATCCGCCAGAGGCCCTCGCCCGCGACCCCGGCGGCGGCGAGCAGCCCGGCGGCCAGGTCGTCGTCAGTGGCGAACAGCCCGGCCGTCCTGGTGCCGAGCGCGATCCGGATGGCCCCGGTCAGGGTGGCCACGTCCACCAGGTAGTCCGGTGCCAGCTCGGCCGCGGCGTAGGCGAGCGCATCGGCCAGCACCAGCCGGCCCTCGGCGTCGGTGTTGCGGACCTCGGTGGTCCGCCCGCCGTAATGCCGGATCACGTCGTCCGGCCGGTACGACGCGCCGGACACGGCGTTCTCCGCGGCCGGCACCAGCGCGGTCACCTGCAGCGGCAGCCCGAGCCGGGCGACGGCGGCCAGCGCGCCGAGCACGGCGGCCCCGCCGGCCATGTCGGTCTTCATCCCGATCATGGCGTCGCTCGACTTGATCGACAGCCCGCCGGTGTCGAACGTGATCCCCTTCCCGACGAGCACCACCCGTGGGCCGGTCGCACCCCGCGGCGCCCAGCGAGCCTCGATCAGCTTCGGCCCTCGGGCCGAGCCGCCGCCCACCGCGAGGATCGCGTTGAACCCCTCCGCCGCGAGCTCCCGCGTGCCCCGGATCCGTACCTCGACGCCGAGCGGGGCCAGCCAGCGTGTCGCCCGGGTGGCCAGCCAGGCCGGCGACTTCTCCAGCGACGGCGTGTTGATCAGGTCCCGGGCGGTACAGGTCGCGTCCCCGGTGGCCACCGCGCGGGCCAGCGCGTCGGCATACGGGCCGGCATCGTCGACCACCACGCTGACCCGGCGCAGCGCGGCCGGGCGGTCCGACCTCAGGCTGTACTGGTACGACGCCAGCAGCAGCCCCTCGACCAGCCCCCGGACCGCCTCGGGCTCGGACCCGTGGCCCAGCGTGACCGCGAGGTGGCGCGGCCCCCGCTCGGCCCGGCCCTGGGCGGCCCGCAACACGGCAGCCCCGGCCTGGCGCAGGTCCGCCGGCCCGCCGACGCCGACTCCGACCAGGTACACGACCGGCGGACGGTGCCCCGGCAACGGCAGCGTGTCCACCGTGCCGGCGCCGCCGGTGGACCCGGACTCGGCCAGGAACGCGGCGACGTCCGCCCCGATCCGGTCGGCACCGAAGCCGGCCGCCGGACCGTCCGATGTGGACACCGCGGCAGCGTCACCAGCGACAGCCCCCGGCCGTACGGCGACGGCCAGCGCGTCAGCGGCCGGGATCCGCTCGGTCAGCCGTACGTCGAGCACGCCGCCATCCTCCACAGGGGACAGAACCATACACATGCGACAGCCCCGACCACTCGGCTGGGCAGCGAGCACGGTCGGGGCCGACTGTCGCCCATCGCGGGCCTAACGGGCCGTTCCCAGCGGGACGGTTCCAGCGGACAGGTCTCTAGCCCGCCGCGGACTTCAGGGCGTCACCCAGGGCGGTCGCCTCGTCGGCTGACATCTCCACCACGAGCCGCCCGCCACCCTCGAGGGGAACGCGCATCACGATGCCGCGCCCCTCCTTGGTGACCTCGAGCGGACCGTCGCCCGTCCGCGGCTTCATCGCCGCCATCCATGCCTCCTCAAAGTTCAGGACCCCCGATAGCCGTGCCGACGCTGGCTGCGCGGGATGCCGACCACGCACGACACCGACCATGCGTGACACCGAACGCGGTCGACGGGTGTCGCCGATCATTGTTCCGTATCCCCGGAAGATTGGGAAACCACCGCAAGCGAGGCCGGTACCGGCGCGGATAGGGTTCTGGCGGCAGCAGTGACACGCGGGAGGACAGCATGTCCGACACACTCCTGATCACCCGTTCCCAGGGCGTCGCGACCCTGACCCTGAACCGCCCCCAGTCGCTGAACTCGCTGTCGGTCGAGCTGAAGGAGGCGCTGGTGGCCGGGCTCACCGAGGTCCGCGACGACCCGGCGGTGCGGGCGGTGGTGCTGACCGGAGCCGGGCGCGCCTTCTGCGTTGGGCAGGACCTGCGCGAGCACGTCGACATGCTGGCCTCCGGCGACCCGATGCCGATGCGGACGGTGCACCTGCACTACAACCCGATCACCCTCGGCATCGCCCGGATGCCCAAGCCGGTGGTCGCCGCGGTCAACGGTGTCGCCGCCGGCGCCGGCGCGTCGTTCAGCTTCGCCGCCGACTTTCGGATCGCGGCGGAGAGCGCGAGCTTCCTGCTGGCCTTCGCCAACGTCGGCCTGTCCGCGGACAGCGGCGCGTCGTGGACCCTGCCGCGGCTGATCGGGCACGCCCGGGCCACCGCGATGATGATGCTGGCCGAGCCGGTGACCGCGACCACCGCGCTGGAGCTGGGCCTGGTCACCTCGGTCGTACCAGATGACCAGGTGTTGCCCGCGGCGCAGGAGCTGGCCGCCAAGCTGGCCGCCGGCCCAACCGTCGCGTACGCCTCGATCAAGGAGTCGATCGCCTTCGGCGAGAGCGGTGCGCTGGAGAACGCGCTGGAGAAGGAGGACGAGCTGCAGGCCCGGTGCGGCGCGTCCGCGGACCACCACGCCGCGACCGCGGCGTTCGTGGCCAAGCGGAAACCGGTCTTCCTCGGCCGCTGAGCCCTGGCGCCGCCGTCCACCGGGGACGTGCTGTCCAGCCAGGACGGTGGGGGCACCTAGGACAGTACAGTCCACTGAGGACAGTACTGCTGCTGGCTGTACGGCTGAGGACAGTGCGGCTAGGACAGTCCGGCTAGGACAGTGCGGCGCGCCAGCAGCCAGCGATGTGGTCGTCGACCATGCCGGTGGCCTGCATCAGCGCGTACGCCGTGGTCGGCCCGACGAACCGGAAGCCGCGCCGTTTCAGCTCCTTCGCCATCGCCGCGGACTCCGCGGTGCTGGCCGGCACCTCGGCCACCGACCGCGGCCGGGCGCGCGGGGCCGGCGCGAAGCTCCACAGCAGCGTGGACAGGCCCTCGGTCACCTTCTCGGCGGCTCGGGCGTTCGCGATGGTCGCCTCGATCTTGGCCCGGTTGCGCACGATCCCGGGATCGGCGAGCAGCCGGCGTACGTCGTCCTCGCCGTACGCCGCGACGGCGCCCAGCCGGAAGTCGTCGAACGCCGCCCGGAACGCCGGCCGCTTGCGCAGGATCGTCAGCCAGGACAGCCCGGCCTGGAAGGCCTCCAGCGACAGCCGTTCGAACAGCGCGCCGTCGCCGTGCAGCGCCGTGCCCCACTCCTCGTCATGGTAGGCGAGGTACTCCGGCGCGCCGCTGGCCCAGCCGCACCTGCCCCGGCCATCCGGCCCGAGCAGCACACCGTCCACTGTGGACCGCGACGTGGGCTCAGCCACCGGAGCGGGGCACCCAGATCGGCGGCTCCTCCTCGGCCTCGGCCGGCAGCGGGTCGCGGGCCAGCTCGGCGCGCAGCCGGCGGATCTCGGCGTCGCGCAGCTCCAGCTCTCCGGCCAGCTTGTCCAGGACCCAGTCGACCTCGTGCATCCGGTACCCCCGCAGCACCACGGGCAGCCGCAGCAGCCGGATGTCGTCGGCCGTGGTGGGCCGGTCCTCGGGCAGCTCGACCGGTACGGCGTCCGGCGGCATGGGGGCCAGCGCCTCACCCCGGCCGAACACGAACGAGGCAATCAGGAACAGCACCCCGCCGACCAGAATCATGCCGAGCAGGTACACCAGCAGCGTGCTCACCCGCCGATCGTGTCACGCTAGCCGGACCGCCGACCAGCATGGTCGCCCGTACCGCCCGTACCGCCCGTACGCCCGGGTCGCCGTGCCGCTGGGCTCGCCGTACCGCCGAGGAGGGATCCGCCGTGACCCTGAGGCTCGGACCGCGCGAGTTCGCCGACACCGAGCTGGTGGTGATGGCGATCGTCAACCGCACGCCGGACTCGTTCTACGACCGCGGCGCGACGTACTCGACCGAGGCGGCGCTCGCCGCGGTGGACCAGGCGGTCGCCGACGGGGCGGACATCGTCGACATCGGCGGGGTCAAGGCGGGGTATGGAGAGCCGGTCGGGGCGGCCGAGGAGATCGACCGGGTCGCCGGCTTCGTCGGGCTGGTCCGCGACCGGCACCCGAAGCTGGTGATCAGCGTGGACACCTGGCGCGCCGAGGTGGCCCGGGAGGTGGTGCCGGCCGGCGCGAACCTGCTCAACGACACCTGGGCCGGCGCCGACCCAGCCCTGGCCGAGGTGGCGGCCGAGACCGGCGTCGGCCTCGTATGCAGCCACACGGGCGGGCTGGCGCCGCGGACCGACCCGCACCGGACGACGTACGCCGACGTGGTGGCGGACGTGATCGGCACGGTGACCGGGCTGGCCGAGCGGGCGGCGGGCCTCGGCGTGCCGCGGGGAAGCATCCTGGTCGACCCGACCCACGACTTCGGCAAGAACACCCGGCACTCGCTGGAGCTGACCCGGCGGCTGCCCGAGCTGGTGGCCACCGGCTGGCCGGTGCTGGTAGCCGCGTCGAACAAGGACTTCATCGGCGAGACGCTCGACCTGCCGGCCGGCGAGCGGCTGGAGGGCACCCTGGCGACGCTCGCGGTCTGCGCCTGGCTAGGCGCGCGGGTGTTCCGGGTGCACCAGGTGCGGGCCGCCCGGCGGGTGCTGGACATGGTCGCCGCGATCCGCGGCACCCGCGAGCCGGCGGTGTGCCGGCGCGGCCTGGCCTGACGGTCTTACAGACTCCGAACATGGAACCAACCCGCGGCCGACCGTCGCTGGCGCATGGTGGACGGCGTGACTACGACGACGTTTCTCGGCAAGGCCGGGGTGGCGCTCGCCATCGGGCTCGTCCTGGGTGGCGGTACGGCGGCCGGCTTCGGCATCGCATCGGCGGTCTCCGACCCCACGCCCACACCGGCGGCGACCTCCGCCCCAAACAACCCGAGCAGCCCGGGCAACCCCGGCCGCCTGGACCGCCCAGACCGCCCGAAGGCCGGTGCCCACCCGAGGCTGAGCGGTGGCCTGCTAGCCCGGCGGATCGAGCATGGCGAGCTCGTGATCAAGGGCAAGGACGGCAAGCCGGTGACCATGGTGGTGCAGCGCGGCCAGGTCACCGCAGTGTCGAGCAGCTCGGTCACGGTGAAGAGCGACGACGGCTACACGGCGACGTACCCGATCGTCGCGAGCACCAAGGTCAGGGTGAACGGCGACGCGAAGGCCATCGATGGCGTCACGGTCGGCAACACCGCCGCCGTCCTGGCCCGCAAGGACGGCGACACGCTGACTGCGACCCGCCTCATCGTCCGGACCTGACCCAGCGCCTCCCCGCCCCCCGGGTCTCCCACGCCGATCATCGGGTTGTTGTCGTCAGTCGATCTCTGCTGGCGACCACAGCTCGATGATCGTTAGGGATGATGATCGTGGGGAGGTCAGGTGCCGTTGCCGCTGGCCGTGAGCTGCTCGTCGCTGGCCCGGTCGGCCGCGACGATGATCCGGATCGCCTCGTCGACGTCGTCGGTGAGCGTGACGAGGTCCAGGTCGGCTGGGTTGATGTTGCCGGCAACGCTGACCGAGTCGCGCAGCCAGGCTAGCAGCCCGGACCAGTACGCCGTCCCGAGCAGGACCACCGGGAAGCGGGTGACCTTGCCGGTCTGCACCAGGGTGAGCGCCTCGAAGGTCTCGTCCAGCGTGCCGAACCCGCCGGGCAGGATGACGAACGCCTGGGCGTACTTGACGAACATCGTCTTGCGGGTGAAGAAGTAGCGGAAGTTGATCCCGATGTCGACCCAGTCGTTCAGCCGCTGCTCGAACGGCAGCTCGATGCCGAGGCCGACGCTGACCCCGCCGGCCTCGGAGGCACCCCGGTTGACCGCCTCCATCACCCCCGGCCCGCCACCGGTGATCACCGCGAACCCGGCGCCGGCCAGCGCGCGGCCGAGCCGCATCCCGGCCACGTAGTCCGGGTCGTCGGGGCGGGTGCGGGCGCTGCCGAAGACGCTGACCGCCCGCGGCAGCTCGGCCAGCAGGCCGAAGCCCTCGACGAACTCCGCCTGGATCCGGAGCACCCGCCACGGGTCGGTGTGCACCCAGTCCGAGGCACCGCGCTGGTCCAGCAGCCGCTGGTCGGTGGTGCTGCGGGGCACCTGCTTGCGCCGCAGCACCGCTGGGCCGGGATGTCTCTCAGGAGGATGGGCGGACGTCATAGGCACACCGTAGCGGCGCCGGATGACGGGCTAGGGGGCTCACCTGTCGGGGGAATTTCGCCATCGCGGCGCCCGATTTGCTCGACTTATCCCCGACAAGTCGACGTCAGGCCGGGTGGCCGAGGTAAGCGGCCAGCCGCTGCTCGCACCGTACGACCATGCGGGCGTCGACATGCTCCTCCCGGGTGTGCGCGAGGTTGGGGTCGCCGGGGCCGTAGTTGACCGCCGGGATGCCCAGCGCGGCGAACCGGGCCACGTCGGTCCAGCCGTACTTGGCCCGCGGGGTCGACCCGATCGCCTCGACGAAGTGCCGCGCGGCGGCCGCAGCCAGCCCGGGCAGCGCGCCCGCCGCCGCGTCGTCGAGCCGTACGTCGTACCCGTCGAACAGCTCGCGCACGTGGTCTGCCGCCTGCTCGACCGACCGGTCCGGGGCGAACCGGTAGTTGACGCCGACCTGGCACTCGTCCGGGATCACGTTACCCGCGACACCCCCGTCGACGGCGATCGCGTTGAGCCCTTCCCGGTAGCCGCAGCCGTCGATCTCGACCTCCCGCGGGCGGTACGACACCAGCCGGTCGAGCACCGGGACGGCGGCGTGGATGGCGTTGACGCCGAGCCAGGACCGGGCGCTGTGCGCGCGGCGGCCGGGAACGGTGACAGTGGCGCGCATCGTGCCCTGGCAGCCGGCCTCGATCTCGCCGTTGGTGGGTTCGAGCAGGATGGCGAGGTCGGCGCGCAGCCAGTCCGGCTGGGTGCGGGCAAGCCGGCCGAGACCGTTGCGGGTCGCCTCGACCTCCTCACAGTCGTAGAAGATGTAGGTGACGTCGTACGCTGGCGCGCGGACGTGGGCGGCCAGCCGGAGCATCACCGCGTCACCGGACTTCATGTCCGAGGCGCCGCAGCCGTAGATGAGGTCGCCGGCCTGGCTGGACGGCACGTTGCCGGCGATCGGCACCGTGTCGAGGTGCCCGGCCAGGACGACCCGGGCGGGCCGGGCAAGGTCGGTACGGGCCAGCACCGCGTCGCCGTCCCGCCGTACGGCGAGGTGCGGCAGGCCGCGCAGGGCCTGCTCGACCTGGTCGGCCAGGGCGGCCTCAGCGCCGGACTCCGAGGGTACGTCGACCAGCGCGGCGGTCAGGGCCGGGCCGTCGAGGGCGAGATCGAGCACGGCGGCAGGGTAACCCGCCCGGCAACCCGCGCATCGGCCGGTGCTGGCGTCGGGCGGATCCGTCGGTAGCGTGGCGCACGTGACAGACACCCCTCCCGCCGGCACCCGCCAACCGGTTAGCGCGTGGGGCTTCGGCCTGGCCACCAGCACCGAGGACGGCCGGGTGCTGGACACCTGGTACCCCGCGCCGGCCCTGGGTCTCCCCGACGAAACCCTGGGCCTCTCCGGCAAAGCCCCGGGCCCCCCAGGCAAAGCCCCGGGCCCCCCAGGCGACGAGCCACCCGCCGGCCTCGCCGCCCTGGCCGGCAAGGATGACCGGCGCGGCGTCCGGCTGGACGTCGTCCGCACCGTCATCGCGGACCTGGCCGCCCCACCCACCGACGCGAGAGACGCGTACCTGCGCCTGCACCTGCTCAGCCACCGGCTGGTCACGCCCAACAGCGTCAACCTGGACGGCCTGTTCGGCCTGCTGGCGAACGTCGTGTGGACCAACCACGGCCCGTGCCCGCCGGACGACTTCGAGGCCACCCGGCTGCGGCTGCGCGCGGCCGGCGGCCCGGTCACGGTGTACAGCGTCGACAAGTTTCCACGGATGGTCGACTACGTGCTGCCCACCGGGGTGCGTATCGCCGATGCGGACCGGGTCCGGCTCGGCGCCTACCTCGCCCTCGGCACCACGGTCATGCACGAGGGTTTCGTCAACTTCAACGCCGGCACCCTGGGCAGCTCGATGGTCGAGGGCCGGGTCTCCCAGGGCGTGGTGGTCGGCGACGGCTCGGACGTCGGCGGCGGCGCGTCGATCATGGGCACGCTGTCCGGCGGCGGCACGCAGGTGATCTCGATCGGCCGGCGCTGCCTGCTCGGCGCGAACGCCGGGCTCGGCATCTCCCTCGGCGACGACTGCGTGGTGGAGGCCGGCTGCTACATCACCGCTGGCTCGAAGATCACCCTCCCCGGTGGCGAGGTGGTCAAGGCGGCCGCGCTGTCGGGCCGGGACGGGCTGCTCTTCTGGCGCAACTCCGTCACCGGCGCGCTGGAGGCCAGGCACCGGTCCGGTGGCGGGATCGAGCTCAACGCCGCGCTGCACAGCAACGCCTGAGCCATGCCCGACCCGCGTTCCCGGCGTTGGGTGTTCGCTGGCGTTAAGGTGTTGACCAGGCTGGGCGTGCACCGGACCTGCTCGCTCCGTCACCCAGAGAAGTTCACCCGAACGGATCACATCTCCATAGGGCAGGACCTCGTTGGGCCAGTCGGGGCGACGCATTCCCGACGTGCGTCGCCCTTCTTTATATTGCCGCCACGGAGGGCAACTTGCGGTTCGTCCCGCACACGCGACAACGGCGGATCGCCGTCGCCGTCGTCATCGCCTTGGCACTTCTGGTCTCCAGCGGCATCGCGGGTGCTCGTGGCCAACGCCACGCCCCGACCGCTCCCCCGTCGCCCCGGCAGCAGCAGTTCACCGCCGCCGCGCACGAGTTCGGCGTGCCGGAGCCGCTGCTGCTCGCCCTGTCCTACGCGCTGACCCGCTGGGAGGCCGGCGCCGGCCAGCCCGACGCCGCGGGCGGGTTCGGCCCGATGCACCTGACCTTCGCCGACGGCCGGTCCTACGCGGCGAACGTCGTTTCCACCGCCCGCGGCGCGCTGACCGACGTGCTCAACCTGGACGCCATCGCCAGAGCCATCGACGCCGACCCGGCACGGCACACCCTGGAGGCGGCGGCCACGCTGGTCCACGTCCCGCCGGGCCAGGTCTCCCGCGACCCCAGGCAGAACATCCGGGCCGGTGCGGCGCTGCTCGCCTCCTACGCCGGCACCCCCCGACCCACCAGCCTCAACGACTGGCGCGACGCGGTAGCGAAGTTCCTCGGCGGCGGCGCCAGCACGCCGGTCGCCCAGCAGCTCACCGACTCGGTGTACGACGTGCTGCGGTCCGGGGCGCGGCGGACCACATCCGACGGTCAGTGGATGAGCCTGGCCGCGCGGCCCGACGCCTCGGCCGGTGCCGAGCGGACGGCCGGGGCGCAGTGCCCGGCCGCACTGTCCTGCCAGTTCGTCCAGGCAGCCGGGTACGACAAGGGTGGGCGCCGCGCCGACCAGGTCCGGTACGTCGTGCTCGGCACCGCTGGCAGCACCTACGAGCAGGCCGCCGCGCGGATGGCCGACCCGGCCAGCGCCACCAGCAGCCACTACCTGGTCCGCGGCAGCGACGGCCAGGTCACCCAGCTCGTCCGGACCGCCGACGTGGCGTGGTACGCGGGCAACCTGACGCTCAACCAGCAGTCCGTCTCCATCGCGCTGGACACCGTCCGATCCACCTACTCCGAGCAGACCTACGCGAGCACGGCCGCTCTGGTGCGCTACCTGGCCGCGGCGTACCGGATCCCGCTGGACCGCCAGCACATCCTCGGCCGCGACGAGCTGCCGTCGACCGCACCGCAGGCCTGGCCGGACGCCACCCCACCACCAGCCGCCGACCCGGGCGCGTTCTGGGACTGGGGCCACCTGTTCAGCCTGCTCGGCGCGCCGCTGGCCGGGCCCACTGACGACTTCGGGCACACGGTGGCGTTCGTGCCGGCGTTCGGCGCCAACACGCAGCCAGCCCAGTCCTGCGCCGCGCTCGGCCTGGACTGCGCCGACATCGGCAGCCCCGCGGTGAACTTCGTACCGCTGCGCACCGCACCGAGCGACACCGCGCCGCTGCTCAGCGACCCAGCCCTGCACCCTGACGGCCAGCCCGGCAGCACCGACCTCGCCGACACCGGCGACAAGGCGGTGGCCGGGCAGGTCTTCGCGGTGGCCGGGCGGCAGGGGGCCTGGACGGCGATCTGGTACGGCGGCCAGCGGGCCTGGTTCCGCGACGGCGGGGGCGTGACCCGGCAGGTGCGCGCCCCGCTGGTCACCCCGGCCGCGGGCCTGGGCGAGATCCAGGTGTACGCCGAGCCCGACCAGCCGGCCCCCACGGCCAGCCCGATCCTGGCCGGCCAGTCCTACCCGCTGGTTGGCCAGCTTCCCGGCGGCTGGGACGTGATCGCGTTCGACCACCGGATCGGCTACGTCCGGTCAGCCGACGTCTCCGTCGGGCTGGGCTGACCGAGGGCTGGGCTGACCGGGGCGGGTCAGGAGGTCAAGCGGGCTGCGGCGGCGGCGACCCGCTCGTCGGTGGCCGTCAGCGCGACCCGGATGTGCCGCCCGCCGGCCGCGCCGTAGAACGTGCCCGGCGCGACCAGGATGCCCCGCTCGGCCAGCCAGGACGCGCTCTGCCAGCAGTCCTCGTCCCGGCTGGCCCACAGGTAGAGCCCGGCCGCCGAGTGCTCGATCCAGAACCCAGCCGTCGCCAGTGCCGGCCGCAGGACCGCTCGGCGGGCCGCGTACCGCCGCCGCTGCTCAGCCACGTGCTCGTCGTCCCCGAACGCCGCCACCATGGCGGCCTGCACCGGCGCCGGCACCATCAGCCCGAGGTGCTTGCGCACCGCCAGCAGCCCGGCGACCAGCCGCGGGTCGCCGGTGACGATGCCGGCCCGGTAGCCGGCCAGGTTGGACCGCTTGGACAGCGAGTGCACCGCGAGCAGCCCGTCATGCGAGCCGTCGCACACGCTCGGGTGCAGCACCGACACCGGCTCGGTCTCCCAGCCCAGCTCGACGTAGCACTCGTCGGACACCACCGGGACGCCGTACCGCCGGCCCCACTCGACCCAGCTCCGCTGCTCGGCCACGCTCAGCACCCGGCCGGTCGGGTTCGCCGGGGAGTTCAGCCAGACCAGGACGACACCGGCCGGGTCGTCCGGTGGCTGGTCACACGGCACCGGCACCGGCTCGCAGCCGGCCAGCCGGGCACCCACGTCGTACGTCGGATAGGCCAGCGCGGGCAGCAGCACCCGGCCGCCGCGCGCACCGAGCAGCAGCGGCAGCAACGCCACCAGCTCCTTCGAGCCGATGGTGGGCAGCACCGCGTCCGGCGGCACGGCCACCCCGAGCCGCCGGGCCAGCCATCCGGCCGCGGCCACCCGCAGCACCTCGGTGCCATGGGTCGTCGGGTACCCCGGCGTGTCTGTGCAGCCAGCCAGGGCGGCCCGCACCACCTCCGGCACCGGGTCGACCGGCGCACCGACCGAAAGATCGACGACCCCCCCGGGATGCCGGCGAGCCGTCTCGGCGTACGGCGTGAGGAGGTCCCAGGGGAAGTCCGGCAGCCGCCCGACCCAGAATGCTGGCGACCTCGTGGTCAGTGGCCCTCACCCTGCGGAGGCAGCGCGGCCACGATCGGATGATCTTTGTCGATCTTGCCAGTCTTGGAGGCACCACCTGGCGAGCCCAGGTCCTCGAAGAAGTCGACGTTGGCGGTGTAGTAGTCCTTCCATTTCGCCGGAACGTCGTCCTCGTAGAAGATCGCCTCGACTGGGCAGACGGGCTCGCAGGCCCCGCAGTCGACGCACTCGTCGGGGTGGATGTACAGCATCCGACCACCCTCGTAGATGCAGTCGACGGGGCATTCCTCGATGCACGCCTTGTCGAGCACATCCACGCAGGGCTCGGCGATGACGTAGGTCACGGCGTGGTCCTCTCAGTCCAGTAGCTTTCTAGTATCGCCACGGCGGGCCGCGGCGTCACACCTGGGGGTGCCAGTTTCGTGGTTGTCGGCATGAGCCTGGTTGGAGCACGGGTCGTGCTGCGTCGCAGAGCCGGTCACCGTGACGGCCGGCCGGTGTACGCCGACGTGCTCGGAGAACTGCTCTCCGCCGACGGTACTGCGCTCGTGGTGCGACGGGCGGACGGTACGACGGTCCACGTGCCGGCAGCCGAGGTGCACCGGGTGCGGACCGTGCCGCCGGACCGGACAGCGGTGTTCGCGCTCGAGAAGGTGGCCGCCCGCGGTTGGCCGGCCACCGACACCGCGCGGCTTGGCGACTGGCTGCTGCGGGCCACCGCCGGAGCCGAGCACATGGATGTCGCCGGCTGGACCCGCCGGACGAGCTCCGCCTTGCTTGTCGGTGACCCCAGCCGCCCGACCCGGGACGCCCTGGCCGTGGTGCGGGGCTGGTACGCCGAGCGCGGGCTGCCGGCCCGGCTCACCATCCCGCTGCCCGCGATGGCCGCGGTGGACCACGTGGCCGGCGAGCTCGGCTTCGCGGTGGAGGCCGACAGCGAGGTGCTTGTCCGGCCGGTGCCACCGATCGGTCCCGGGCCACCGGTGGAAGCCGGGCCGGGCGTCCGGCTGGACCGCGAGCTGACCGACGCCTGGGCCGCGGCGTACCAGGTGCGGCCGGTGCCGCCGGTGGCTCGGCGGGTCATAACCGGGCCGGACCAGGTCGTCTTCGCCTCGATCGAGGACGGCGGCGTGGTGGTGGCGATCGCCCGCGGCGTGGTGACCGACGGCTGGCTCGGCGTGGCTGCGGTCGAGGTACGGCCGGAGCACCGCCGCCGTGGGCTGGCCGGGCGGATCGTGCGCGGGCTGTTCGGGTGGGGCGCGGGCCAGGGCGCGACCCGGTGTCACCTCCAGGTCGAGGCGGGCAACGACGCCGCGCAGGCCCTGTATGAGGGGCTCGGCTTCAGCCAGCACCACCGCTACCGCCTGCGGGTCAGCCCACCGGGATGACGGCGGCGGCAAGGGCGGCCCGGAGCTCAGCGTCGGCCCGCGCCGCGGCGTCCCGGCTGACCGCCGCGAACCGGAGCGGGTCGCCCGGCCGGGCCTGGCCGGCCGCCGGCAGGTCGGCGGTGGCCAGCACGCCGACGATGGGGTAGCCGCCGGTCGGCCCGTGGTTGGCGAGCAGCAGGATCGGCTGGCCGTCCGGCGGCACCTGCAAGGCCCCGGCCACCATCCCGGTCACCGGCAGCTCGCCGGGCCGCCCCCGGGCCAGGCCGGGGCCACTGAGCCTGGCGCCGACCCGGTCGCTCGCCGGGGTGACGACGTACGCCGCGGAGCACAGCGTGTGCAGCGCCTCGACGGTGAACCAGTCCTCGTGCGGCCCGGGCACGACCCGCAAGGGCTCGCCGGCCCGGGCCCGCGGCGCGGGCAGGGCCGCCCACCGCACCGTCCGGAGTGGACAGTCCACCGTGGACGCCGGCAGGATGGCGCCGACGGCGAGCGGGGGCGGGCCGAGACCGGCCAGGGTGTCGGTGGACCGGCTGCCCAGCACCGGCGGCACGGCGAGCCCGCCGGCCACCGCGACGTACCCGCGCACCCCCGGGCCGGCCGGCCCGACCGCCAGCTCCGCGCCGGCCGGCACCCGGAACGACGCATCGGCCGGCAGCGGCTCGCCGTCCAGGGCGGCCGTCGCGCCCAGCACGGCAACCGTGGCCGCCGCCCCGAACCTCAGCCGCGGGCCGGTCAGGGTCAGCTCCAGCGCGGCCGCGCCGTCGTCGTTGCCGACCAGCCGGTTGGCCAGCGCGTGCGAGAGCCAGTCGGCCGGGCCGGCAACCGGCACGCCGACGTGCCGCCAGCCGAACCGCCCGGCGTCCTGCACCGTGGTCAGCGACCCGGGCGCCAGCACCTCGATCATCGCCGTACCCCGGTCAGCACGGCACGAACCGCACCGGGGTCCCGGGCGCCAGCAGTGCGGGCGGGTCCTGGTCCGGGTCGAACATGGCGACGTCGGTCCGGCCGAGCAGCCGCCAGCCACCAGGCGTGTCCCGCGGGTACACCGCCGCGTACTCCCCCGCGATCGCCACCGACCCGGCCGGCACCCGCTGCCGCGGCGAGTCCCGGCGGGCCACCCGCAGTGCCGGGTCCAGCCCGGACAGGTAGCCGAAGCCAGGCGCGAAGCCGAGGAAGGCCACGGTGTACGTCGGCACGGCGTGCCGGGCCACCACCTGCTCGATGGTCAGCCCGCTCAGCTCGGCCACCTCGGCCAGGTCCGCGCCGTCATAGTCCACCGGGATGTGCACGGTGACCGGCCGGGCGCCGTCCGTGGTGGACGGCGTGGCGGCGGCCCGCCGGAGCGCGGCCAGGTCGCAGCGGGCCGGGTCGAGCAGCACGAGCAGGCCGGCGGCGCCGACCACCGACTCGACCACGCCGTCCGGCCGCGCCCTCTCCAGCCGGGACCGGACCTGGTGCGCCGCCGCGGCCCCGTCGGTCTCCAGCAGTACGGCGCGGTCGCCGACGTACCGCAGGCTGATCTCGTCACCAAGCACGGGACCAACACTGCCAGACAGGCACGGGCACGGCAGACAACAAGAGGTCACCACAACGCCGACAGGTCACCACACGGGCACGGCAGACAACGACAGGTCACCACAACGCCGACAGGTCACCACACGGGCACGGCAGACAACGACAGGTCACCACAACGCCGACAGGTCACCACACGGGGCGAGGGGGGTCGCGGGGAGAGGGGCGAATGTTCGGGTCCTGACCGAGTGGGGAGTCTGGTCGGGGCCCAGACTCCGACGGGCCGAAGAAAGCATGGTCGGAGTTCCAGCGCCAGACCCCGCCGCCGACGGGCTTGCCGCGTCCGCTGGGCTTAAGGGGTAGATGGTGACCTGCTCGCGCCGTCGGGCGTGGTGTCGAGGTGTCACCCGGCGAACAGCGCCCGCCGGCCGGAGGGGAACCGGACCTCGGCCTGGCTGGCCCGGTCGTGGCGGTGGTCGGCAGTGGCACCGTGTCTCCATTCGGCTCAGGCCAGGCCCATGTAGGCGGGAGGGATGCCCAGGCCGGCGGCGATGCGGGCCAGGACGGCGTAGGAGGTGACCCGGCGGCCGTTGGGCATGATCGCGGAGATCTTGGGCTGGCCGTCGGGTCATCGCCGCGATCCGCTTCTGGGTGTAGCCGTGCTGGACCAGGGTGCGGTAGACGTGGTGGATGTCGTGCCCAGCCAGGGCGGCACGCATTCGCGGCTCCTCCCACAGCGCGGGGTCCGGCGGCTCCGGTGGTGGCCCGGCCTCAAGGCTGGTCCGGCGCGGCTCCCCTGATGCCGGTCCGGTCGCGCGGCCAGGGCGGGTCGGGAACGTAGGCCAGGCCGGCGTAGCCGCGAGGGACGCCCAGCCCGTCGATGACTCGTTCGATGACGTCGTACGCCATCACCTTGCGCCCGTGGACGATCGCGGAGACCTCCGGCTGCGACTGTCCGGTGAGTGCCGCGATGCGCTGCTGGGAGTAGCCCAAGGTCTGGAGCAGCCGGTAGACCTGGGTGATGTCCTGGACCGCGAGCAGCGCCCGCATGTCCGGCTCCTCCCACAGCGCCGGGTCCGGCCGCCGCGCTCGCTCGCCGGTCATTCCACACCCTCACCCAGGCCTTCGGGGCCGGGGTGCCCGCACAGGCTCCGGGTGTGAACCACCCCCGTCGGCGCCCACCCGGGCAGCCGGGCGGAGCAACCCCAGCCACCACGCCGCCTGGCCCGAGTCAACCGGCAGAGCCAGAACCAACAGCCCGGGCCGCGCCTCGCGCCCATCACAACCCCTCTCCGCGTGATCAGGTCACGCAATCACTGAGGGGCAACGTATGCCGCGACGGGTACCGCGACGTTTCCATGCAGAAACCGACCTAGTGCGGCATTCCCATCCGGTGGGCGAGGCCGCGCAGGTCCCGGCCGACAGCGGCCCGCTGCGCCCGGCCGAGCATTCCGGCGACCGCCTCCCGGGCCAGCGGGTGCATCCGCAGCCGCAGCGGAGCAATCTGCTCGGCGCGGCGGAACGCCGCCACCGCCTGCCGGTCGTCACGGAGTGCGGAATGCGCCCGGCCGACATCGAGCCAGAGCGATGCTCGGCGGGCGGGGTAGGGGACCCTGTTCGGGCTGGACCCGCCGGGCGGCTTGCAGCGCCGAGTCGGGGTCGCCGAGCTCGACCGCGGTCGCGATGCGGTGCAGCTCGACATTCGGCGCGCCGAACGCAAGGTGGCGACCGATCTCAGTCGCAGTGTCCAACCGGGCGGCGACCCGTTCGGCCTCAGTGAGCCGCTCGGCCGCGTCCGGGCCGAAGCCGGCCACAGCGAGCGCGAATGCGACGGCGAGCTGGAGCGATCCGTAGGCGCTCAGAGCCTCGCTGCTGGGCGTTGGGAGCACCTGCTCAGCGGCGGACGTGCCGACCTCCACTGCCGCGCCGAATGCTGACGTGCTGACGGAGGACAAGGCGTGCGTGCGGGCAAACCCCGTAACAGCGAGGTATGTCGGGTCCCCCAAATGCCCGGTAGCCTCATGCATGAGGCTTGTGGCAAGCAGGGCTAAGTCTGGGAAGCCCAAGTCCCTAACCAAGTTCCCGGACTCGTAGCAGCACCAGACCAGCAGCCGCAGCACGTCCTCCACGTCGCGCCTGCCTGTTGACTGGGCTGCACGCAGCCCAGTCAACAGGCGAGCCGCAGCGCGCGCGGCGGCGTCAAGCTGGTGTCCCTGGCGCTGTCTGGTCAGTGTCTCCAGGTCGGCGCGTATGACCTCAACCGGTGGCGCGGCAGTCGGTCGGGCAGGTCGAGCAAGGCAAGCCGGACCTGCTGGACGACGGTGGCGGCGGTGGCCGCCCCAGCCTTGGACGGCAGGTCGTACGGCGTGCCAACCAGATCAGCGGGAGAGATCTGCAGATGCTGACCTTCTCTAAGCTCCACAATGGTGATCCGGCGGATGTGGGGGTGATGAGCCGGCCGGCGTAGTAAGCTCGTCTAAGCCAACCCAACACCAAGAGTCCCATGCCCGCGATCGTCGCTAAGGAGCCTGTGGCTGTGGCCCGTCTGCCGATAGTTATTACCGATTACTGTGTGGCTGATGCGCTTCGTCCGGCGGCCGTCACGACCAGTGTAGACCCGGTGTAGGCCTACAGATCTAAATCGTCTGACCGCGGGCGCGGCCCTACGCTGTTGCTACAGTATTTGCACCCTGATCAACCTCGGTTGGGTTGACGCTGTGCCTGACATTCTCCCATGTGCGCGTCTGAGGTGGAGAGACAGTGATACGGAGCGAGACCTTTACGGTCCCAGCCTGTTGATCAGTGGCTAGGACCATCCCAACCCCTTCGCGAAGTAGATCACTCATAGTTACACCGCGGCGGCTGGCGATATCGCGAAGCGCAACAATCGTGTCGGGTTCCAGTCGTAGTGAAACCATTTGTCCGAGTCGGCGTCCCTCCACAGGTGTTCCCGAGTCAGGCACGACCTTGCCCCGGTGTGCGTCAGCGAGCTCCCGCCGCTGGATCTCACTCATGTCCCGGCTAGCCATGAAGTGACCACCCTTCCTCCCCGACGTCCCTGCCTCCAAGCCTGCCTCTCGGCGGCCTCAGCGCGCCAGCCTGTGACCGGGCGTAGCTAGTCGCCTCGCTTGTAGGACGTATCGAGCAACACGACCCACCACATCGACCTTGACCGATCAGGACCGACCACCACGAACTCAGCGGTTTGTACTCTCATCTTGACCTCGACCGGCTCTTCGCTCAAGACTTCTCCCACAATGCGCTCCGGCTCCGGGCCCAAGTGATCCGGGCGTTGACAGTGCGCGAGATTGCCCTCAGGGTCTTCGTCAGAGTCCCAGTCGATCTCGTGGTACCAGCTAAGGTTGAGCACCACCCGTGTTCACTCGCCAGGTGGGTAAGGTGAAGTCGGTGGCGTAGGAAGTCCCTGCATCAGCGCGACGCTGGCAACCTGAACCACACTGAAGCGGTACCGATCAATTTCGGACTCGTCCACTGTAAGGGTGAAGCTGTACTCTCCGGGGCGCTCGAGTGCAAGGCCCTGAATCGGTACAGCAATGGACGTAATCCCAGGTTGCCCATATCTGTGCTCGATCGCCGGGGCGGCTCGGAATGCTCCTTCGACATGCAGGCCGAGAGGTTTATCATCAAGATCGACGAGTTTCATCAGAAGGCTATGATCAGCGTGATTAGCATGGAACGGAATCTCAATGACCGCAACCAAAGACATGCTTGGCAATACAGCCGGAAAAGCTAGGAATCGAAGCATCGACCAATACGCACCACATGCATATACTTTGTCACTTTCAACTGTAGCAAAGTCGGCGGGAAAGAAGCCTCTTGATTTGAAGGCAGTGAGCTGCCCGGCCCCGGCGGAGGGGGTAGGGCGCGGTGGTGGTTCTGTCATACGTGAAGGGTAGCATGTGTATGACACACATGTCATAACTTACCACGCTTCAAGCGCTATGGCAGGGCGGACGGAGGCCAACCATGGTCCACCGGCCCAGCGGCAAGGTGGCGAGACAAGATCAAACACTCATCTGATGACACTGAGTAACCAGACAAAGCTCTGATGTCCTCAAATGACGTAACAAACCAAGTGCCGCTCGGCGGTAGCGCGTGAGCCAACCGCTAGTGGCTCGGGGCTGGCCTACATCGAATTCGCCGAGCGCCGTACGACCGAGAGCACGATCCAGACCAGAGCTTTGCAGTGGAGCGGCTCCGATGGGCTTGAACGTCATGGCTGGCTAGTGCGGCATTCCCATCCGGTGGGCGAGGCCGCGCAGGTCCCGGCCGACAGCGGCCCGCTGCGCCCGGCCGAGCATTCCGGCGACCGCCTCCCGGGCCAGCGGGTGCATCCGCAGCCGCAGCGGGGCAATCTGCTCGGCGCGGCGGAACGCCGCCACGGCCTCCCGGTCGTCACGGAGTGCGGAATGCGCCCGGCCAAGGTCAAGCCAGTAAGAGGCGCGCCGCGCCTGGTATGGCAGCCGTTCAGGCTCTATGCGGCTGGCCGCGGTCAGCGCCGCGTCAGGATCGCCCAGCTCGACCGCGACGGACAAACGGTGCAGGCCGATGCCTGGGGCGCTGAACGCCAGGTGCCGCGCCATGTCGGTCGGCTCTGTGAGCCGGTCAGCGACACGGCCGGCTTCGGTTATCCGGTCAAGAGCATCCCTACCTCGGCCAGTGACCGCTAGCGCATAGCTGATGGACAGCATGAGCGAGCCGTAGCCAGCCAGCGCCTCCGTGCCCGCCAGTGGGCGAACCGCGTCAGCAGCAGCGGTACCTGCCTCAATGGCAGCGGTGTATGCGCCGACCGTCACTGAGGACAACGTATGAACGCGAACCAGCTCGGTGACCGCTAGACATGCAGGCTCTGCAAGCTCGGCGGTGGCTTCATCGGCGAGACCGGCCATGAGCAGGGCCAGGTCTGGGTGCCTCAGCTCGCGGACAAGACTCGCAGTCTCGTAGCAGCACCAGACCAGCAGCCGCAGCACCTCCTCCACGTCGCGCCCACCTGCTGACTGGGCCGCGCGCAGCCCAGCCAACAAGCCGGCCGCAGTACGCGCGGCGGCGTCAAGCCGGTGTGCCTGGCGCAGCCTGGTCAGTGTCTCCAGGTCGGCGCGCATGACCTCAACCGGTGGCACGGCGCGGTCAGGCAGGCCGAGCAAGGCGAGCCGGACCGGCTGGACGATGGTGGCGGCGGTGGCCGCCCCGCCCTCGGACGGCAGGTCGTACGGCGCGCCAACCAGGTCGACCGGCGAGACCTGCAACGCCTCGGCCAGCGCGGCGAGGTCGTGCCGGCTCTCCAGCGGCAGCAGCCCGCGCTCAACCTTGCTCAGCCAGGACTTGCTGTGCCCCGCCAGCCCGGCGACCGTCTCCAAGGTCAGCCCCCTGCCCAACCGCGCGGAACGCACCCGCACCCCGATAGACCGCCCGTCCATCCCCTGCCCCACCCGCCCAACAGTCGCGCGCTCCCGCCCCGAAGGGACTCCCCTGAAGCGCCTGCCAGCGTAGCCCGACACCGCACCAGGCACCGTCCTTCCTGACACGCCTGGTCGATGGTGGTATGGACGAGGCTTGGTGGAAGTCTTAGACCGGGTTCCCCGCAGGTCAGCAGGTGTCTTGTCCCGTTTGGAGGACAAGGATCTGATCGCCGACCTGCATGCTAGGCGGAGGTTGCAGGCCGAGGTTTCGGTTGTCGTCCTTGAGGCGCCCCGCGAAGTCACGAGTCAGGTCGCCCTCGGTGCGGACCAGCAACAGCTGGTACTTCTTGCCAAGGTTGTCACGTCTGCCGATGCGGACCTTCTCCAAGCTCCACAACGGTGACCTGCCAGAGGTGAGGGCGATGAGCCGGCCGACGTAGTACGGGTCGTGCCCGTTGGTATCATGCAGCACCAGCCAGTACGCGCTGTCGCCACCTGAAGGTGGGACAACACCTCGAACCGAGACGCAAAGGCCAACCTTCTCATCGTTAGCTGGGCTGACGATCCTCGGCGGAACAGCCGACTGAGCTGCGTTCACCGAAAAGATCCCGTGCGGCCACAGTGACCCACCGACGAAGAAGCTTCCGGCGGTCATGCACAGCACCCCGACAATGACAACCGGCAGGCGTCTGCGCCAACCCAAAACCAAGAGTCCGATTCCCGCGATCATCGCTAAGCTGCACATAGCTGTTGCCAGCCAGATATTTCTGGTGAGGATGGCGACGGCCCACCCCCGCTAGGGGGACGCCGATCGCCGCCAGATTCGCGATAAGCGCGACCCATCTTTCTAGGGCTGGATTTGGCCCGCCGGTCGGACCTGATCGACACCGGTCATAGAGTCGTCCTTCCCGAGGGGCTTGCGCGGGCTCGAGCCGGGGCATGTGCATCCTCTACGGCTAGCTCGGCGTAGTGGGCTTGGGCGGCTTCGGTGAGCTGAACCCTATGGCCAGCGCTAGTGCGGCATTCCCATCCGGTGGGCGAGGCCGCGCAGGTCCCGGCCTACGGCGGCCCGCTGTGCCCGCCCGACCATCCCAGCCACCGCCTCCCGGACCAGCGGATGCAGCCGGGTCCGCAGTGGCGCGATCGCCTCAGCGCGGCGGAACGCGCGCACCGCTTCCGCGTCCTGCTCCAGTGCGGCGTGAGCGCGACCGAGATCAGCCAGCCAGCACGCCGCGCGCTCCCGGTTCGGTGCCCGATCGACCTCGAGGTCGGTGGACGCCTGGACGGCTAGCTCGGCCTGCCCCAGCTCCACGCAGACCGCCACCTGATGCAGCCGGACGTTCGCCGCGCCGAACCCGAGATGCCGGCCGAACAGTGTCGGCTCGGTCACCCGACCAGCCTGCTCCCAGGCGACGTGCAGGCAGGTCGCCGCCTCGTCATCGTTGCGCAGTGCAGCCGAGGCAAAGCCCGCCGCAAGCTGCAGGTGCCCGAGCGCGGCAGCGGCCTCGGCGCCGCCGACCGCGCTGATCGCGTCTGCCGCGTCCGAGGCGACGTCCACCGCGGCGCCGTAAGCACCGACGGCGACCTGCGCCAGGCTGTACGACCGGGTGATCGCCGCCAACGCTGTGGTCACTGGGTCCTCGGCATCGGCCGCGGCCCGGTCCATCACGCCGGTCACAATGAACGCGAGATCATGCCGGCTGACCGCCTGCAGAATCCAGGTCGCGTGATAGCTGGCGAGGACGGTCAAGTGCGCGACCTCGCGATGGTCGCGGCCACCTACCGACGCCCGTAGACCGTTCAGCACGGTCGCCACCACCCCGACCGCTGGCGACTCCTTCGCCGCGTCGTGCAGCGTGACGAGCTGGTCGATTCCGTCGCGCAGCTCGGCCAGCTCCCGCCGGCCGCCGACGGGCCGGTCGAGCAGTGCCCGGCGCAGTGCGGGGATCGCATCTCGGGCAGCCCCGCCCACCGACTCGGTCGGCAGGTCGTATGGCTGGCCGGTGAGGTCGGTCGGGGACACGGACAAGGCCGTGGCTAGTGCGGCGAGGTCGTGCCGGCTCTCCAGCGGCAGCAACCCCCGCTCGACCTTGCTCAGCCAGGACTTGCTGTGCCCCGCCAGCCCGGCGACCGTCTCCAGGGTCAACCCCCTGCCCAGCCGCGCCGAGCGCACCCGCACCCCGATGGACCGCCCGTCCATCCCTCGCCCTACCCCGCCCAACAGTCCCTCCCGCCGCTCCGAAAGAGACTCCCTGGAGCGCGCCCACCAGCGTAACCGGGCACTACACACCAGGCCGACGTCCTTGACACGCCGACGCGAAGCTGAGGAAGGCCACGATGTACGTCGGCGCGGCGTTGGGCCATCACCTGGTCTCCAGGAGCACGGCGCGGTCGCCGACGTACCGCAGGCTGATCTCGTCACCAGGCACGGGACCAACACTGCCAGACAGGCAATAGGCTCGACCCGACCCCGCCCGAAGGAGAACACTGGTGACCGAGACCCCGGACCCGCGCAAGCTGATCGTGATCGGGTTCGACGACCCGCTGATGGCCAACGAGCTCCTGCTCGCGGCGGTCCGGCTGCAGCGGAACGGCCAGATCCAGCTACACGACGCGGTCTTCGTGTACCGGGACGCGGACGGCCGGTCGACGGTCCGGGAGACGCAGGACGTCAGCATCGGCCGCGGCGCGTTCGGCGGCGGCATGTGGGGGCTGCTGATCGGCACCCTGCTCGGCGGGCCGATCGGCGGCCTGATCAGCGGAGCGGCGAGCGCGGGCGGTGGCGCGCTGCTCGCCAAGCTGATCGACACCGGCATCAAGGACGAGCGGATCGCCGCGCTGCGCGAGACGGTGCCGCCCGGCCACACCGCGCTGGCCCTGCTGGTCAGCCACCTGTCCGTGGCCGACCTCCAGCGCGAGCTGAGCCGTTTCCCCGGGGCCACCCTGGTGGAGGCCGACCTGCCCGACGCCGCGATCATGGCCGTCCGGCACGCTCTCGGCGAGGCACCCGACCCGGCCTGACCACGGCTGGCGACGGCCGGTGAGCTACCCGGCCGGCAGGGACATGACCCGGCTGACCCCCCAGGCCGCCGCGGCGGCGCCGAGGAACAGCATCGCCAGGCCGACCCAGGTGCCCGGCATGACGACGTCGCCCTCCGGCCGGGGCAACGCCAGCACGATCACCACGGCCAGCCAGGCGATGATCGGTAGGGCGGCCGTGGGCCGGCTGCCGGTCGCGGCGTACATCAGCCGGGGCAGGAACGCGTTCAGGACTATCGCCGCTAGCACCGAGACAGGTAGCACGACCCGGCCGATGCGCAGCGGCACGTAGAGCGCTTCGAGCACGGCGGCCTGGACCGCACCCAGGCTCACCAGCACCCCGCCGGTCCAGCGCTGCCAGCCTGGCGGCGGCATGCCGGCCGGCCGCTCCGGGGGCCGGGGCAACCCCGCCCGGGCCAGCCGAGGCTCGGCCACCTCAGCCCAATCCGGCGAACAGGTCGTCCTCCCAGCCGCGCTCGCCCACGCCGGGACCGCGCTCGCCGCGCACCAGGATGTAGAACTCCATCCCCATCACCTCACGCCCGAGGTTGTTCGACAGCGCGAAGAACGGCCCGTCGGTCGCGATCTGGGTGGCGTGCGCGCGCATCGCGTCGAGCTTGTGCCCGGCGTACGGGCTGGCGTCCACGGCAGTGGTGACCAGCTCGTCCGGCGTACCGAACGGGAGGTCGTCCACACTCCCTACCACGCCGAACGGCGACTCGTGGCCAGCCTCCCGCAGCCGCCGGATGCCCTCGGCCAGCACCGAGCGGGGGATCGCGCACCAGTACACCTTGGCCGCCCGCCACGGCGCTCCGAGCTCCGGCTCGTACTCCTTGTCGGCGGCCAGCTCGTAGGCCCGCATGGCGACCCGGTGGGCCTGGATGTGGTCCGGGTGGCCGTAGCCGCCGTTCTCATCGTAGGTGACCATGACCTGCGGCCGCAGCTCGCGCACCACGGCGACCAGGTCGCGAGCAGCCTCGTCCACCTCCGCCTGCCAGAACGCCCGAGGACGCGCGTTGGCCGGGGTGCCCATCATGCCGCTGTCCCGCCACCGGCCGGCCCCGCCGAGGAAGCGGTGGTCCCGCACCCCCAGCACGCCCATCGCGCGCTGCAGCTCCACGATCCGGTACCCGCCGAGCTGGTCGGCCTCCCCGGCCGCCAGCCGGGCCAGGTCGGGCACCAGAACCTCGCCCTCCTCGCCGAGCGTGCAGGTCACCAGGGTCACCTGTACGCCGCCAGCGGCGTACTGCGCCATGGTGGCGCCGTTGTTGATCACTTCGTCGTCGGGGTGGGCGTGCACCAGCAGCATCCGCCGGTCCGGTCCGTCGCTCATGGCGCCAGACTAGCCACCCCCTCCGACCTAGCCACCCCCTCCGCCGATCATCGAGGTGTTGGGGTCCGCAGAGATCATTTAGCCCCAGCAGCTCGATGATCGGCGGAGGGGAGAGGGCTCCGCCGCTCAGATGATCTGGACGGTCTCCGCGAAGTGGCAGGCGGACGGGTGGCCGCCACGCGGGACCAGCTCGGGCTCCTCGGTCCGGCACCGCTCCTGCTGCTCCTCGGTCAGCTCGTTGGCGAACTTCGGGCAGCGGGTGCGGAACCGGCAGCCGGACGGCGGGTTGGCCGGGCTGGGCAGGTCACCCTGCAGCAGGATCCGACGGCGCTGCCGCTCCCGGTTCGGGTCGGGCAGCGGGATCGCGGACAGCAGCGCCTGGGTGTAGGGATGGGTCGGCCGGTCGAACAGCTCGTCCCGGTCGGCCAGCTCGACGATCTTGCCGAGATACATCACCGCGACCCGGTCGGCGATGTGCCGGACCACGGACAGGTCGTGCGCGATGAACAGGTAGGACAGCCCGAGCCGGTCACGCAGGTCCTCCAGCAGGTTGATCACGCCGGCCTGGATGGACACGTCCAGCGCGGACACCGGCTCGTCCAGCACCAGCATCTTCGGCTCCAGGGCGAGCGCGCGGGCGATGCCGATGCGCTGCCGCTGCCCGCCGGAGAACTCGTACGGGTACCGGTTGGCGTGCTCCGGGTTGAGGCCGACCAGCTTGAGCAGCTCACCGACCCGGTCGCGCAGCGCCTGGCCGCGGGCCAGCCGGTGAATGACCAGCGGCTCGGCCACGATGTCGAAGACTGGCAGCCGCGGGTTCAGCGACGCGTACGGATCCTGGAAGACGATCTGGATCTGCCGGCGCAGCGGTCGCATCTGGGACCGGGTCAGCGCAGTCAGCTCCCGGCCCTGGAACATGACCGAGCCGCTGGTCGCCGGCTGCAGGTGCAGCACCGCCCGCCCGGTGGTCGACTTGCCGCACCCGGACTCGCCGACCAGGCCGAGGATCTCGCCCGGGTAGATGTCGAAGCTCACGCCGTCGACCGCCTTGACCGCGCCGACGGTACGTCGGATCAGGCCCTTGCCCCTGATCGGGAAGTACTTGCGCAGGTCGCGGACGGAGAGCACGGGCTCGCCGCGCGGCCGGTCGCGGCGAGCCGCGTCGGTTGCCGGGGCGGTCACGTGTCCTCCTCGGTGGATCGCTGAGCGGTCGGTGCGGTCGGGTCGGTCGGTGCGGCCAGGTCGGTCGGCGCACCGGTCAACGTCCCGGCGCGGTGGGCCTCGGCGTCCTCCTGGGCGAGCACGGTGGGCGCGTCGCCGAGGGTGTCGTCGACCGAGGTCACCTCGTACACGTCCGCGGCGGTGACGTCCGGCGCGGCCAGCTCGGTGGAGCGGATGCAGGCTGCCCGGTGGTCCTCGCCGACCTCGACCAGGGGTGGCTCGGCCTCGTCACACTGGTCGAGATGCATCGGGCAGCGCGGGCCGAACGGGCAGCCGGGCGGCGGGCTGATCAGCGACGGCGGGCTGCCCGGGATCGGCGTCAGCCGTTGCCGCTCCCGCGCGTCGACCCGGGGCAGCGAGCCGAGCAGGCCGAGGGTGTACGGCATCCGCGGTGAGTAGTAGATGTCGTCCACGCTGCCGACCTCGACCGGCCGCCCGGCGTACATCACCAGCACCCGGTCGGTCATGCCGGCGACCACGCCGAGGTCGTGCGTGATCAGCACGGTCGCCGCGCCGGTCTCCTGCTGGGCGGTCCTGAGCACCTCCAGCACCTGGGCCTGCACCGTCACGTCCAAGGCCGTGGTCGGCTCGTCGGCGATAATCACGTCGGGCCGGTTGGCCATCGCGATCGCGATCACCACGCGCTGGCGCATGCCCCCCGAGAACTCGTGCGGGTACGCGCCGATCCGCTCGGCGGCGTTCGGGATGCCGACCAGCCTGAGCAGGTCGACGGCCCGGGACTCCGCGCTCTTGCGGGACAGCGACCTGTCGTGCTGGCGCAGCGTCTCGGTGATCTGGAAGCCGACCTTGAGGACCGGGTTCAGCGAGGTCATCGGATCCTGGAAGATCATCGCGATGCCCTTGCCGCGGATCGCGGCGAGCTGCCGGTCGCGCTGACCGAGCAGCTCCCGTCCCTTGAACCGGACCGAGCCGGTGACCCGGGCGCTGGGTGGCAGCAGGCCCATGATCGCCAACGACGTCACCGACTTGCCCGACCCCGACTCGCCCACGATACCGAGCGTCTGGCCCGGGTACAGCGCGTAGGAGACTCCACGGACGGCGTTCACAACGCCGTCCTCCGTCGGGAACCGCACCTCGAGGTCGGTCACCTCAAGGACCGGCTCTCCGGCCGAATGTTCGGTCTGTACGGCGGGTGCGCTGATCGTCTGCATGCTGCTCCGTTGCTGCGACACTCTCGGGTCCTGCCACACGGTCGGGTCCTGGGACACGGTCGGACCGGCGGTCAGGCGCGGACCCGGCTGTTCGCCGGGTCGAACGCGTCGCGGACCCCGTCACCGATGAAGTTCACGCACATCACGATGACCATCAGCACCAGCCCCGGAACGTAGAACAGCCAGGGCCGGCTGTCCGCGGCGTTCACGCCGTCCGCGACCAGTTTGCCGAGCGAGATGTCGTTCCGGACGCCGAAGCCCAGGAAGCTCAGCGAGGCCTCAAGGAGCACCGACACGGCGGCGCCGAGCGTGATCCAGACGATGATCTGGCCGAGCGAGTTCGGGATCAGGTGCTTGAAGATGATCCGCCGGTTGGAGGCGCCCATCGCGTGCGCCGCCTCGACAAACTCCCGCTCGCGCAGCGAGAGGAACTGGCTGCGCAGGATCCGGGCCAGGTCCAGCCAGCCGAGCACGCCGAGCACGACCGCGATGCCGACCGCGCCGCCGCCGCCGGCGTACTTGGCGGCGAGCACCAGCAGGATGACCAGCAGCGGGATGGTCAGGATCAGGTCGACCAGCCGCATCAGCAGGCTGTCGGCCCAGCCGCCGAAGTAGCCCGCCACCGAGCCGACCACAATGCCGATGGCCAGCGCGATCACGATGTAGACGAACGCGATCAGGGTGGACCGCTGGACCCCGCGCATCAGCTCGGCCAGCAGGTCCTGGCCGAGGTCGGCGGTGCCCAGCGGGTGGCCGGGCGAGCCAGGGGGGCGCGACAGCGAGGTGGTGTCCAGGTCGGCGTAGCCCCACCGGTAGAGGTGCGGCGCCACGAACGACCCGATCACGATGGTCGCGTAGACCAGCAGCGCGCCCAGCGCGAGCCTGTTGTGCAGGAAGCGGGAGATGATCTGCTGCCGCTGGCTGCGCGCGGCGACGGTGAACTCGCCACCCACCGTGCCCGCGGTCGTGGCGGCCACGTCCGCCTGTGGGTCGAGCTGGATGCTCGTCATGGCTCCGACCTTTCTCGCGACGGCGGGTCAGCGACGGCGGCGGTGGGCTGGTTGCACAGTGGGGTCAACTGAGCCGGATTCGCGGGTCGAGCACGGCGTACATCAGGTCCGCGACCAGGTTGAACGCGATCACGAAGGACGCCGAGACGAGCAGCCAGGCGAGCAGGATGTTCTGGTCGCTGTGCTTGATGGCGTCGAGCAGGTACTGGCCCATGCCGTTCCAGCCGAAGACCGTCTCGGTGATCACCGCGCCGCCGAGCAGGCCACCCACGCCGAGCGCGACCACCGTGGTCAGCGGGATCAGCGCGTTGCGCAGGCCGTGCCGGATCAGCACCCGGCCGTAGGTCAGCCCCTTGGCGCGGGCCAGCCGGATGTAGTCGGAGCCCAGCACATCCAGCATCGAGGCGCGCTGGAACCTGCTCCAGGCCGCGTAGCTCAGCGCGGCCAGGGAGAGGACCGGCAGGACCATGTGTCCGACCTGGTCCCAGAAGATCTGGCTGGCCGTGCCGTAGGACTTCAGCCCCGGGGTCTCGACACCGAAGACGAAGATCACCTGACGGCCGCCGAAGAAGAGGTTGTTGATCTGGATCGCGCCGAACTCCTTGAGCAGCGTGGCGAACCAGAACGTCGGCAGCGCGATCAGCATGTAGCCGACCGTTGTCGCGACGTAGTCGGAGAGCTTGTTCTTGCGGACTGCGGTGAGCACACCGACCGCGATCGCCAGCAGAACCGCGAGGATCATGGAGGCGATGATCAGCCGGAGGGTGAGCGAGAGGTGCTCCCACAGCGACCGGCTGATCGGGTTGCCACCCAGGTCATTTCCGAAGTCACCGCGGACGGCGTGCCCGAGCCAGGTGAGGTAGCGGGTGTACCAGGGCCGGTCCAGCCCGAGCAGGTGGGCCTGGTTTGCCATCTGCTCGGGCGTCGGCGGTGGCTGCCTGGTCCGCAGCGGAGCGAGCGGGTCGGCGACCGACGAGGCCATCGCGAAGACCAGGATCGAGCTCGCCAGCAGGACAAACACCGACGAGAACAACCGCCGTACCACATACAGCACCACGTCGTCACCTTACGCCGCGTCGGCGCTCGCTGATCGCGGTTCGGGGTCACCGAGACCGGCGTCACGAGCGGGAGAGGGAAGCGCGTTCGAGGGTTCGCCTTCCGGGGCGGGATCATCCCGCCCCGGAAGGCGAGCCGGACACCCAGACTAGGGCACCTGGATCAGGACACCGTGCATCAGCAGGTCATCCGGTCAGGAGGACTTGAAGGTGAAGGTGTCGTTGTTCCACAGCGGGCCGACCTGGGTCGCGTTGTCACCGACGCCGCGGCGGGTGCCGGGGTCGTACGGCGTGAGCCGCGCGTTGAACGCGATGAACGTCGGCTTCTGGTACAGCGGAATGGTGTACATGTCGTTCCAGAGCTGAGTGTCGATCTGGTTCTGCAGCTCGGTCAGCTTCTGCGGGTCGGTCTCCTTGTTGAGCTGGTCGAACAGGGAGTCGACCAGCGGGTCGTTGCCGTGGACGTAGTTCTGGCCCTGCGCGTCACCCTTGACGCTCTTGTAGATCGACGTCGCCTGGGTGACGAACGGGCTGCCGACCCAGGCGAACAGCCCGATGTCGAAGCCACCGGCCTCCAGGCTCTTCGGCTTCTCCTTGCCCGCGAAGATGTCCGGGTTCAGGTATTTCTTGATCTCGATGCCGACATCCTTGAGCTGCGCGGTCACCGTGTCGATAGTGTTCTCGCGGAGCTTGTTGTTGACCGTGGTCATCATCTCGAGTGAGAGCCGCTGGCCCTGCGGGCTGACGTAGATCCCGTCCGGGCCCTTCTTGTAGCCGGCCGACTCGATCGACCTCTGCGCGGCCGCGACATCCCGGTGGTCGTAGGCGGCGCCGTTGTTCTTGTAGCCGGGCTGGTTGGTCACGATCAGCCGGTTGCCCAGCACCGAGGCGCGGCTGTCGAACTGCCCGACCGTGGCCGTCACGATCTGCTGCCGGTCCAGGCCCAGCGCGATGGCCTTGCGGATCTCCGGCTTGGCCAGGTGCACGTTGCGGGTGTTCAGGTCCATGTGCTCGAAGGACAGGCCGAAGTTGGTCTCGCTGGTGACGCTCGGGGCGAGGGCCTTGATCTGCTTGACCAGGTCGAGCTGCGGCTGCGGGTAGATGATGTCCACCGTGCCGGACTTAAGGTTCTTCACCGCGACGCCAGCGTCGCTGCCAGTGTAGAGGTAGACCAGCCGCTGCAGCCCGGGCTGGCTGGCGCCCCACCACTTCGGGCTCGGGGTCAGCGTCTCGGTCTTGTTCTGGGTGTCGATGTCGGTCTTCAGCAGCTGCCACGGGCCGTTGGTGGCGCCGACCGGGATCCCGTCGGTCAGCGGCCAGCCCTTGGTGATGTAGGCGCAGGTCGCCTTCGGGTCACCCTTGTCGATGACATGCTTGGAGTAAAGCTGGAACAGGCTCTTCCAGTCCGGGTACGGCGAGCTGAAGGTCACCACCGCGGTCTGGTCGTTCGCACCCTTGGCGACCGACTCGATCTGGTCGTAGCCGGTGGTGCCCAGCAGCGCCTCGCAGCCACCCTTCTTCGGGTCGGACGACTTCTGGATCTGCCAGGTGAACTCGAAGTCCTGCCAGGTGATCGGCTGGCCGTCGTTCCAGACCGCCTTCGGGTTCAGCGTGTAGGTGACGGTGAACTTCCCGTTCGTCGTCGCGGTGGCCGGCTCGCCCGCCATCAGGTCCGGGTCGGCCTTGATGGTGAAGTCGGGGAGGATCTCGAACGGTGAGAGCTGCAGCCGGCCAACGATGTTCGCGGTCGCGGTCGAGTTACCGGCCGAGATCACCGAAAAGAAGTTCTGGATGGTGTCAGTGACCTCGGCCCAGGTGGCCGTCCCGCTCGGTCCCTTCGGCGTGTTCGTACTGGGCGGGGCGGTGCTCCCGCCGCAGGCGGCGGCGGTCATCGCCAGTACCACCCCGCCCGCGAGTAGGGCAGTAGCCCTTCGAATCTTCACGTTCCCTGCGCCTCCTTGGTTCCCGCGGGGTAGCGGGTACGGAACCGTGACCCGGCCAGGTGCCGGCGAGCGGGACACTAGTTACGGTTCGCCTGGGGCTCGCCGCCGTTAGCCGAATCGTGACCATAGAGCGCCCGAACCTCATCACGCCTACATCATTCGGCCTGCCCAATGCGGCCGAACGGCGGCGCGCCGTGCACGTGCGCGGGATGGTGGATGATGCCGGCCCGGCCGCGCTACCTCGGCCGGCCCCGCCTGGCCCGCAGCTTCTCCCGCTCGTGCCCGGTCAGTACGACCTTGCGCAGCCGGACGGCGGCCGGCGTGACCTCGATGCACTCGTCCTCGCGGCAGAACTCCAGCGACTGTTCCAGGGACAGCACCCGGGGGGGCACCAGCCGCTCCAGCTCCTCGGCGGTCGAGGACCGGACGTTGGTGAGCTTCTTCTCCTTGGTCGGGTTGACGTCCATGTCGTCGGGCCGGGAGCTCTCCCCGACGATCATCCCCTCGTACACCTCGGTGCCGGGCCCCACGAACATCGAGCCGCGCTCCTGCAGGTTGAACAGGGCGTACGACGTCACGGCGCCGCGCCGGTCGGCGACCAGCGAGCCGCTCGGCCGGGTGCGCAGCTCCCCCGCCCACGGCTCGTACCGCTCGAAGACGTGGTGTGCCATCCCGGTGCCGCGGGTCTCGGTGAGGAACTCGGTGCGGAAGCCGATCAGCCCGCGGGCCGGCACCAGGTACTCCATCCGCACCCAGCCGGTGCCATGGTTGACCATCTGCTCCAGCCGGCCCTTGCGCAGCCCGAGCAGCTGGGTGACCACGCCGACGTAGTCCTCCGGCACGTCGATGGTCAGCCGCTCCACCGGCTCGCGGAGCTGCCCGCCCACCTCGCGGGTGACGACCTGCGGCTTGCCGACGGTCAGCTCGTACTGCTCCCGGCGCATCAGCTCGACCAGCACGGCGAGCTGCAGCTCGCCACGGCCCTGCACCTCCCAGGTGTCCGGCCGCTCGGTCGGCAGCACCCGGATCGACACGTTGCCGACGGTCTCGGCGTCCAGCCGGCTCTTGACCAGCCGGGCGGTCAGCTTCGTGCCGGCCACTCCGGCCAGCGGGGAGGTGTTGATGCCGATCGTCATCGAGATGCTCGGCTCGTCCACCCTGATGACGGGCAGCGGCCGCGGGTCGTCCGGGTCGGCCAGCGTCTCGCCGATGGTGATCTCCGGGATGCCGGCCACCGCGATGATGTCGCCCGGCCCGGCGGCGTCCACCGAAACCCGGTCCAGCGCCTCGGTCATCAGCAGGTCGGTCACCTTGACCCGCTCGATGGTGCCGTCGGACCGGCACCAGGCCGCCTGCTGGCCCTTGCGGATCCGGCCGTTGCGGACCCGGCAGAGCGCGAGCCGGCCGAGGTACGGCGAGGCGTCCAGGTTGGTCACGTGCGCCTGCAGCGGAGCGTCCTCGTCGTACGACGGCGCGGGGACGGTAGCCAGCAGGGTGTCGAACAGCGCCTTGAGGTCGGGTGCGTCCGGCGAGGTGCCGTCCGCCGGCCGCTCCAGCGTGGCCCGGCCGGCCTTGGCGTGGCAGTACACGATCGGGAAGTCGATCTGCTGCTCGGTGGCGTCCAGGTCGAGGAAGAGCTCGTAGGTCTCGTCCACCACCTCGGCGATCCGCGCGTCCGGCCGGTCCACCTTGTTGATGACCAGGACGATCGGCAGCGCGCCGGCCAGCGCCTTGCGGAGCACGAACCGGGTCTGCGGCAGCGGCCCCTCGCTGGCGTCGACCAGCAGCAGGACGCCGTCCACCATGGACAGCGCGCGTTCCACCTCGCCGCCGAAGTCGGCGTGGCCTGGGGTGTCGATGATGTTGATGGTGGTGTCGCCGTAGCGGATCGCGGTGTTCTTGGCCAGGATTGTGATGCCCTTCTCCCGCTCCAGGTCCATCGAGTCGAGCACCCGGTCGGCCACGTCCTGGTTGGCCCGGAACACGCCGGACTGCCAGAGCATGGCGTCGACGAGCGTGGTCTTGCCGTGGTCGACGTGGGCGATGATCGCCACGTTGCGCAGGTCGGTGCGGAGGCTCACCTCCCGATCCTATTCGGCCCGCCCCGGGGTCATGTGCGGCAAGTCGCCCGGGTGTCGTGTTCTGGGTGGTGGTCGGCGGGCGAGGGGGTCGCGGGGGGAGGGGTGGACGGTGGGGTCTTGGCCGAGTGGTGAGTCGGGTCGGGGCCACAGCTCGAGGGGGTGGAAGGTGGCGTGGTCGGGGTTCCACCGCCAGGTGCCGCCGCCGATGGGTTTTCCGCGTCCGCCGGGCTTGAAGGGGTAGATGGTGACGTGCTTGGCACCGTCGGGGGTGGTGTCGAGGTGCCAGCCGACGGGGTGGTGCTCCAGGTAGCAGACGCGGCCGGGGCGGCCGTGGGGGACGCCGCCCGGGGCCTGGCTGGACCGGCGGGCCGGCCCGGCCGTGTCGTGCGGGGGTAGCACGGGTGTCGCTCCGCTCGGGCCGGGTGGGGGCGGTGGTCAGGGGCGGCGTGGTGGGGCCGCGGCGGTGCCGGCCCGGCCGGGTGGCCAGGGCGGGTCGGGGTCGTAGCCCAGCCCGGCGTAGGCGCGGGGGATGCCCAGCCGGACGATGATCCTTTCCAAGACTTCGTAGGCCATGACCTTGCGCCCGTGGATGATCGCGGAGACCTCCGGCTGTGACTGGCCCGTTATCGCCGCGATCCGCTGCTGGGAGTAGCCGAGGGCCTGCAGCAGCCGGTAGAGCCGGGTGACGTCCTGGATGGCGAGCAGGGCGCGCATCTCCGGCTCCTCCCACAGCGCCGGGTCGGGCCGCGTCAGGTGCGGGCGGGCGGCGGTCACGCCACAC
>Ga0307470_10000102_pt1 | contig 59035 bp, 47 predicted proteins | sample atmos_gasesAM3C__FD_204565 | JGI IMG/M metagenome (GOLD analysis project Ga0307470, IMG submission 204565) | Hardwood forest soil microbial communities from Morgan-Monroe State Forest, Indiana, United States - atmos_gasesAM3C_05 | ecosystem: Environmental > Terrestrial > Soil > Temperate forest... | reverse complement strand
CAACGAGAGGTGACCACAACGCCGAGAGGTGACCACACCGGGGAAGTAGCGGCAAGAAATGTCTAACGAGCGGGCGACGTTCGGGGATCTGTGACTTATCTCACACGCATTGCGGAAGGAATCGCATAGTCGGCCACAAACCAAATGGGATGGCCAAAGAACAGCGAGTGTAGAGGGCGATAAAAGGGAGCTTCGGGCAGCAATTGTCGGGCTTAGTCTCGACGCCCGTTGGGGGGAATCGCGGGCTTGCCGGCGCCGTGTCCGACGTAACCGATGAAAGGGGAACACCTCCCGATGTCCGGCCCTCGTCACCGAGTCCGACCCACCCCCGACCCGGACCGGCCGCTCTGGCCGCTCCGGCACCGACAGCCGGTCCGTGGGCGCGTGGTGCTGGTCGCCGCCGCCAGCCTCGCCGGGGCGCTTGCTCTCGGCGTCGCCTATGTCGGCGCCCAGCCGGTACGCCCCACCATGATGGCCAGCCCGCTGCGGGCGGGCGAGGTTGCCTTATGGGGTGCCAGCACCACCCCCCGGCTGCCCGCCGACCCAGACCGCAGGCCCGTCGAGCTGGGCACCCGGTTCTTCGCCGCGGTCCCCGGCCAGGTCACCGCGATCCTGTTCTACAAGCACCCCGAGAACGGCGGCCTGCACACCGGCGCGGTCTGGGACGGTGCCGGTCGCCGGCTGGCCGACGTGCTGTTCACCGGGGAGACCGCCAGCGGCTGGCAGGTCGCCCGGCTCGCCCATCCGGTACAGATCGCTGCGAACACGCCGTACGTCGTCTCCTACCACGCGCCGCACGGCCGGTACGCCGACGACACCGACTACTTCGGCCCCGGCAGGCCCCGCACGATCGGCCCGCTCACGGCCGCCGCGGGGGTGTACCACTACGGCACGCGGCCGAGGTTCCCGACCGCGTCCTGGCGCGACTCCACGTACTACGTCGACGTCGCCTTCGTCCCGAGCGGCGCGACCGAGCCGACCTCATCGCCGAGCCCGACGGCGACCTCCACGCTGGCGCCGACCAGCACCGCACCGCCGACGACCAGCCCGCCCACGACCACCGCGCCGGTCCCGACCACGCCGCCGGCCCCGACCACGCCGCCCAGCACCGGCGGCTGGCCAGGCGCGAGCAACACCGGCTGGCAGCCGACCGGGGTACGGCTGACCGCGATGTCCTGCCCGAGCGGCGGCAAGGTCAGCACCGCCGGCACGGTGATCGACGGCAAGGACATCGGCTGCGGCCTGTACATCACGGCCGACAACGTGACCATCAAGCGGTCCCGGATCACCGCGACCTCTGACTTCGGGGTGCGTACCGCGGACGGCGTCCGCAACTTCCGGATCGAGGACAGCGAGATCGCCGGTACGCCGGCCTGCGCGGTCGGCCTGGTCTTCAGCAACTGGACCGGCGTGCGGCTGAACATCCACGGCTGCTCCGACGGCGCCCACACCGAAGGCAACGTGCTGCTGCAGGACTCCTGGATCCATGACCTCTACCGTGGCCCGACGGATCACAACGACGCGGTCCAGGCGACGGGCAGCTCCAATGTCACGCTCCGGCACAACCGGCTGGAGAACCCGCACAACCAGACGTCCTGCATCCTGATCGGCGGGGAGTTCGGCCAGCCCAACAACTGGCTGGTGGAGAACAACTACCTCGACGGCGGCAACTACACCATTTATCTCGACCCGTACGGCAGCAACCGGACCATTCGCGACAACGTCTTCACCAAGAGCTACGTGTACGGCGCGTTGAACCTGGCCGGCCAGGTCAGCCTCTCCGGAAACACCTACACCGATGGGAGCACCGTCCGGTAACCGGGCGGCACCGACGGCTGGCCGGGCGGGTCCCAGGGGAACCACCCGGTCAGTCGTCTGGCCCCTCGTGGTCGAGCACGGCCGGTGCCACCGCCCCGTCAGCGGCGCCGTCGTCGTAGGCTGGGCCGGCGCCAGCGTCGACCAGCGCGGCAGCGGTGATCCGGTGCAGCGCGAAGGTGCGCATCTCATCCCGCCGGTGGTCGAAGCCCTGCAGGTACCCGCCGGCCAGCGACAGCGGCTCGACGATCCGCTGCGACGCGGCGCCCTGCGCGTCGACGTAGCCGAGCCACACCGCGCGGCGTTCCCGCACCGCCTGCTTGAGCAGGTCAAGAGTGTCCATTGTGGACACTCCCGGGACGGTCGACACGGCCTGTCGCCGGCGCTGCGCGGCCGCCTCTCCGGCCCGGACCATCCGGACGACCTCGGCCAGCCGCTCCGGGTCGGACCGCGGCGGCGCGCTTGGCGCCACCGGCCGCGGCACCGGCGCCCGCCGGGCGTCCGGCGTGGACAGGACGACGACGCCGTCGGGCGACTCGCCCACCGGGGCGTAGCCCGCCGTCCGCAGGCCGTCCAGCAGGTCGCGGATGGGCCGCGGGCTGACCGCCACGGTCGGAGCGAGGCGGCGCAGCCGCAGGTCTTCGTTCCGGCGGTCGGCCACCACCTGGGTCAGCAGGCCCTCGTCGTCGCAGCGCAGGTACGCCGTGGCCGAGCCGGCGCGCAGCACGCCGTGCCGGCGGGACACGTCGTCGATCAGGTAGCTGAGCGCCTGCGGCACCGGGGTGCGGGACCGGACCCGGAACAGCTCGTGCAGCTCGCTGGCGGTGTGCCCGGCGTCCAGGGCACGCCGGACCGATGCCTCGCTGATCCGGTAGACTGTCGCCGCGCCAGCCGACTCCACCTCGGCGACCAGCTCGAGTTCGCGGGCCAGGTCCAGCTCCAGCGGTCCGGGCGCGACCACGGTCAGGTCGGCCTGGAGGAGCACGTGACCTACCGGCTTGGGTAGTACGGCGGCCAGCGCCGGGCGCGGGTCGGCGCCGGCCAGCAGCGCGCGGCCAGGGGTAGACAGCCCGCCGTGCCCGGTGATGCCGAGCTCCTCGGCCTCCCGCAGCAGCCAGCCGACGAGCTGCCCGCGCTCGCTGGCGAAGCGCCGCGGTCCGCGCCAGGCCAGCACCGCGGCCACCCGGGCCGGGTCGGCGGCCTGGCCGGCGGAGAGCTCGGCGAGCACGCCCAGCACCCGGCGGCGCCACTCCGGTGCCGCCGTCCGAAGCATGTCCAGACCGAGCGCGGCCAGCACCCGGCCACGGTCGTCGCGCTGCCCGGCCAGGCCGGGCTGGCGGGGCAGCTCCAGCCAGGTCCGGGCCAGCAACGCCCAGCGCTGCTCGGCCGGCTGCTCCCGCCAGGTGTCGAACGCCGGGGTCGGCAGCCAGACCGGGTCCTTGTCCGTGGTGCTGGCCAGCAGGCCGGCGCCGTAGCCAAGCTCCAGCAGCAGGGCGGCCGTCTCGTCGGCGACGTCCAGCATCTTCGCGGTACGCCGCAGCTCGCGGACGCCGATCCCGCCGGACCGCAGCTTCGGTGCCGGCTCGGCGCCGTACCCGGTGACCAGCCGTTCCATCAGCCGGAGGGAGCCGAGCACCTGGCCGGCGGCGGCACCGTCCACTGTGGAGACCCCGAGGGGCTGGGCGGGCAGGTCCGGCGGCTCGGCGAGCAGCGGCCCGAGCGGGTGGTCGCCGCGCAGCGCGAGACCGACCTCGCGGGGCAGCTCCACGATGTCCTCGTTCACCGCGACCAGCAGGCCATGCGCCAGCAGCCAGCGCACCGGGCCGTCGGCGCGGTCCGCGGTGGCCGGCCGGCGGGCGTCGGTCAGCGTGCCGAGCGACTGCTTGGCGGCGAGCTGGCGCAGCACCTGGCGCTCCGGCTCACCGCAGCGGTCCAGCAGGCTGGCCAGCTCGGCGTCGAAGTGTGCCGCGACCGCGGCGGCCGCGGCCGGCTGGTGGGCCGGCGGCAGCCCGAGGGCGGCCAGCACGGGCGCGATCAGCCGGTCGGGGTGGCCGGACAGCAGCTCACCGACCGGACGACCCAGCCCGGCTGGGTGCTCCGAGGCAGCCTGCCGGACCGAGCCCACCAGCCGCAGCCCGGTGTCCTCGCCGAAGACCAGCGCCAGCCCGCGCAGCCGCCGTACCGCCGCGCCTACGGCGTCCGCGAGGGCGTCCGGGCCGAGGAAGCGGGTCAGCCCGGCGGCATCGACCGGCCCGCCGCCGAGCAGGACCAGCGCGTCCAGCACCTGCAGGGTGAACGCGTCCAGGTCATCCAGGGCGCGCAGCACGGATGGCCGGATGGCGGCCCGGGTGGCCAGCACGCCGATGTCGGCCGGAGGTGGGACCGCCAGGTCCGGACGGGCATGCAGCAGTGCGACCAGGGCGTTGTCGGGCAGCGCCCGCAGCCAGTCGGCCAGACCTCGAGTCATCGCAGTTGAGGGTAGTGCGGCGGCACCACGCTACGGTCCGGAACTGTCAGTGGGGCGTGCCGAGCTGGCCCGCGGCAGGGGCACGAGGCCGCGGTGCACCGGTGGGATGCGCAGTCGGTGGTCGGCACGGCGGTCGCGCTCGTCGCCTTCGCGGATCTCGACTAGCGGTGCGTTCCGCGCGACACTTCAGCGTAGGTCGCGCGGGAGGTGTGCTCATGGCGGACAAGCACGATGACTCCGACAGCCACGAGACGTCCAGGCTGGTGAGCGAGCTGGCCTGTGACCATCAGGGTGGCCTGTCGCCGTTCGGGGACGTGACCTTCCCTCGGCCGCTGACGGAGCTGCGCTACGAGCACCCGAGCGCCGCGGACCGACCGCACCTGGTCGCCGACACGCAGTAGGTCGCCGGCACCCGGTAGTGGGGACCGCAGGCTCATCACCGCGCGGGTGATAGCTGATCCGGATATTGATGGCGGATTGGTTTCATTCTCGTACTCCCGCATCGTCATGGCATGGACGTCGACCAGGACCAGGACACACCAGGTCCTTCCGTTACCGCTCCGGCCGAGACTCTCTGCCTGTCAAGGCCTTCGCCTCTTCCTGTGGATAACCGCTCGTCCTGTGGACAGTCATTCGACACGGTCAGTGGGGCGCCGGCAGGGTGCTGGCATGACCTACCCGAAGGAGGCACGATGGTGCTCATGGTGGACATTCCCCAGCTCCCCGTTCCGCTGTTGCCACTCGGGCGGGAGTGGACGGTCGACGACCTGGAGCTGTTGCCCGACGACGGGCTGCGGTATGAGCTCATCGATGGGGCGTTGCTGGTGAGCCCGTCACCGTTCCCGCCGCACCAGCGCGCCGCCCGAGCGTTCTTCCGCCTCCTGGATGCGCTCTGTCCGGCTGACGCGGAGGTCTTCTTCGCTCCGCTGGACTTCCAGCCCGACCAGCGTAACTCCCTGGTGCCGGACGTCCTGGTCGTGCGTCGGGAGGACGTCGGCCCGAAGAAGATCCACCGTCCGCTGCTGCTGGCCGTGGAGGTGCTGTCCGCGAGCAGCCGGCGCCGGGACATGCTGTTCAAGCGCAGTGTGTACGAGGACGCCGGGGTGGCGTCGTACTGGATGTTCGACCCGACCGAGCCGTCGCTGCTGGCCTGCGAGCTGGTGGACGGGCGGTACGTGGAGAAGGTACGGGCTACGGGGGAGGGCTCGGTCCATCTCGACCGACCGTTCCCGGTCCGGCTCTGCCCGGCGGAGCTCGCCGTCGGCTAACCACCGAGGGTGGCTGCGTCACCGTCCAACACGCGCAGCCAACTGTGATGGTTCACGGGCCAGGCAATAGGGTTGACATCGTGACAGTGACGACGTTGGGCGCGTTTTCGGTGTCCGGTGACCTGGACGAAGTGACCCGTCGCCGGTTGGCCGCGCTGGAGCGGCAGCTCGCCAGTATGGACAGCGTGCTCGTCGCGTTCTCCGGGGGCGCCGACTCCGCATTTCTGGTGGCCGCCGCGGTTCGGGTTCTCGGCCGGGACCGGGTTGTCGCCGCTACCGCGATATCGCCATCGCTGCCGGCCGCCGAGCAGGCAGCGGCGGCTGAGTTCGCCGCGGGGCTTGGGGTTCGGCACGAGATGCCGCGCACCGATGAGCTGGCCCGGACGGGGTACGCCGCCAATGGTGGCAACCGGTGCTACTTCTGCAAGGCTGAGCTGCTCGACGTGCTGCGCCCATTGGCCGACCTGCTCGGTGTTCGACAGGTGGCAACCGGCACCAACGCCGACGACGTGGTGGCCGGCTTCCGGCCCGGCATCCGAGCTGCTATCGAACGCGGCGCCGTGACCCCGCTGCGCGACGCGGGGCTGACCAAGGCCGAGATCAGGGCGCTGTCGAGGGCATGGGGACTGCCGACCTGGGACAAGCCGGCCGCTGCGTGCCTGTCCAGCCGGATCACGTATGGGCTGGCCATCACGCCCCGGCGGCTGGCCCGGGTAGAGCGGGCCGAGCGGAGCCTGCGAACCGCGTTGACCGAGGCCGGCTACGCCGTGCGCGACCTGCGGGTGCGCGACTTGGGCGAGGCGGGCGCCCGGATCGAGGTAGACGCCGATCTGGTCCCGACGCTGGTAGACCGGCCAGAGCTGGTGGCCCGGGTCGTCGGCTACCCGAGCGTCACCGTCGACCCACGAGGCTTCCGGTCCGGCTCGATGAACGAGCTCCTGCCCGACCCCGAGCGCTACCGCTGACGGCTCACTGTTCCCGCCGAGGCCACCGTTCCTCTGAGGTCACCACAACGCCGTGTGGTCACCTCTTGGGGTCTCACATACCCGTGTGGTCACCTGTGTGCCGTGTGGTGACCTCTTGTTGCTTCAGGACCCCAAGAGGTGACCACAAGGACGAGAGGTGACCACAACGGTCGATGGGTGGGTGGGCTAGCCGACGACGAGCCGCGCGTGCAGGGTGGCGGTGTCACCCTGGGTGGTCACGGTCAGGCCGACAGCCTGCAACGCCTTGGCCGCGGCCGGTAGCGGCGTGCCGCTGAGCTCGGCCACCTTGCCGACGTCGACGTAGATCGCGAACCGCGCGGACGCCAGGTCCGGCATCGCTGCCTGGAACCGCGCGGTGTTGCCTAGCTCTCCCGCGGCGGCCAGCTTGCTCGCGTACTCCGTCGAGCTCGCCAGCACGGTGCCGTCTGAGGTCTGCTGCGAGCTGATCGTGCCCGGCGCCCCTAGCTTGTCGGCCAGCTTCTGGGCGACCTCGGCGGCCCGGCTGGGGTTGTCGCTCTTGGCGATCACACCGAAGGCGGGGGTGTCGGGGGTACCGCCGACCGCCATCACGGTCTGCGAGCCGACCAAGGTGACGATGTCGTCGGGCAGGGTCAGGTTGAGCTCGTTGGCGAGGTTGTCCAGCACGTCCTGCAGCCCTGCCTGCCTGAGCTGCTCGTAGGCTTGCGTGATCAGCGTGTCACCGCCCGATGCGCCGAGCGCCGCGACGGTGTCGTCCGGCAGGCTGGCCAGCCGGCTGCCAAGGGGTGCGCGAGTGGCCGCCTGCTGCTGGCCGAACGCCTTGACCAGCAGGTCCGCGGTGGTGTCGGTGAACCGCAGGCTGGCCGCGACCCGGGCACCCTTGATGAGGTCAATCGTGGCGTTCCCGGTCCCGGGCACGTACCTCAACCCGTGCTCAACGTCGGCCCAGGCGGTGAGCACACCCTCGTCGCCGCCGACCGCCTTCACGTCGTCGCGGTAGGTTGAGCTGCCGGACAGCGAGCTGGCGGCGGCGTCGGTAGCTGCCTGCTGCGCGATCTCCTGTGTCTCGGCGACCACCACGGTCTTGTTGCCCACGACGTAGCCGAAGCTCATGTCCTGCTTGAGCCTGGCCAGGCCGTCGCGGGCCTTGCCGGTGTCGGTCGCCTCGACCACGAAGACCGGCCGGATCCTGCCGCGTTGCGGGTCGGCGGCCACGGCGGCGTGCTTGCCGAGCCAGGGCCGGACGTTCCGCACGAAGCGCTGGCGATCGTCCGGGTTGCCGAACAGTGGTTCGAGCAGGCCGTCGACGAGGTCACCGGCGCTCTCGTTGACCTTCAGGTCCGGGAAGTGCGAGAGGAACCGCAGCGCGGCGACCTTCTGCCCGGCCGGCGGGTCGAGGTTGACCTCGGCATAGGCCACGACGTCGGCCGGGACCTGTTTGTCGAGCGTGGTGCCTCCGCCGGAGAGCAGGGCGTACGCCGCGACGCTCGCCCCCGCGATCGCGACCACGCTGCCTGCGGCGATCCCGATCCACAGCCCGCGGCGCCGCTTCGGCGTCGCGGCGCCGGGGAAGCCTGGCCCGCCGGCCAGATACTCGGTCGGATATGGCCCGGTCTGGTACGGCTGCTGGTAGTACTGGCCCGGCGGGTAGGCCGCGGTTGGCTGGTCCACACCGCCTTGGTACGGCTGGTATGGCTGGTATGGCGGGACGGGCTGAGTGCCCGGGTACGGCTGGCCGGGATTGGGCTGGCCCGGTGTCGGCGGCCAAGCGTGAGGCGGTCCAGCGTAAGGTGCCCCGCCCGGAGGGCCACCCGGTGGCTGCGGCGAAGCGCCAGGCTGCCCCTGATCCGCGGGATCCGGCTGGTCCGCTGGTCGATCGTCCGACATGGGTCCCCCTCCGGCTGCTGCAAGAACACCCATTGTGACCTGCCAGCGTCGGGCGGGGTTCCAGCACGCCGTGCTCGTGGGCGGCTTGACCGCTAGCCTGGACCTCCGGTGCCATTGGCCGTGGTGACCGGATCACCCGCATCGACCATCCCCCCGAGGAGTCACGTGCCCACCGGCAAGGTCAAGTGGTTCAGCGCGGACAAGGGTTTCGGGTTCCTGTCCCGCGACGGTGGCGAGGATGTGTTCGTACACCGTGACGCGCTCCCCGCCGGGCTCACCGAGCTCAAGCCGGGCCAGCGGGTGGAGTTCGGCATCGTGGCGGGCCGGCGCGGTGACCAGGCGTTGAGCGTGCATGTCCTCGACCCGTTGCCGAGTGTGGCCAAGGCCCTGCGCAAGAAGCCGGACGAGATGGTGCCGATCGTCGAGGACATGATCAAGCTGCTGGACGGCCTGGAGGGCACCTACCGGCGGGGCCGGCACCCTGATCCCAAGACCGTCCGCCAGGTGGCCTCGGTGCTGCGCCGGGTCGCTGACGACCTCGAGTCGTCCTGACCCGAGGAGCCCGGCCGCCTCCAGGCCGGGCTGGGGCCATGAGACGGTAACCGGACCTCACGGCGAGCCGTCCGACCTACGATCAGCGCAACGGCGGGCATGGCGGGGTGAGGCCGGCCACGGCGGCCCGCCCGAGCAGCGCCTCGGCGGCGGCATAGCCCTCCGCGCCCAGGTCCCGGCTGAACTCGTTGACGTACAGCGCGATGTGCTGCCGCTGTACCTGCGCGGCTAGCTCCTGCGCGTGCTCGGCGACGTAGGCCGCACTGGCGTCCGGGTGTGCCCAGGCGTACTCCACGGACTCGCGCACCACTGCGGCCAGCGCCGGCAGGTCGAGCGAGCGCCGGGCCAGGATCGCGCCGAGCGGGATCGGCAGCCCGGTCTCGGCCTCCCACCAGTCGCCGAGGTCGGCCAGGCAGCTCAGCCCGTACGACGGATAGGTGAACCGCGCCTCGTGGATGACCAGCCCGGCGTCGTACCGGCCGTCCGCCACCGCCGGCATGATCCGGTCGAACGGCACGATGTCGACCCGAGCCGGGGGCTCGCCCGCACTCCACAGCCGGAACAGCAGGTATGCCGTGGTCCGGTTGCCCGGCACCGCCACCCGGGCACCGCGCAGCCCGGCCCGACCGCGCAGCCCGGCCCGACCGCGCAGCCCGGCCCGACCGCGCAGCCCGGCCCGACCGCGCAGCCTGGCCCGACCGCCCGGCCCCGCCGCGGTCAGCACCAGCGGACCGCACCCCCGGCCGAGCGCCCCACCGCACGGCAGCAGCGCGTAGTCGGCCAACAACCACGGCAGCGCCGCGTACGACACCTTCACCACGTCGTACTCTGCCCGCTCGGCCGCAGTGTTCGTGACGTCGACGTCGGCGTAGCTGACCGCGACCGGCGGCGCGCCCGGCAGCAGCCCATGCGACCAGGCGTGAAAGACGAACGTGTCGTTTGGGCACGGCGAGTGGGCCAGCGAGAGCCGGGCGGTCACGGCAGCTCCACCGCGGGCTCTACCAGGAGCTCCATCAGGGGCTCCGCCAGCAGCGCGGCCAGCGCGCGGCCGAGCACCGCCAGCGCGCCGGGCACGTTCCAGCTCGCCCGGTCGCGCCGGCCGACCAGGTTGGACACGGTCCTGACCTCCAGCATCGGTACGCCGTACGCCCGGGCCGCGGCATGCACCCCGGCACCCTCCATGGCCTCGGCCACCGCCCGGTGCCGCCCGGCCAGCAGCGCGGCCCGGTCGTCGGTGCCGGTCGCCGTGGAGACGGTCAGCACCGGACCGACCGTACCGCCGGTCCGGGCGGCCGCCGTGGCGACCAGCGTCGGGCCGAGCTCGTGCTCGGTCTCGCCGAACCCCAGCTCGGCCAGGCCCAGGAACCCGCCGGGTGAGTCGGCGCCCAGGTCGGCGTGCACCACCCGACTTGCCACCACGACGTCGCCGACCGCGGCCCGCCCAGCGAACCCACCCGCGATGCCCGCGCACACCACCAGGTCGTACGGCGCCTCCCCGGGCAGCAGCCCAGCACCGGGCAGCCCAGCACCGAGCAGGGCCGCGGCGCCCGCGCCGGCCGCCGCCGGTCCGATGCCACAGCTCGCCACCGCCACCGTGCCGGCCGCTGTCTCGACCGTCCGTACGCCGTAGCCCCGCTGGTCAGCGGTGCTGCGGGCCGGGCCGAGCCGCGCGGTGGCCGCGTCCCGCTCGGGCGGTACGGCGGTGACCACGAGCACCCTGCTCGCGAGCCCGCGGCTCCCGGCGCCGCGGCTCATGGGGCGCGGCTCACGGCGCCACGATGCCGGCCCGGCGCCGCTGCATCATCGTCACCGCGAACGCCGCCACCAGCAGCAGCGCGGCCACCGAGAAGCCGACCCGGCCGTTGCTCGGCAGCGCGATGCCCAGCCCCCCGCCGAACACCCAGGCAAGCTGCAGCACCGTCTCGGACTGCGCGAACGCCGACGCGGCCAGCCGCTCCGGCACCTCCCGCTGGATGATCGCGTCCAGGGCAAGCTTGGCCAGGCTGTTCGCCGCGCCCACCACGAGGGCGACCAGCACCGCGGTCTCGATGCTGTACGCGACGGCGGCCAGCACGCAGGCACCGGCCGAGGTCCCGATCGAGGCCAGCACGACGAGGTCCGGCCGAGCCAGCGGGAGCTTCGCGCCGGCCGCGGTACCGAGCAGGCTGCCCCCCGCGGCGGCCGCCACGATCGCACCGAGCTCGACCGCCGCCGCCGTACCGTGCAGCCGGCTCTGGATCAGGAAGGCCATGAACAGGGTGAGGAACCCGGACAGCCCGCGCACCGCCGAGGTGGCCCGCAGCGCGAGCACGACCCGCGCGCCGAGCACGCCGCGGCTGCGCCAGAAGCCGGCCTTCAGCGGCTCGGGTGCCGCGCCGGTGTCGGGCGAGTCGACGTGCCGGGGCAGCCGGACCGCCATCACCGCGCCGACCACGAACACCGCCGCGGTGATCCGCAGCGCCCAGGGGTAGCTGCCGGTCAGCTTGATGAAGCCGCCGGTGAGGAGGGCGGCCACCGTGGCGGCCCCGAGGCCGAAGATCGACATCCGGGCGTTCGCCGTCACCAGGGTCAGCTGCGCCGGCATCACCCGCGGCACGGCGGCGCCGCGCAGCACGGAGTACGACTTGGCCAGCACGAGCGCACCGAACGCCGCCGGGTAGAGCGCGATGCTGTGGAAGTTCGCCGCCATCACGTAGGCCAGCAGTGCCCGGCCGAGCAGGGTGCCGCCCAGGGCCCAGCGGCGGCCCCGGTGCAGCCGGTCCAGCACCGGCCCGACCACCGGTGCGACCAGCGCGAACGGCGCCATCGTGATGAGCAGGTAGAGAGCGACGTTGGCGCGCTGCTGGCTGGTCGCGGCGGAGAAGAAGATCGTGCCGGCCAGGCAGACGGCGATCATCATGTCGGCGGCCATGTTCACCGCGTTCAGCCAGATCAGCTTGTTCAGGCCGGTCTCGCCGGCCCCCTGTGCCCGGCTGGCGGCGCCGATCTTGCGGACGAGCAGCTTCGAGAGGTACCTCGTGCGTAGGGCGGCAACCCGAGTGACCGTGATCTTGCGCGGGCCGGGGCCGAGGTCGGGGCCGGGCGGCGGGACGAACCGCCCGTGACCGTCCCCGCCGTGGTCCGGCGCGGCGTTGCCCCGGCCGCCGTACCGGCCGGCGGCGTACCGCTCGGTGAAGCCGGGGTCGCCCACCGGACCCTGGCGAGCCCGCGGGTGGGGCTGCCGGGGAGGGGGCTGGCGGTAGTACCCGGCGTCCAGCCGCTCGGTGGGCTCGGTCCGGTCGGTGCGCTGGTCGGCGTACGGGTCGGGCGAGCTGCTCCGGCCGGCCCGGCCACCGCCTCGCCGGGGCGGGCGGCGCCGGCCGCCGGAAGCAGGGTCCCCTCGCGTCACGGCTCCATCCTGCCTTACGAACATCGCTGACCCGGCGGCACGGCGGACGTCGAACAGGTGTCATCATGTCGGCGTGAACACGCCAGCCTCGACCACCAGCCAGCGGGCCGGTGCAGGCCGCCCCAGCCGTCTCGACGCCGCGTGTGCCGCCGCCGTGAGCCTGGCCCGGGCAAGCGCCGAGGAGGTGACCCCCGGCCTGGTCGGTGCGCATCTGGGCGTGCAGGCGGAGGAGGAGCGGGTGGCGACCCATCTGTTCGACTCGCTGCAGCCGGGATACCGGGGCTGGCGCTGGGCGGTCACGGTGGCCCGGGCGTCCCGGGCCAAGCTGGTGACCGTTGATGAGGTGTGCCTGCTGCCTGGCCCGGATGCGATGCTCGCGCCGGAGTGGGTGCCGTGGAGCGAGCGGCTGCGGCCGGGCGATCTCGGCGTCGGCGACCTGCTGCCGACCGCGCCGGACGACGACCGGCTGGTACCGGCGTACGTGCTGTCTGATGACCCGGGGCTGGCTGGCGACCTTGGACCGCCGGGTGACCCAGGGTCGTTGGGTGGCCCAGGGCTGTCGGGTGACCCAGCGTTGGGTGACCCAGCGCTGGGTGACCCGGGGCTGTTGGGCGATCCGGGGCTGATGGGCTATCCAGGGCTGGCCGACGACGCGCTGTTCGCCGGGGTGGCGGCCAGGCTCGGTCTCGGCCGGGCCCGGGTGATGTCCCGGTCCGGCCGGCTGGACACCGCGGAGCGGTGGTACGCGGGGGAGGGCGGGCCGGACAGCTCGATGGCCCGGCACGCGCCGGCCCGGTGCGGTACATGCGGCTTCTGGCTGCCGGTGGCGGGCTCGCTGTCGGCGCTGTTCGGGGTGTGCGCCAACGAGTTCGCACCCCGGGACGGGATGGCGGTCGCGGCCGATCATGGCTGTGGGGCGCACTCCGAGGCGCTGGTCGAGGAGGCGCCGCCGACGCCGCCACAGGCGCTGTTCGACGACACCCGGGTCGACGTCGAGGTGCATCCCGCGGAGACGGATGAGCCGCTCGGGCATAGCTGACCCGTTTGGCACCGCCGCGATCCGGAGCGGGGTGCTGGCGTCCTGGTCGGGCTCGCCGGACCGGTTCCGGGAGGACGCCAACGCCGAGGAGGATCTCACCCTCGGCTCCTACCGGGACCGGCTGGTCGTCGAGCTCGCGCAGAACGCCTCCGACGCCGCGCTGCGGGCCGGGGTGCCGGGCGTGCTCCGGCTGTCTGTCGCGGATGGCGTGCTGGGCGCGGCCAACACCGGTGCGCCGCTGGACGCCGCGGGGGTACGGGCGCTGGCCACGCTGCGGGCGTCGGCGAAGCGGGGTGGTACGACGGTCGGCCGGTTCGGCGTGGGGTTTGCCGCGGTGCTGGCCGTCTCGGACGAGCCGTCGGTGGTGTCGGCCGGTGGCGGGGTGCGGTTCTCCCGGGCGGACACGGCCGTGGCGGTGGCGCAGGTCGCCGGGCTGGCCGGTGAGCTGGCCCGGCGTGGTGGTCAGGTGCCGGTGCTGCGGCTGCCGTGGGCGTGCGACGGCGCGCCGCCGGCCGGGTTCGACACGCAGGTGCGGCTGCCGCTGCGGCCGTCCGCCGAGCCGGTCGCCCGGGCCGCGCTGGCGGCGGTGTCCGCGGAGCTGCTGCTCGCGCTGCCCGGTCTGGAGCGGATCGAGGTCGACGGCCGGGTGCTCACCCGGACCGGCGGCGCGTCCGGCGTCCCGCCTGACGTCGCGTCCAGCGGTGCGTCCGACGGTGTGGTGGAGCTGCGCGACGGCGCGACCGCGCGGACCTGGCGGGTACGGCGGCGGACCGGCGAGCTGGCCGCGGAGCTGCTGGCCGACCGGCCGGTCGAGGAGCGAGAACGTCCACAGTGGACTGTCACCTGGGCGGTGCCGGTCGGGGCCGACGGCGGTCCGGAGCCGATGCCGCCCGGCCAGGTGGTGCACGCGCCGACCCCGTCGGACGAGCCGCTGTCGCTGCCGGCCCGGCTGCTCGCGACGTTCCCGCTCGACCCGGCCCGGCGGCGGGTGGCGGCCGGGCCGCTGACCGACTTCCTGGTGGGGCAGGTCGCGGCCGGGTACGCCGAGCTGGTGGCGGCACTGCCGGCCACCCCGTCGGTGCTCGGCCTGGCGCCGCGGCCGGGGCTGGCCGCGGCCGAGCTGGACGCGCGGATCTGCAGTGCCGCGCTGGCCGAGCTGCGGCACCGGCCCTGGCTGCCGGTGGTGGCCGCCGTCCCGGCGGACGGCGACGCAGGTGCCGGTGACCGGCTGGCGCCGGAGCGGGTGGCGCCCGCCCGGGCAGCGGCGGACCCGGCAGCGGCGGAGCGGGTGGCGCCCGCCCGGGCGTGCGTGCTGGACGCCGCCGGTCCGGATCTGGTCGCCGCGCTGGCCGACCTGCTGCCCGGCCTGCTGCCGGACGGGTGGTCCGGGCGCCGGCTGGCCGCCGTGCTTGACCCGCTCGGGGTCCGCCGGCTGTCCACCGCGGACATCGCGGAGCTGGTGTCCGGGGTGGACCGGCCGCCGTCGTGGTGGCAGCGGCTCTACGCCGCACTGGAGCGGGCCACGCTGGAGCAGGCCGACCGCGAGGCGCTGGCCGGGCTGCCGGTGCCGCTCGCGGACGGCCGGCTGGTCACCGGGCCGCGCGGCCTGCTGGTCCCGGCGGTCGAGCTGCCGGCGGTGGGGCTGGAGGTGCTCGGGCTGCGGGTCGTACACCCGGACGCCGCACACCCGTTGTTGGAGCGGCTCGGCGCGGTGCCGGCCACGGCACGCGGCGTGCTCGCGGACGGCCGGGTCCGGGCCGCGGTGGAGGCGTCGTACGACGAGCCGGACCCGGAGCCGGTGGCCGCCGTGGTGCTCGGGCTGGTCCGGGCCGCCGGGGTCGCGCCGGGCGAGCTGCCCTGGCTGGCCGAGCTCGCGCTGCCGACCGAGGACGGTGGCTGGGCGCCGGCCGGTGAGCTGCTGCTGCCCGGCTCGGAGCTGGCCGCGGTGGTCTCGGCCGACTCGCCGTTCGGGGTGGTCGACCGGTCCTGGGTGCGGCGGTGGGGCGAGCTCGTGCTCGGTGCGACCGGCGTGCTGCGCACCTTCACCGTCCTGGACGTGTCCGATGTGGACACCGCCGCGGCCGAGCACGACCTCGACGGCGAGGAGGACTACTACGACGCGCTCGCCGACCGGCTGCCCGCCCAGGACACGCCGGTCCGGCTGGCCGGGCTGGTGGCGGTGCGCGACCTGGAGCTGGTCCGGGGCGACGCCTGGCCGCGGGCGCTGGCGCTGCTGGCCGCGCCGCCGTTGCGGGCCGCGGTCGAGCGGCCGGCGATCGCCCTGCTGGCGGACGGCTCGCGCGTCGAGGTGCCGTCGTACACGCGGTGGTGGCTGGCGAGCCATCCGGTGCTGGCCGGCCGGCGGCCAGCTGAGCTGCGGCTGCCGGCCGCCGTCGAGCTCGCCGGCCTGTACGACGAGGCACCCGGCGACCCCGGCTGGCCCGGTGACCCCGACCTGCTGGCGCTGCTGGGCTGCCTGTCCACCGTGGACGACGTGCTGGCGGATCCGGAGCTGGCGGCGGAGCTGGTCGCCCGGCTGGGTGACCCGGACCGCCGGGTGGACGGCGGGCTGCTCCGGCGCGTGTACGGCCTGCTGGCCGGCATGCTGGACGGGTACGACGTGTCACCGCCGGCCCGGGTGCGGGTCGCGCCGGAGCTGGTGGTGCCCGCCGCGGACGCGGTGGTGCTCGACGCGCCGTACCTGCTGCCGCTGCTGGGCGGGTCGCCGGTGGTGCCGGCTGGCGGCCAGCCCCTTCCGGTGGCGGACCTGCTCGACCTGCCGCTGGCGTCGGAGCTGGTCTCGGGTCGGGTGGAGTCGGAGCCGGCCGAGACGGTGGCGTGGCCGGACGTCCCGGGTGCCGCGCTGGCCGCCGAGCGCTGCGGGGCGACGGCCGTGCCGTCCGCGCTGGTGGCCCGGCACGCCGAGCTCCGGGTGGCCGGCCGGGTGGTGCCGTGGTGGCCGGCCGGCGAGGTCGACCACGTGCACGCCTCGGCCGGGGCCGCCGCGCTCGGCCGGGCACTGGCCTGGCGGCTGGGCCAGTGGCGCTGGCGGGCCGCCGCGGTTGAGGCCCTGACCCGGGCAGACCCCGCTGGCGTCGCCACCCTGCGCGCTGAGGACGCCGCCGGCTGACCGCCGCCCCGTTCGCGACTTGTCGAGGATAAGTCGAGCAAATCGGGCACGGAAATGCCGAAATACCCCCGACAAGTGGTGGCTACGAGCGGGCCAGCGCCTGGCTCACCGTGCGGACCACGTACGCCGGTCGCTGCACCGCGTCGTACCAGGTGAAGCGCAGCAGCACCCAGCCGCGCTGGACCAGGGCGTTCTGCCGGGAGCGGTCGCGAAACACCGCCTGGGGCAGCTCGTGAACGGTCCGCCCGTCGGCCTCGATGCCCAGGCGTCGTTCGCGGTAGCCCAGGTCGATCCGGTAGATCTCGCGACCACGCCTGTCCACAATCGACACCTGCGGCTCGGGCGCCGGCAGGCCGGCGTCGAGCAGGACGAGTCGGATCGCGGTCTCCAGGGGAGACTCGCTGCGCGGGTCGACGAGGTCGCACCAGGCCCGTGCCCGGCGCACCCTTGGCACCCGGACTGCCGCCGCCAGCACCCTGCGGACGTCGGCGGCGGAGGCCTTGCCGGCCCGGATCGCCCACTCGCACGCCGCGACGGCAGTGAGCCGGTCGGAGTCGAGCAGCAGGTCCATGGCAGTGCGGGCGGGCGTGGTGGCCGGTGCGCCGGACCGTCGTGACGTCGCCTGGCGCCAGCCGGTGTGCGTGGATCCGCAGCCCGGGCCGGTGCGGCCGCCGGCCGCCGCGGCACACCGTGACGTGGTCCAGCCGCGAGCGTGTCACCAGCGGAAAGCCCCACAGCTCGGCCGCGGTGTCATGGCTCACCACCGCGCCCCGCACGTCCAGCCCGGCGAGCGCGGCCCGCGCCCGGACCGCGGGTGTCACCGGCGGCAACGGCGGTCCGCCGAGGACGTAGACGCCGCGCTGCAGGGCTCGGCACCAAGATCGACCGACGGCGGCACGCCGGTACGCCGGATCCACGCCGGCCAGCAACGCGGCCTCGCGGGTGACGATGCCGCCGTGCGCGGCGGCGACCTCCCTGAGACGGGTCTCGTGATCGGATCTCGGCACCGTGCCACGGTCGGGCCTACGGTCGGCACGGCGACAGGTCGAGCGGGGTCGCTGTGGACAACCTTGCCCGCTGTGGACAACCGTTCGAACGGATGAGCGAGCCGCTGCTGGCCCGCCCGTAGCCACCACTTGTCGGGGGTATTTCGGCATTTCCGTGCCCGATTTGCTCGACTTATCACCGACAAGTCGCGAAGCTCTAGCTAGCTACGGCGGCGGCGGGCGTGGACGAGGCCGAGCGCCGCGGCGCCGGCCAGGCCGGCCCACAGCGGGGGCAGCAGCACGGCCGCCGGCCAGGTGCCACCCACCTCGTACTCCAGCGGCCAGAGTCCCTGGTCGCCCCGCAGGTGCAGCCCGCCGGCCACCGCGAACACCAGGCCGAGCAGGAAGAACATCCCGCACCACATGGCGATCCGGCGCCGTGCCGCGGCGGCGTTCTCGGCACCACGGACCAGTCGCACGCCGGCCACGAGCAGCAGGCAGGCGGCCAGCACCGTCGCCGGCCACCACAAGGGGGAGCGGGACAGCACGCTGCCCAGGCCGGCGGCCCGGCCGCCCGACACCAGGTCGGCCCGGACCGGCATCCCGAGGAACGCCCCGAGCAGCCACCAGCCGAGGTTCGGCGCGGCGGAGATGGCCAGGCCGGACAGCAGCCGCCGGTCCTGCCCGATCGTGACCGGGTCGCCGTCCGCCGGGGCCGCCTCCAGGGCCAGCAGGATGCCAAACGTGCCGACCGCGCCGGCCACCAGCACGACCGTCCGGACGGCCCGGGCCGGCTCGGCCAGCCGCTCCCACCACATCCGGACCACCGGTGCGAGCTGGGAGGTGTCGTAGCTGACCGCGACCGCGCCGGCCACGATCCCGCCCAGCACCAACCCGCCGATCGGCGCGGCCAGGTACCCGGCGGAGATGAGGGTCCCGTCGCCCGTGGTGTGGCGCGACAGCAGCGCCGCCACCAGGCCGAACGCGGCAAGCACCGCTGCCACCCGGCAGGCCTGCCCGAGCCGCTGCCGTACGGTGTCGTTCGCCCGGCCGGTGGCGAACCGGCCGTGCACCGCCCGGGCCAGCACCAGGGCGAGCGCGCCGGTCAGCAGCAGGGGGAACGCACGCACCTCGTAGCTGAGGCTGTGCGGGCCGATGCCGCCGTCCGGGTCCGGCACGAGCATCTGCCAGCGGCCGCCGAGGGCCACCGCCAGCAGCGCGGACGGCGTGCCGACCCAGCTCACCGCCGGTTCGCTGCCCGCTGGGACGAGCAGCACGGCGACCGCCGCGGCCAGCACGTACGTCGCCAGGCCGGCCACCAGCACCGACCGGGCGGCGCCGGCCCAGTCGCGGGTGCCGCGGTCGACCGCCACCCGGGTTGGTGCCCGCGGCCCGGCCGCGACGGTGTCCCTGACCTGCCACGGCCGGGCGGTGGCCAGATCGTCGGGTGTGCCGGTGGTGCTGGGTGTGCCGGGTGCTACGGGCGCTACGGGAGCGCCGCACCGCGGGCAGCGGTCGGCCTCCACCACGAGCTCCCCGGCGCACAGCGGACACAGCACGCCGTTTAGCGTAGGCGGGCGAGGCCCGGCCTCCGGCGGGTCGGGCCTATCGGCGCCGGTTCGCCCGGGCGGACAGGTAGATGCCGAGCAGGCCGAGCAGCCAGCCGGCCAGCGTGGTCCAGAGCCATTGCGCGTGGGCGGCCTCGGCAGCCCGGCCGCGTACCAGCAGCAGCACCACCAGCACACAGAACGCGATGAACCACAGCACTGTGCCGACCACGACGACGGTGACCGCGTTGACCTCGAGGGGCTCGGGCGCCGGGCGGTCCGGGGTCGGGCGGCTCGGCCGGTCCTGCTGGGCCGGCGGCGGTTCGGGCACATCACGCAGGTTACCGGCCCTGCCGGCGATCCGGCCTGGCCGCTTTCCAGGTCACCCCGACCGGCAAGATTGTGAGATAGGCTAACTATCGTGCCCAGGACCGCCGCCCCCGAAAGTGTGCTAGCCAGCGCCTTGCGCCTCACCGTGGTCCGGCTGAACCGTCGCCTCCGGGCGCAGCGCGCGGACACGTCGGTCACCCTCACCCAGCTCGCCGCGATGTCCACATTGGACTCTCATGGTCCGCAGACACCCGGCGCGCTCGCCGCGCACGAGAAGGTGCAGCCGCCGTCGATGACCCGGGTGCTGGCCGCCCTGGAGGAGAAGGGCCTGGTGCTGCGCCAGCCGCACCCGACTGACGGCCGGCAGGTCATCGTCGAGCTCAGCCCGGCCGGCAAGCGGCTCTGCCGCGACGAGGTGCGGCTGCGGGAGGCCTGGCTGTCCCGGCGGGTCGGCGAGCTCGACCTGGAGGACCGGGAGGTGCTACGCAAAGCGGTCGACGTGATCAACCGGATGGTGGAGTCGGAGTGACATCTGGGGCGACGAAACCACCCGGCACGACGCGGCGCACGGAGATGTTCCGGGCGCTGCGGACCAGAAACTACCGGCTCTTCGCCAGCGGCCAGCTCCTCACCAACGTCGGCACCTGGATGCAGCGGATAGCGCAGGACTGGCTTGTCCTGGAGATCTCCAACAGCGGCACGGCGCTCGGCCTGGTCACCGCGCTGCAGTTCCTGCCGACCGTCCTGTTCGGGCTGTGGGGCGGCGTGCTGGCGGACCGGTCCGACAAGCGCAGGCTGCTGATAGGCGTGCGGGCCGCGATGGGCGCCCAGTCGCTGCTGCTCGGCGTGCTGGCGGTCACCGGGCAGGCCCAGCTCTGGCACGTCTACGGGCTGGCCGCGCTGCTTGGCCTGACCACCGCGGTCGAGATGCCGACCCGGCAGTCGTTCGTGGTCGAGATGGTCGGCCCGGACGACCTGCCAAACGCCGTCGGCCTGAACTCCGCCATCTTCAACTCGGCCCGGATCGTCGGCCCGGCGGTGGCCGGGCTGCTGATCAACGTGGTCGGCACCGGCTGGGTCTTCATGATCACCGCGGCCACCTCAGGGGCGGTGATCGTCGGCCTGCTCCGGATGCGGGTCACCGACCTGTACCGGGCACCGGCACCCGGCCGTGGCAAGGGCCAGCTCCGGGCGGGGCTTCGCTACGTGCGCGGCCGGCCGGACCTCGTCGTCCTGCTCGTGCTGGTCTTCGTGCTCGGCACGTTCGGCCTGAACTTCCAGCTCACCCTGGCCCTGATGGCCCGGCAGGTGTTCCACCGGGGCGCCGGGGCGTACGGCCTGCTGACGACCTGCCTGGCGGTGGGCTCGCTGGCCGGTGCGCTGCTGGCCACGGTGCGCACCCGCCGGCCGCGGCTACGCTTCCTGCTCGCCGCGGCTGGCGGGTTCGGCGTGCTGGAGGCGGTAGCCGGGCTGATGCCGACGTACTGGTCGCTGGCACCGATGCTGGTGCTGGCCGGCGCGGCGGCGCTGACCTTCACCACGGCGTGCAACTCCACGATGCAGATGAGCACCGTGCCGGCCATGCGGGGCCGGGTGATGGCGCTGTACCTGCTCGCCTTCCTGGGCGGTACGCCGCTCGGCGCGCCGGTGATCGGCTGGGTCGGGCAGCACTACGGGCCGCGGGCCAGCATCGTGGCCGGTGGCCTGGCCTGCGCGCTGGCCGCGGTCGCCGTCGGGCTCGTGCTGGCTCGGCGGCGCGGGCTGCGGCTCCACGACCTGGCCGCCGGCGTCCGGCACCCGGGTGCCAGCGGACCGCGGCGTACCGCCGACCCTGAGCCGGCCGCTCCGGAGTGCGACCGGGCGGAGCCGGTGCGGGCGGCCCGGTAGGCACGCGGTGCGGTTGTTCGTCGCCGTACGGCCGGACGAGCGGGCGCTGGCCGCGCTGGAGCGGGCGGTCCAGCCGTTGCGTACGGCGGCCGGCGGGCCGCGCTGGGTCGACCCCGCCCGGTGGCACGTCACGCTGGCCTTCCTGGGCGAGGTGGCCGAGCCGCGGCTGCCCCGGCTGGCGGCGGCGCTGGACCCGGCTGCGCTGGACCCGATGGCGCTGGGTCGGCCGGCTGCGCTAGGGCCGGCGGTACCGGTCCGGCTGCGGATCGCCGGTGCCGGCACCTTTCCGGCCCGGTCGGCGCCGCGGGTGCTCTGGGCCGGGCTGGCGGGTGACCTGGCCGCGCTGCACACGCTGGCCCGGGTGGTCGGCCGGGCCGCCCGGTCGGCTGGGATCCCGGTCGAACGCCGGCCGTTCGCGCCGCATCTCACCCTCGGCCGGTGGCGCCCTGGCGACCCGGTGGACCGCGACCTCGTCCAGCGGCTGGCCAGCTACGCCGGGCCGGCGTTCGAGGTGGGGGAGTACCTGCTGATGCGCAGCCACCTCGGCCCGGCGCCCCGTTACGACCTGCTCCGGACCTGGTCGCTGCCCGGCCGGGCGTAGTCGTCTCGGCGGCTTGGAATGCTGGAATGCTGGTCCGCATGGGATACCGGTTCGACCAGGACACAGCGGTGACGGCGGTGGAGGGCTCCCCGCCGGACGGCCGGCCGCGGTACGGCGTCACGCTCGACCCGGAGTGGGGGATCTCGCCGGCGACGCTGCACGGCGGGTACCTGCTCGCGGTGGCCTGCCGGGCCGGGCTGGCCGACGATCCGCATCCCGATCTGCTCGCTGCCGCGGCGAGCTTCCTGCGGACGCCGTCGCCCGGGCCGGCCGAGGCGACCGTGGAGCGGACCAGGACCGGCCGGCGGGTCGGCTTCTCCCGGGTGCTGCTCAGCCAGGACGGCGCGCCGTTCCTGGACGCCACGGTGACCACCGGCACCCTGACCTGCGACGATCCGGAATGGGCGGACGGGGCTGCGGTGCGGATGCCGGTGGGCATGCCGGCTCCGGAGGAGTGCCCCGAGATGCCCGCGACGCTGCCGGACGGGCGGCCGATCGGCATGCGGTCGGTGCGCGAGTCCCGGCTGGACCCGCGGATGCCGTGGCTGGCCGGCCGGTTCGACGGGCCGCCGGAGACCGCGGGCTGGCTGCGGTTCGCCGACGGGCGCGAGCCGGACGACCTGTCGATGCCGTTCTTCGCTGACGGGCTGCCGCCGGTGACGTTCGCGCGGGGCGAGCTCGGCTGGGTGCCGACGGTGCAGATGACGGTGCTCGTGCGGGCCCGGCCGGCGCCCGGCTGGGTGCTGGCGAGGATGCGGGGCGGGCACCAGACCGGCGGGTATCTCGACGAGGACGCCCAAGTCTGGGACTCCGCCGGGCGGCTGGTCGCCCAGGCTCGCCAGCTCGCCGTCACCCCCCGCCCCAGCCGGCCGCGGTCCGGGTGACCCTCAGGCCGGTCGGTCCTCCATCAGCGCGTGCAGGTTCCCCTCAGTGTCGCGGAAGAAGGCCAGCCAGAGCTCGGTGCTGCCGTCGTTGTGCACCGCGTGCGGCTTCTCGACGAACCGCACCCCACGGCCGGTGAGCTCGGCGTACGACGTGTCGATGTCCGGCACCCGGAAGTACAGCGTCGCGGCGGCCCTGAGCTCCGGCCGTTCCGGTACGCCGAGGTACAGCCGGATGCCGTCGCAGTCGAAGAACGCCATCGGCTGGCCGGACACCTGGAACAGCAGCGGCAGGCCCAGCGCGTCCCGGTAGAAGGCGACGGCTCGGTCGATGTCCGACACGCTGACCAGGATCTGGCCGATGGACTGGAGCGCCATTGTGCCCACCTCCACGGTTGACGGGGCACAGGCTAGCCTGCCGGACCGGCCGTCGCCGGCCGGGCGGCCGGGCGGCGACGTCAGCGTCCGGTCTCGGGGTCGCCCGCCCGCAGCTCCCCGTCGCGCATGAGCAGGAACCGGTCGGCGTGCGCCCAGGTCCGCGGGTCGTGCGTGGCGATCAGGCAGGCCGAGCCGGCCAGCGCCAGCTGGCGGAACGTGGTGAACAGCGTGCGAGTCCAGGCCGCGTCCTGGTGCGCCGTCGGCTCGTCGGCTAGCAGCAGGGCCGGCCGGAGCAGCAACGCCCGGGCCACCGCACAGCGCTGCTGCTCGCCGAGCGAGGCCTGCCGCGGGTACCGGCCAGCCAGGTGCGCCATCCCGAACAGCTCCATCAGGTGCTCGGCCCGGGGGCCGAGCTCGTCGAGCCGGCGGGTCAGCAGGGCCGGCATCGTGATGTTCTCCCGCAGGGTCAGGTCAGCCAGCAGCCCGAGCGCCTGCGGCACCAGCGCCAGCTCCGCCCAGGCGAACTGTTCCGGTGCCCGGCCGGCGAGCTCGCCGCGCCAGTCCAGCCCGCCGCCATCCGGCCGCTCCCAGCCGCACAGCACGTTGAGCAGGGTGGACTTGCCCGAGCCGGACGGCCCGACCAGCGCGACCAGCTCCCCGGCGGCCAGCTCCAGGTCGACGTCCCGTAGCGCGTGCACCTCCTCCGCGCCGCGCCGGTACGACTTGGCCAGGCCCCGCCCGACGACAACCCGCTCGGCCACTACCATGACTCCACCACCCGACCGTGCTCGAGGCGCAGCAGGTGGTCGGCCGCGTCCACCACCCGGGGGTCGTGCGAGGACAGGATGAACGCGACGCCCTCGTCCCGCAGGTCGCGGACTGCCGCCAGCACCCGGTCGGCGCTGGCCGAGTCCAGCTCGGCGGTCGGCTCGTCGGCCACCACGACCGCCGGCCGCCCGACCACCGCGCAGGCGAAGGCAAGCCGCTGCTGCTCCCCGCCGGACAGCGTCTCCGGCCGGTGGTCGGCCCGGTGCCGCAGCCCGAGCAGCCCGAGCAACCGGTCGACCTCGGCCGGGTCCGGCGGCAGCCGCCGCAGCCGGCCGGCCAGCCGCACCTGGCCGGCCGCGTCCAGGTACTCGACCAGGTTGTCGGTCGGGTTCTGGAAGACGTAGGCCACCGCCGTACGGCGGAGCGCCCGCCGGCCGCGCGCACCGAGCGCGCCGGTCTCGGTGCCGGCGATCCGCACCGAGCCCGCGGTGGGCCGGTCCACGCAGGCCAGGATGCGTAGCAGCGAGGACTTGCCCGAGCCCGACGGGCCCGCGACCGCGGTCACCCGCCCCCAGGGGAAGTCCTTGTCCACCCCGGTGAGCGCCTGGACCTCCTCGTCCTCGGCGACGTACACCTTGCGCACCTCCCGGCAGACCGCCGCCGCACCGTCACGGGCCAAGGCGCAGCACCTCCGCGGGATCGGCCCGGCTAGCCGCGTGCTGGGCGTACGCCGCCGCGAGCAGCGCCACCGCGGCCGTGGCCACGCCCGCCCACAGCACGGTCAGCATCGGCAGGCTGAGCAGTGGCGCTGGCGGGCGGATCCGGTCCAGGTCAAGCCGGTGGTAGACCGCCAGCACCGCCACGGTCGCCAGCCCGGCGCCGACCACGAACGCGGCCCCGACCAGGATGGCCAGCTCGGCCAGCAGCGAGCCGGCGTGCGCCCGCCAGGTCAGCCCCATCCGGCTGGCCAGCGCGTAGCTGGCGACCCGCTGCCGCTGCCGGGTCTCCAGGTAGAGCAGCAGGCCGCCGACGGCGACCAGGCCGACCAGCGCGGCCAGCGCCTCCAGGTACCCGAACGCCCAGGTCACCCCCAGCAGGTTGGCCGCGTCGCGGACCGTGGCGTCGGTGAGGACGGTGAAGATGACCATGTTCTGGGCCAGTACGGCGGCCTGGGTCGCCCGGTCGTCGTCCGTCCAGAGCTCGGTGAACCGGGCCGCCGAGCGATCCACTGGGCCGAGCGCGCGGGCGTCGACGAGCAGCAGCGGATCCAGGCTGCGCCGGCCGGGCAGCACGGTCGCGGTGTCCACGACGTCGACGGTGAGCCGCCGGTGGCCGATCGTCAGCGGCTGTTGGCCGGCCGGCAGGCCCATGGCGACCGCGGCCAGCGGCCGGTCACCGGCCGGCGGGGTGGTGGCCGGCGGGGTGGCGCGGATCTTGGCCAGCACGGCGGCCAGCGGCTGGCCGCGGGCGAACCGGTCGTCCCAGAAGGCGTACCGCCCGACGGTGTCTGGGTCGACGGCCAGCACGGTCACCCGCCGGCCGCCGGCCCGGGCGTCCTCGTAGCGCAGCACCACGGTGGCGACCCGGCCCAGCGCAGCGGTGTCGGCCGGCAGCGTGGTGGACGAGACCGACGCGACCCCGCCGGTGACCACCCGCGCCTTCGCCTCCAGGGTGTACGACGTCGTCTGGGTGATCGCGCCGGAGTAGAGCAGCACGCCGATCGGCAGGCTCACCGCTGCCAGCACGGTCGCGCTGGCCAGCGGCGCCGCGGCCACCCGGCGAGCGGCCAGGTAGAGGGCCGGCGGCCACCGCCGCGAGCCCCGTCGCAGCGCCGGCAGCAGCAGGGTGAGCAGCCGGACCGACACCATCGCGCCGCCGGCCAGGAAGAGCAGCGGGAAGGCCACCAGCAGCAGGTTGACCTGGGCGACCTGGTGGTCGACCCTGACCGCCTCGCCCTGCCGGAGCTGCCGGTACGCCAGGCCCGCGGCGGCCAGCACGGCCAGCTCCCACGGCAGCCTGGCGGCCCACGACCGGCGTACGCCGAGCGGTCGCTCGACGGTGTTGCGTGCCCGTGCCCCGGCCACCAGGGCGAGCAGCGCGACGCCGGCCAGCAGCGCGCCGGCCGAGGTCAGGGCGGCCAGCCGTGGCGCCCACCCGTCGAGCTCCGGCGCCGGCCCGAACGTACGTACCAGCCACCAGGCCAGGCCCAGCCCGGCCGCGGACCCGACTGCCGCGGGCAGGGCCAGCTCCAGCGCCGCCAGCGTCGCCAGGCCGGCCGGTCCGACGCCGCGCGAGGCCAGCAGCCGGACCTCGGCGTGCCGCCGGTCCGCCCAGTAGCTGCCGGCCGCGCCGACCAGCAGCAGCGCGAGCAGGCTGCCGCCGAGTGCGATCGGGAGGACTGGGCCGCGCAGGCCGGCCCGGATCCGGTCGGCCTGGTCGGCGAAGTCGGCCAGGTTGCGGTTGCCATCGACCCGCGTCGTGACGTTGTCGGTGGGGTACCGCTCGCGGACCGCCGCGGTGGCCCGGTCCTGGGCGGCGACCACGGCCCGTGCTCCGGACACGGTCAGGTGTGGGGTGTCGATCGGGCTGGTCCAGCTTGCCGTCATCCGGGCTGGCGCGCCGTACTGGTCCTGGCCGGCCGCCGCCATGGCCGCCGACATCGACGCCGGGTCGGTGAGCAGCACCAGCGGTGGGGGCGGCGTGTTGGCGTAGGCGAGGTTGAGGAAAAGTTCGGTGTCACCGCACCAGTACGGGCGGACCGGCTCGCGGTACATGTCCTGGTAGGCGCCGACCACCCGGAGCCGCCCGCCCGCCCCGACCCGGATGGTGTCGCCGACGGTGACGCCGAGCTCCCGGATCGCGTCCCGCGGCAGCCAGGCCCCGGCGCCCGGTTGGCTGGTGCCGATCGGGGTGACGTGGCGCACCGCCGCGTCGCCGTACCAGAGCCGCGCCTGGGTGGCGTTGCTGCCGCTGCTGATCTGGACCGCGGTGGCCGAGAGCTGGGTGCGGTACGGCGCCGGCAGGCCGGCGGTGGCGAACGCCTTGGTCGCCACCGGGTCGAGGCTGGTGCCGACGCCGGCTCCGCCGAGCGCGGTCACCGAGGGGTAGGCGAAGTCCGGGCACTGCTGGCCGGCCATCGTCTGCAGCGCGGCCGACGAGGCGGCGGACAGGAACAGGGCGGCCGAGGAGCTGGCGCAGGTCAGGATCGCCGCCGCCGCCACGACGGCGAGCAGCACGGCTGGGTGCCGGAACGACCGCAGCGGGGCCCGGGTCCAGGGTGGCAGCAGCAGGATGCCGCCGCCGGTGCGGCGTGGGGGTGCCGGCGGGCCGGGCGCGGGCGCGGGCCGGGGCGCCCGGGTGTCCTCGTCCCGTACGGCGACCGGGTCCGCCGAGCGCCGTCCGTGGGCGGTGACGGTGGGCACTGTCCCGCTTGGCCCTGTCCCGGTGGGCACTGTCCGTACCTCCCGCCCACGACGGCGTCAGCTCCAGCCAGCATCACCCGGCCTGGCTGGCCGGTCGCCCGGCTTGCCCGGGTCGATACCAACTCGTGACGTCGCCCCTAGCCGGGCAGGGCTCGGACCAACGACAGGTCACCACTAGGCGCACAGGTGACCACACGAGGTGCGGGCCCAACGTGTGGTGACCTACCGGCGTTGTGGTGACCTCTTGGGTCTGTGCCCAACGACAGGTCACCGCTAGGCGCACAGGTGACCACACGACGTGCGGGGCGGTGCTTGGGCGCGGCAGAATCGGGGACGTGGCGACGTACGTGGACGTGGACGAGGTGGGCGACCCGCGGTTGGCGGACTTCCGGGACCTGGCCCGCGCCGACCGGCGCCCGGACCGGCCGGGTGGGCGGGGCGTGGTGCTCGCCGAGGGCGTGCCGGTCGTCCAGCGGCTGCTTGGCTCGCCGTACCCGGTCCGGGCGGTGCTCGGCGTGCCGGCCAAGATCGAGGCGCTGCGTCCGGATCTCGCCCCGGTCGAGGTGCCGGTGTACGCCGGGTCGGCCGAGCTGATGGCCGGCGTGGTCGGCTTCCACCTCAACCGCGGCGTGCTGGCGGCCGCCGACCGGGCGCCCGTCCCCGACCTGGGCGGGCTGCTCGCGACGGCCCGCCGGATCATCGTCTGCGAGGGCGTGAACGACCACGAGAACCTTGGCGCGCTGTTCCGCAACGCCGCCGCGCTCGGGGTCGACGCGGTGCTGCTCGGAGACCGGTGCGCCGATCCGCTGTACCGCCGCGGCGTGCGGGTGTCGATGGGGCACGTGCTGCGGGTGCCGTTCGCGCCGCTGCCAGGCTGGCCGGACGGCGGCCTGGGGCTGCTGCGGGCGGCCGGCTTCACGGTGCTGGCGCTGACGCCGAACCGGCCGTCGGTGCCGCTGGCCGAGCTGGTGCCGACCGAGGTGGTGCCGACGGAACGGGTCGCGTTGCTGGTCGGTGCCGAGGGGCCGGGGCTGTCCGAGGCAGCGCTGGCCGGCGTTGACGCCCGGGTCCGGATCCCGATGGCGGACGGCGTGGACTCGCTGAATGTCGCGACCGCCGCCGCCATCGCGGTCTACGCCCTGGCCGCCCCCCTTTCTCCCGACGATCATCGAGCTAGTGGGGTGATTGGAGATCAACAAGCCCACTAGCTCGATGATCGTCGGGAGAAAGGGGGGCGGGGCCCGGCGGAGCGGGGCGCGGTCAGGCTAGGGAGTCGCGCCAAGCGTTATGCAGGTCGGCGAACTGGCCCACCCCGCCCACCAGCTCGGCTGGCGGCCCGTCCTCGATGATCACGCCGCGGTCCATCACCAGCACCCGGTCGGCGATCTCCACGGTGGACAGCCGGTGCGCGATGATGATCGCCGTCCGGTCGGCCAGGATGGTGCGCAGCGCGTGCTGCACCAGCCGTTCGCTCGGCACGTCCAGTGACGACGTCGCCTCGTCCAGGATCAGCACCGCCGGGTCGGCCAGGAACGCCCGGGCGAACGCCACGAGCTGCCGCTGCCCCGCCGACAGCCGCCCACCCCGCTTGCGTACGTCGGTGTCGTACCCCTCGGGCAGCGCCGCGATGAACTCGTGTGCCCCGATCGCTCGGGCCGCCTCCTCGACCTGTGCCCGCGACGCCCCTGGTCGGCCGAAGCCGATGTTGTCGCCGACCGTGCCGGCGAACAGGAAGTTCTCCTGGGTCACCATGACCACGGCTCGGCGCAGGTCGTCGTCACCCAGCCGCCGTACGTCGATCCCGTCCAGCCACACCGTGCCGGCCTGCGGGTCGTAGAGCCGGGCCAGCAGCCGGGCCAGCGTGGACTTGCCCGCCCCGGTCGCGCCGACCAGCGCCACCGTCTGCCCGGCCGGCACCCGCAGGTCCAGCGTCGGCAGCACCACCGTGCCGTCCCGGTAGCTGAACGTGACACCCTCGAACCGGATGTTCCCCCGCGCGGCGGCCAGCGCCACCGGCTCGGCCGGCTCGGGCACCGACGGCGCCTCCTCCAGCACGCCGGACAGCTTCTCCAACGCCGCCACGGCCGACTGGTAAGAGTTGTAGAACATGGCGATGTCCTGCATCGGGTCGAAGAACCGCCGCAGGTAGAGCAGGAACGCCGTCAGCACCCCCACCTGGATCGCGCCGTCCATCACCCGGTACGCGCCGTAGACCAGGACGGCCGCCGTGGTGACGTTGCCGAGCAGCTTCACGCCGGGCACGAACACCGCGATCAGCCGGAAGGCCCGCTCGTTCGCCCGCCGGTAGTCGTCGTTGACCTCGGCGAAGATCTTGGCGTTACGCAGCTCCCGCCGGAACGCCTGCACCGCGCGGATCCCGCCCAGCGTCTCCACGACCTGCACGATCACCAGCGCGACCGCCTCGCGGGTACGCCGGTACGCCGCGCCCGAGTGCCGCCGGAACCACCGCGCCAGCCAGTACAGGAACGGGAAGCTCAGCATGGTCACAGCGGCCAGCGGCAGGTCCAGGAAGAGCAGGACCACGCCGATCGTCAGCACCGACAGCAGCGCCGTGATCAGCCCGTCCAGGCCGTCGTCCAGCAGCTCCTGCAGCGCGTCCAGGTCGGAGGTCAGCCGCGAGATCACCCGCCCCGAGGTGTACCTCTCATGGAAGGCCAGCGACAGCCGCTGGAAGTGGTCGAACACCTTACGGCGCAGCTCCAGCAGCACCGCCTGCCCGACCGCACCGACCCGCGCCAGGAACCAGAACCGCAGCGCCGCGTCGGCCAGCGCGCAGCCGGCCATCGCGCCGGCCACCCACAGCAGCGGGCCGGCGTCGCCCCGACGCAGCGCCGGCACGGCCTTGTCGATGCCGATGCCGACCAGCAGCGGTCCGGCCATCGAGGCGGCGTTCTGCGCCAGCACCACGACGACGGCCAGCCACAGCGCCCGTCGGTGCGGGCGGAGCAGGGTGCCGAGCAGCCGGCGGGACCGGGCCCGCAATATCAGCCCCACCTTCGGCGGTACGTCGGCGGTGCTCTCCCCCGCCACCCCCCGCCAGTCCGTCGCCGTGGCGCCCTGCAGGACGCCCACACCCGCCACGTCCCGCGGGACCCCCGCCCCTGCCGCGCCCTGCGGGACTCCCGTACCCGGGCTCATGGGCTCACCCCCAGCTCGGCCTCCTGAGACAGCAGGTCCCGGTACGCCGGCACGGTTGCCAGCAGCTCGTGGTGGGTGCCCACCGCGGCGATCGTGCCGCCGGCCAGCAGCGCCACCCGGTCGGCCAGCAGCACGGTCGACGGCCGGTGCGCCACCACCAGGCCGGTGGTGCCGGCCAGCACCCGGCGCAGCGCCTCCTCGACCAGCGCCTCGGTGTGCACGTCCAGCGCGGACAGCGGGTCGTCGAGCACCAGCAGCCTCGGCCGGCCGAGCACCGCCCGGGCCAGCGCCAGCCGCTGCCGCTGGCCGCCGGACAGGGTGAGCCCCTGCTCGCCGACCCGGGTCTCCAGCCCCCACGGCAGGGTTCGCACGAACTGCGCCTGGGCGACCCCCAGCGCCTCGTCGATCTCGGCCTCGGTGGCGTGCGGCCGGCCGAGCGTCAGGTTCTCCCGGACGCTGGCGGAGAACAGCGTGGGCTCCTCGAACGCCATCCCCACCCAGCGTCGCAGGTCGGCGAGCGGCAGGTCGCGCAGGTCCCGCCCGTCCAGCGTGATCCAGCCGGCGGTCACGTCGTACAGCCGCGGGACCAGCGAGACCAGGCTGGTCTTGCCGCACCCGGTCGCGCCGACGAGCGCCACCGTCTCGCCGGGCTCGATGGTCAGGTTGATGTCGTGCAGCACCGGCCTGGTAGCGCCCGGGTACCCGAACCCGACGCCGTCGAACCGCAGCCGCCCGGCGCACCGGCCCAGCGGCACCGCGCCCGGCCGGTCGGCCACAGTCGGCTCGCTGTCGAGCACCTCGTAGACCCGGTCCGCCGCGGTCCCGGCCTCCTGCGCGGAGGCCAGCAGCCAGCCCATCGACTCGATCGGCCAGATCAGCAGCAGGAACAGCGACACGAAGGCGACCAGGGTGCCCAGGGTCAGCGCCCCGTGCGCCACGGCGACCGAGCCGATCGCCACGATCACCGTCAGGACGAGCTGCGGGTGACCTTCGACGACGGCCCAGATCAGCGCCAGCAGCCGGATCTTGCCGAGCTCCAGGTCGCGCAGCCTGGTGGCCTGCTCGTTGAACCGACCCAGGACCAGCCGGCGCCGGCCGAATGCCTTGATCGTGCGGATCCCGCCGGCGGACTCCTCGACCGCCGTCGTCAGCTCACCCTGCTGGTCCTGGACGGCCCGCGACTGCACCCGGTACCTCTGCTCGAAGCCGTACATGATGACGGCCAGCGGCGCCGACAGCACCAGCACGGTCAGCCCGAGCGGCCAGTACGTCGCCACCAGCATGCCGCCGACGAGGACGAACGTCGCGCCGTTGACCACCATGAAGACCAGCCCGAAGCCGATGAACCGGCGGATCTGGGACAGGTCGGTGGTGGACCGGGAGACGAGCTGCCCGGACTGCCACCGGTCGTGGAACTCGACCGGCAGCCGCTGGAGGTGCTGGTACAGCGCGTCACGCAGGTCTGCTTCTATACCTAGCGCCGACGTGGCCATGGTCCACCGGCGCAGGAAGACCAGCGTCGCCTCGGCCAGGCCGAAGGCGAGCGCCAGCAGGCCGAGCGGCAGGATGGCACCGCGGTCGCCCTGCCGGATCGGCCCGTCGATGACCTGCCTGGTGACAAGCGGGACGACGAGGCCGGCCAGGGTGGCCAGCAACGCCGCCACGATCATGACGATCATCTGGCGGTAGTACGGCCGGACGAAGGGGCGCATCCGCCACAACGACGCGAGTCGGGTGCCCGGAGGCGGTGACGTATCCATTGTTAGCGAGGCTAACCGGGGCGGCTGACAGTCTCATCCGAGTTTCCCGCCCGCCGCGGCATCTGCTGCGGAGGTCAGGACAGTGGGCGGCGGGGGGCTCCGAGCAGGATCTCGTCCCACGACGGCACCCGGACCCGGCGGATGCTGCCCTCCTCCCGGTCGCCGTCCTCGCCGTCCTCGGCGTCGTCCTCCGCGGGAGGGTCGGTGCCCGCCGGCCGGACGAGCGCGGCCAGCGGCGGGATCGGCTCGGTAGCGCCCTCGCCGCCGGCCACGGCCCGGGCCGCGGCGGCCAGCGGGGTGACCGGGGTGAGCCGGCCGGCGAACGGCCGGTCCTCCTCGCCGGTCAGGTGCTGGGCCAGGTCGTCCTCGGCCGCGAGGATCTTGCCCGGCAGGTCGAACATCCAGGTCGCGGCCCGGTCGGTGTCGGCCGACCGCCAGCGGGCCACCACCATCCAGGTGCCGTCCTCGCGTTTCCAGGAGTCCCAGGCCACCGCCTCGGGGTCGACGCCGCGGGCGGCCAGCCGTTCGTCCACCACCTCGGCCAGGCTGGGCGCGCCGACGTCCCGGCGGACCCGCGCCTTGCGTGCCTCGGTGACCACCTGGCTGCGCTCGGCCAGCACCGGATGGGCGAAGCGGAGCACCCGCTCGACAGGCTGGCCGGACTCGGCCGCGACCTGCTCCGGGGAGTAGCCGGCGCGGACCCTGGCCTGGATGTCCTTCGGCCGCATCGGCGTCTCCGCGGCGGGCACGGGCCGGCCCCGAGCGGGACCGCCGCCGACGGCGACCCGTAGTGCGTCGTCCAGGGGAAGCAGGAAGTCCTCGGTGCCGTCGTCGGCTCGAGCGACGACGTGTACGCCGTCCTCGGCCAGCCCGACGAACCGCAGCTTGCGCATTCGTCCTCCCGCGGGCAGGCCCCTCGTTGTGGAAACGCTGGTGTACAGCGGTGTGCTGGTGTACGACGGAGTGACAGTGGAGGTGTCTGCGTCAGGCTACGGCCCCAGCCGGGCGCAGCCACGCAGGACACGCGGCACCCCGCCGTACCCGCCGGTGGCGCCTCACTGGCCGATCCCCGCCTTACCAGCTGAGACGGTCCGGCAGTCTGGTTTGGCACGGCGTGTGGTGACCTCTCGGCGTTGTGGTGACCTGTTGTTGGTTCGGACGTGGCGCGAGAAAAACGGCTGGCCACGGTTGGTTGGCCGCCGTTCAGGGTAGGCGGACCCTGGTAGCCGGACATCTGGGTCTTGTCGTGCCATGTTTGCCACAGGCCATGACTGGGCCCGCGGACTGTGCCACGCTGGTCATCCCCGAGCGGTGGTACAGCCGACCGGACCTGCGGGGGAGGGGACATCCATGGACCGAACCGTCACCGAGGTGCGCGCGTTCGTCCAGAATGTGCACGAGGGACAGGCCGACGAGCTCGGCCGGCCGCTGATGGAGCACCTGGAGGCGGTCCGGGAACGGGTGGCGCAGATGGGTGGCGAGGACGCCGACCAGATAGCGGCGCTGCTTCACCACGCGCTGAGCGACGGGAGGGTGACGGCCGAGCAGCTCGCCGGCTTCGAGCTCCCGGACCGGTCCCGCGCCATCGTGGACGCGCTGACCCGGCGGGCGGAGGAGTCCGAGGACGACCAGCTCCGCCGGGTGATGGAGACACCGGGCGCGGTGCGGGTGCTGCGCGCCGACCTGGCTCACCAGTTGCACCCAGACCGGCTCCGGTGCTGCTCCGCCGCCGAGCGCGAGCTCACCTTGCACCGCTGCTGCCGGATCCTCGTGGAGCTGGACAAGGAGCCTGAGCTGACCTTCCGCTGAGGTCGGCTGGGACGAGGGGCGCCTGCGGCATCGGGCGCCCCTCTCTGGTACGTCGACCGAGCGCCGCCCGGCCGAGGCGGGCCGGGCGGGTCAGAGCCGCTCCACCACATAGTCGACGCAGCCGGTCAGCGCCTCGACATCGGCCGGGTCGATGGCCGGGAACATCCCGATCCGGAGCTGGTTGCGGCCGAGCTTGCGGTACGGCTCGGTGTCCACGATGCCGTTGGCCCGCAGCGTCTTCGCGACCGCCGCGGCGTCCACCTGCGCCGCGAGGTCGATGGTGCCGACGACGTACGACCGGTCTGTCGGGTCGACGACGTACGGCGTGGCGTAGACCGACTTCTCCGCCCAGGTGTAGAGCCGGGAGGAGGAGTCCTGGGTCCGGCCGACCGCCCAGTCCAGCCCGCCGTTACCGAGCAGCCACTCGATCTGGTCGGCGAACAGCGCCAGGGTGGTCACCGCGGGCGTGTTGTAGGTCTGGTCCTTGCGTGAGTTGTCGATCGCCGTCGGCAGGTCGAGGAACGCCGGCACCCACCGGCTGGTGGCCGCGATCCGCTCGGCCCTGGCCAGCGCGGCGGGCGACAGGATCGCCACCCACAGCCCGCCGTCCGCGGCGAAGCACTTCTGCGGCGCGAAGTAGTAGGCGTCGGCCTGGCTGAGGTCGACGGGCAGCCCGCCGGCTCCGGAGGTGGCGTCGATCAGCACCAACGCGCCCTCGTCCGCGCCGGCCACCCGGTGCACCGGGGCCATCACGCCGGTGGAGGTCTCGTTCTGCGCCCAGGCGTAGGCGTCGACCCCGGCCTCGGCCCGCGGCTGCGGCCGGCCGCCCGGCTCGGCGGTGCGTACGGTCGGCGTGCCGAGGAACGGCGCTCCCGCCGTGACCTGGGCGAACTTGGCCGAGAACTCGCCGAAGGACAGGTGCTGCGCCCGCTCACGCACCAGGCAGAACGCCGCGATGTCCCAGAACGCCGTGGCCCCGCCGTTGCCCAGCACGACCTCGTACCCGTCCGGCAGCGAGAACAGGCTGCCGAGCCCCTCCCGGACCCGACGGACCAACGCCTTGACCGGAGCCTGCCGGTGTGAGGTGCCGAGCACCGAGGTGGCCAGCGCGGCCAGGGCCTGCACCGCCTCCGGGCGCACCTTCGACGGGCCGCAGCCGAAGCGGCCGTCGACCGGCCTGAGCGCGGCGGGAATCTCGATCTGGGTCACGACTGGCCTTTCCGGTCAGCGGGTGGCGAGGCTGGCGATCCCGTCGAAGTGCCGGATGTCCTCCCAGCCCTCGACGGCCTGGGGCTTGCGCGGCCCGGGACCGACGTACCGCGCGGACGGCCGGACCAGCCGGCCCAGCCGCTTCTGCTCCATGATGTGCGCGCACCAGCCGCCGGTCCGGGCACAGGTGAACATAGCCGGCATCATGTACGCCGGCACTCCGGCGTAGTCCAGGATCACCGCCGCCCAGAACTCCACGTTGGTCTCGATGGCACGGTCCGGCCGCCGTTCGCGCAGCTCCGCCAGCGCGGCCTGCTCCAGCGCGGCGGCCGCCTCGTACCGGTCTGCGCCAAGCTCCTTGCAGGTGCGGCGGAGCACCCGGGCACGCGGGTCCTCGGCCCGGTAGATCCGGTGGCCGAAGCCCATCAGCCGCTCCCGGTGGTCCAGGATGGTCCGCACCACCTTGTACGCGTCGCCGGTCCGCTCCACCTCCTCGATCATCGGCAGCACCCGGGCCGGCGCGCCGCCGTGCAGTGGGCCGGACATCGCGCCGATCGCGCCGGACAGAGACGCGGCGACGTCCGCGCCGGTGGAGGCGATCACCCGGGCGGTGAAGGTCGAGGCGTTCATGCCGTGCTCCGCGGCAGAGACCCAGTAGGCGTCCACGGCGGCGATGTGCCGGGGGTCCGGCTCGCCGCGCCAGCGGGTCATGAACCGTTCCACGATCGTCGTGCACAGGTCGATCCGGCTCTGCGGCACGGCCGGCTGGCCGATCCCGCGGGCCGACTGGGCGACGTACGACAGGGCCATGACGGCGGCCCGGGCGAGCTGCAGGCGGGCCTCGTCGTCGGTGATGTCGAGCAGCGGGCGGTAGCCCCAGACCGGAGCCAGCATGGCGAGCGCGGCCTGCACGTCGACCCGTACGTCGCCGGAGTGCACCGGGATCGGAAACGGCTCGGCCGGCGGCAGGCCGGGGCCGAACCTGCCGTCGACCAGCAAGGCCCACACGTTGCCGAAGGTCACCTGGCCGACCAGGTCCTCGATGTTGACGCCCCGGTAGCGAAGGGAGCCGCCGTCCTTGTCGGGCTCGGCGATCTCGGTCTCGAAGGCGATCAAGCCCTCGAGCCCTGGCGTGAAGTCGGACATCGACACTCCGATCCTGGTCAACTGCGGTACTTCGGAGTTTCGCGCATGTGTAAAGATCACGCTATGCCGGGGTGCGGACGGTGAGCGGCGACACTCCCGATGTCGCGGCGATGCGCCGTAACTATGACTCAGCCTCGTTGGCTGAGTCTGGACTGGCGCCCGACTGGACGACGCAGTTCGGGCACTGGCTGGTCGACGCGATCGAGTCGCGGGTCTTCCGGGAGCCGAACGCGATGGTCCTGGCCACCGTCTCCGCGGCCGGGCAGCCGTCCGCCCGGACCGTGCTGCTCAAAGGGTACGACGCCGCCGGGCTGATCTTCTACACCAGCTACGGCTCCCGCAAGGGCCGCGAGCTGACCGAGAACCCGCTCGTCTGCTGTGTCTTCCCGTGGGTCGAGCTGGAGCGCCAGGTGGTGGTCCGCGGGCGGGCCGAGCGGCTGCCGGGGGCGGCGTCGGAGGCGTACTTCGCGACCCGGCCTCGGGGGGCGCAGCTCGGCGCCTGGGCCAGCCCGCAGTCGTCGGTGCTCGGCTGCCGTGAGGAGCTGGTCGAGGCGGTGGCGCGGGTGAAGCTGCGGTTTCCGGCCGGGGAGCCGGTGCCGCTGCCGGAGCACTGGGGCGGCGTGCTGGTCGTGCCGGAGACGGTGGAGTTCTGGCAGGGCCGGCCGGACCGGCTGCACGACCGGCTGCAGTACCGCCGTACGCCGGACGGGACGTGGGTGGTCGAGCGGCTCGCGCCGTGAGGCCTGGCCGGTGAGGCTGGCTGGCCGGCTCCGTCGGCTGGGCAGATTGGACCGGCCGGACCGGCTGGGCTGGTTGCGCTGGCTGGCGGTGGACGTCGGCCCGCTGCGGATCCCGGCATACCGGCGGATCTTCGTGGGCTACGGCGTGTCGTTCCTCGGGTTCCAGGTGACCGCGGTGGCCGTGCCGGTGCAGCTTTTCGCGATCACCGGGTCGTCGGTGTACGTCGGGATCCTCGGGCTGGTCCAGATCGGGCCGCTGATCGGGTTCGGGCTCTGGGGCGGTGCGGTCGCGGACGCGGCGGACCGGCGGCTGGTGGCGCTGGCGTCGTCGCTGGTGGTGTGGGCGGTGACGCTCGGGCTGCTGGCCCAGGCGCTGCTCGGGCTGCGCAGTGTCGCGCTGATCCTGGCGCTGATGGCGGTGCAGGCGGCAGCGTTCGCGATCGCGCAGCCGACGCGGGGTGCGATCGTGCCCCGGCTGGTGCCGCGCGAGCAGGTGGCGGCCGCGAACACGCTGAGCTTCACGATGAGCAACGTCGCCACGATCGCCGGACCGCTGGCGGCCGGGCTGGTGATCGGACGATCGTCCGGCTATGCCTGGGCGTACGCGCTGGACGCGCTGCTGTTCACCATCGGCCTCTACGCGACGTTGCGGCTGCCCAGGCTGCCGCCGCTGGGCGAGAGTACCCGGCCGGGGTTACGTTCGGTGGTCGACGGGCTGCGCTACATCGCCGGGCGGCCGGTGCTGCTGCTGTCGTTCGCGGTGGACATCGCGGCGATGGTGCTGGCGATGCCGCGGGCGCTGTTTCCGGAGGTGGCGGCGCGGCGGTTTGGTGGGGTGGGCGCGGTCGGCTGGCTGTTCGCCGCGATGGCGGTGGGCGCGGTGCTGGCCGGGCTGTCCTCGGGGTGGATCGGTCGGGTCCGCCGGCAGGGCCTGGCGCTGGTCGGGGCGGTGGTCGGCTGGGGGGTGGCGGTCGCGTTGGCTGGGCTGGCTCGCTCACTCTGGCTGGCGGTGCTGCTGCTGGCGCTGGCGGGTGGGTTCGACCTGATCTCGGCGGTGTACCGGCAGACGATCCTGCAGGTCTACGCACCTGATGAGATGCGTGGCCGGTTACAGGGCGTGTTCATCGTCGTGGTGACCGGCGGGCCGCGGCTGGGTGACGCCCGGGCCGGTCTGGTGGCGGGCGTCGTCGGCGCGACGGCCTCCTGGGTGGCGGGCGGCGTAGCCTGCGTTGTCCTGGCGGTCACGCTCGCCGTTGTCTTTCCGACGCTGCGGCACTATTCGGCGGCGGGGGGTACCCCTCGGGGCTCTCGGGCTGGCTAATGCATTGGCGGGCAACACGGCTACAGCCAGCGCCGCATCAGCATCCTCGCCGACCAGCCGCAACCACAGGTCTGCCAGATCATCCACCACGGCCGCCGGATCCGGTCCTACGCCCTCCTCGCACGTATCAGCCGATCCTGGCCATCCCGCCATGCCTCATGGGCCCGCTTGGCCGTAGCATGCTGAAAATCACTGATCTCGGGGTCACGAAACGACGAGATCAGTGATTTTCGGGGTCATCCACCAGGCCTTGGTACCCGCCGCGGCCCCGCACGCCCTTTCCCGAGCGTCGGCTTTCCAGCGTGGTTCTGTCAGTGGTCCGATGTATTCTTCTGGCAGATTGGACACGGCCATTTTGGAAGTTGTCTTGACCCGCTCACAGACCACCCGATCAAAAGTCCGACCGGGGTGTCAGGCGAGGGCGCCGGCGGCGATCCGGAGGTCGGCGACCAGGGCGTCGTAGGCGGCGGGGCGCTGGTCGCCGGGCACCCGAAGCACGGCGGAGGGATGGGTCGTGGCCATGATCCAGGCCGACCTCGCCGCCGCGTCCTCCTCGGCCGCCGGGCCGTCGTACGGCATCAGCCGGCCGCGCTGGGTGGTGATCCGGAACGCCGACCCGAGCAGCGTGCGGGCCGCCGTGGCGCCGAGGCAGACGACGACGTCGGGGGCGATCAGCGCGAGCTCGGCGTCCAGCCAGGGCCGGCAGGCGGCCACGTGCTCCGGACCGGGCGTCTGGTGGATCCGGCGCCTCCCGCCCGGCCGGAACCGGAAGTGCTTGACCGTGTTCGTCACGTAGCTGATGTCGCGGTCGATGCCGGCGTCGGCGAGGGCGCGGTCCAGCAGCCGCCCGGCCGGTCCGACGAACGGTTCCCCGCGGCGGTCCTCGACGTCGCCGGGCTGCTCGCCGACGAAGACGATCCGGGCGTCGACCGGGCCGGCGCCGAACACGGTCTGGGTGGCGGGCTGCCACAGCTCACAGGCGCGGCAGCCGCTGGCGGCGGCGCGCAGCCCGGCGAGGTCGGTGCTCGCGGGTACGACGGCGGTGCCCGTGCCTGAGTCCATGCCGGGATTCTGCCCGTTGCCGCGACCGCTACTCCGCCGGGTCGCCATCCGTCGGCCAGACCCAGTCGAGGCTGCGCGCGATGGCGTCGAACAGCCCCTCCAACGCCGGCCGGACGGACAGGTTGGGCGTGGAGAAGGTCATGGCCAGCGCCTTGTCGGTGCCCGGCACCGGCACGAAGTACTGCGACTCGGCGGTGACCACGCTCGCCCCGTCGGCGTTGGCGAAGCCGGAGTCGGTGGTCCGCCGGAGCCGAACCCCCTTGCCGGCCAGGGTCTCGAACGGGTCGGCGGCCAGCCCGTCCGGTCCCGGCCCGCCCGGCGCCCGCTCGCCGGCCAGCGCGGCACCGAGACCGTCCGGGTCGAGCACCGGCCGGCCGTCGGCGTCGCGGGGGGCGTCGCCGACCGCCACCACCAGGGACGCCGAGATCGCCAGCCCCGCCACCACCTGGTCGAGCAGCGCGGCGTAGATTGCGCCGCGGTTGGCGGCCTGCCGGGCGCAGCCTCGAAGAATCCCGGTCAGCTCGCGGCGTAACCGCCGCAGCACGTCGGACTCACCCGACCCGATCCGCGCCTTGACCAGCGCGGCGATCGTGTCGGTCCGGGTGCGGGGGTCGAGGTCGAGCGGGTGCCAGTTCGCCGGGACGGCGATGGTGAACTCCGGCAGGTCGACGTGGTCGGGCACGGACATCGGACCTCGTGCGGCTCGTAACGTCGTGGACCGGTCCGACCTTAGCCATCTCGTGCTGGCGCCGGTCACACCACCCCGGGCGGGCAGACCGGCACCTCGGCCTGCCCGAAGGGGCGACACCGGCACCGGCGGATCTGTCGGTACCGCGGCTTAGGGTGGAGATCCGGATCAGGGGAGGGGTCGATGCTGGAGTACGACGGGGTCAGCAAACGGTACGGCGACACGGTGGCGTTGGAGGGGCTGTCGTTCTCGGTCGAGCCGGGGCGGATGTTCGGTTTCGTCGGTGCGAACGGCGCGGGCAAGACCACCGCGATGCGGATCGCGATGGGCGTGCTGGCGGCGGATGCCGGGGTCGTCCGCTGGCGCGGTGAGCCGGTCGACTTTGAGACCCGCAAGCGCTTCGGCTACATGCCTGAGGAACGCGGCCTCTATCCCAAGATGCGGGTGCGCGAGCAGTTGGTCTACTTCGGCGAGCTGCACGGTCTCGACCCCTCCGCCGCGACCGCGGCCGCCGACCACTGGACCGACCGGCTCGGCGTGGCCGAGCGGAGCAACGACCCGGTGGACAAGCTGTCGCTGGGCAACCAGCAGCGGGTCCAGCTCGCTGCCGCGCTGGTCCATGACCCTGAGGTGCTCATCCTGGACGAGCCGTTCTCCGGGCTTGACCCGGTCGGCGTCGACACGCTGGCCGACACGCTGCTGGAGCGGTGCCGGGCCGGCATACCGGTCATCTTCTCCAGCCATCAGCTCGACCTGGTCGAACGGTTGTGCGACTCGGTCGGCATCATCAACGCCGGTCGGATGGTGGCCAGCGGCACGGTGAACGAGCTGCGCGCCCGAGCGGGCCGTGGGCAGCTCCGCCTGGTGGTCCCCGGCGCCCGGCCGGGCTGGGCGGCCGGGCTGCCCGGCGTCCACATCATGGCCGACAACGGCACCGAGGTGCTGCTGGAGCTGGCCGACGACGCCGACGACCAGATCGTCTTGACGGCGGCGCTGCGGATCGGCCGGGTGGAGCACTTCTCCTGGCGGCAGCCGACGTTGACCGAGCTGTTCCGGGAGGCGGTCGCCGACGGCGCGGCCCGAGGGAGGACCGGCAGCGAGGCCCGCCGTGGGGCAGTGCGCGAGGTGCTGGCGTGAACGCCGTGCTGCTGGTGACCCGGCGGGAGCTCATGACCCGGATCCGGGAACGCGGTTTTCAGGTCAGCTTGCTGATCACCCTGGCCGTGCTGTTGGCGATCATCGTGCTGCCGAAGGTCTTCGGTAACGACAACAAGGACTTCCGGGTTGGGCTGGCCGGCACCGCGTCCCGGCTGCAGCCGGCGCTGGAGCAGGCCGCCCGGACCGGCGGCGTCACGCTGCACCTGTCGACGGTGTCCGACGTCGACGCGGCCAGGTCGCTGGTCACCGACGGGAAGCTGGACGCGGTGGTCGACGGCGACCGCGAGGTCATCGTCAAGGACACCCTGGACAACCGGCTGGAGGTCATCCTGCAGGGCGCCTACCAGACGGTGGTCACGGCCGAGCGGCTGGCCGCGACCGGCATCGATCCGGGCAAGGTAAGCCAGGCGCTCGCCGTACCGGCGCTGAACGTGAACAAGCTGAAGGGTGAGAACACCGCGGACGGGCGCAGGCAGGGGGTGGCGTTCTTCGCGGTGGTCTTCCTGTACGGCCAGCTTTTCGGTTACGCGATGTGGGTGGCGCTCGGCGTGGTGGAGGAGAAGGCAAGCCGGGTGATCGAGCTGTTGCTGTCCACCCTGCGGCCGTGGCAGGTGCTGGCCGGCAAGGTAGCCGGGATCGGGCTGCTCGGGCTGGGCCAGTTCTTCGTGCTCGGCGCGGCTGGGCTGGCTGCCGCGCTCGCCACCGGGACGCTGTCGGTGCCGGGCGAGGCGGTCGGGACGATCCTGCACGTGCTGGTGTGGTTCCTGCTCGGGTACGCCTTCTACGCCTGCCTGGCGGCCGGGATCGCGGCCCAGGTGTCCCGGCAGGAAGACCTGCAGAACGCGATCGGGCCGATGCAGATCCTGCTGGTGGGCAGCTTCTTCGTGGCGATCTTCGCCGGGCAGAGCCCGACCGGCCGGATGGCCGAGGTGCTGTCGTACGTGCCGCCGTTCTCGGCGATGGTCATGCCGCTGCGGGTGGCGGCGGGGGCGGCCGGCCCGGTGCCGGTGCTGGTGGCGCTGGGAGTGATGCTGGTCGCCACGCTCGGGCTGGTCCGGCTCGCGGCGTGGGTGTACGCCGGTGCGGTGTTGCGGACCGGTTCGAAGGTGCGGCTCGGCGATGCCCTGCGGGCTGGCCGGGCCGACCGCCGGGAACCACGCCGCGACGACCGCCGGGAGGACGTCAGTGAGGCAGCCCGACCCGCATCTCGGTGAGCAGGCTGTCCACCACCGCGGTGAGGTCGCCGCCGTTGGCCTGCGCGACTCGCCGTTGCCGCTGGTAGGACGCGCCGACCTCGATGATGTGCGGTATCCGGTACAGCTCGTCGAGGCAGCCGAGGCGGCGGGCCACCGGGACCAGGTCCTCGACCAGCTCGGTCAGCGCGGCCCGCACCGGCTTCAGCGTGCCGAACCGGTCGACCACCAGGTCGGCGTCCAGCCCGTAGCGGGCTGCCCGCCATTTGTTCTCCCGAACCACCCAGGCCGTCGGCGTCGGCAACCTATAGCCTTGATCGATCTGGTTGTCCAGCCGTTCCACCAGACACTGGGACAGCGCCGCGACCGCGCCGATCTCCTCCAGGGTGGGCAGCCCGTCGCAGATCCGCAGCTCGACCGTGCCGTACCGGGGATGCGGCCGGATGTCCCACCACACCTCTCGGATCGACTGGATCGCCTGGGTGTTGATCAGCATGCCCATGTACTCTTCGAACTCGGGCCAGCCGGAGAGCTGGTACGGCAGCCCAGCGGTCGGCAGCCCCTCGAAGATCTTGCTGCGGTACGACGCGAGGCCGGTGTCGCTGCCGACCCAGTACGGGCTGGACGCGGACAGCGCGAGGAAGTGACCGATGTAGGCCGTCAGCGCGTTGACGATCGGGATGGCCTTGTCCGGTGACCGGACGCCGACGTGCACGTGGACGCCGAAGATCTGCAGCCGCCGGGCCAGCCACTGGTTGCGCTCGACCAGGAGCCGGTAGCGCGGGTCGTCGGTGATCTCCTGGCTGGTCCAGTCCGTGGTCGGGTGGGTGCCGGAGCACATCAGCGCGAGGTCGTACTTCGCCGCGGCGGCCTGGACCTCGGCGACGGTGCCGGCGAGGTCGGCGCAGGCCTCCTCGACCGTGATGCACACGCCGGTGATCACCTCGACGCAGGACTGCAGTAGCTCGTGCTTAGCCTTGGGGTGTTGGCCGTCGCCCTTCGGGGAGATGTCGCGCAGCACCTGGTTGGAGCCGGAGCTGAGCTGGCGAGTCTGCTGGTCGACCAGCTCCAGCTCCCACTCGACGCCCAGGCTGGACCGTTCGGACGCGCTGAAGTCAATCTGCACCGCGCCAGCCTAGGCGGTCAGGCGCCCGGATCCGCTGCCCGGCCGGTGCCGACCCGGAAGCCGGACCACGCCGTCGTCGGTCAAGGTCGGTGGGAGGTCAGCACGCTTGCCACTCACGGTCCGGCTCGCGAGGCGAGATCGGGCAGATACTTGCTGTGGGCACGACGCAGGTACTCCATCCCGCTGTCCGTGCTGCCGCTGTAGTCGAGGGCGTTACGGACAAAGCTGAGCCGATGCCGGGTATCCTGGATGATCTGTCCCCAGGTCGCGGCACGTACGACAAACTGACCTTTTTCGGAGTCGACGACTATCCCGGGCTCGCGGTTCCGCTGGTCAGCCATGTAGGTAACACTGCCAGCCAACGCGTCACCGACAATCCAGACTCCCAACGGGTGTCAGTCATCGCGAACCGCGAGTCCCGGGCGACTGCCGTCGCATAGTTGTGAACCTGCATCACCTCAGCCGAACCGATGTGGACACTTGGTCGCTACAGCTCGATCACGATGTGCTCACGATGGTTACGTCGTTGCTCAACCACTCGGCTCAGCATTATGTCAACTACGACACGGCGACCATGTTCGTCGAGCACTCCGGCCGAGAGGTCCGCGGGTGCGAGATCGTCCCGGCCAAGCAGATGGATATGGTTCCGCAATGCGACTCTCAAGGTGACGTCGTCACCGGTGAGCGCATACTCCTCGCGAAAGATCCAGGTCTCGTTGGCGAGTATGCGATGTAGCTGGCTACGCTCACGCACTCGGTCGCGCAGCTCAGCGTCAAATACGATCTCTTCCAGGCCGACCAGGAAGTCGAGCCGGTCAGTGATCTCATGAGCCGCCGAGCTGACAGCACTGAGGGTCGACCGTTCCAGCAGCTCCCGCAGCTCCTCAAGTCGATCCGCGGGAAGGTCAAGAACCTCTTGGAGCACTCTGTGAACGGTCCCGGGGCTTCTTTCGATGGCCTCCTTCAGCAGCCGTAGGGCTAAGGCGCGCGACTGGCGGTCGGCGGGTTCTACCACCGGGGCGGTGGTCCGCAGCTCCTCCTTGGCAGCGTCAATGATGGAAGGTAGCGGCTCTTGGGCCATCTCGCCCAGCACGAGCTGGCTCAGCACGTCGCGGAACCCTCCCCAGCAGATGTAAGCGGTGAGCTCGAACCCAGGAGCCCTGATCCCGGGAGGGATCTCCATCAGGGATGCGCCGGAGCTGTCACAGAAATGCAGAGCCCGTTCCGCTGGAAGTTCCATTCGATGATCGTCAGCCTGATGGGCGTGGCTACCCCGTCGACGCCCAAGGTCAGCTCTTGTCGGGCACGTTGCAACGGGTGTGGGTCGAGGGGACGCCCGTGCCAGGTGATCTGTACCGGATACTGTTCAAGATAAAGGGCGAAGACGGCAGTCAGGATGTCGGCAACGTTCTCCCGCCCAAGCGCCCGCTGCGCGGTCTCGTTCAACTGCTCGACCACTACAAGAGTGCCTCGATCCGTGCCGGGCGCTACGTCAACGGGCTCACCAAGCTCGAGCTCGCGCAGCGCCCCCCGCCGCCCGACGACGTGCAGCTCCGACCGTCGTCCGGTGACGCGGTCCGCGACGGAGGTCCATCGAACGGCCTCGCCAAGCCCATACGCGGCCCATCGCACTTGTCCGTTGCATCCGTGCAGTGCCCGCCCGGCCGCGGTCGTTGCCGCGTACCGCTTCCACGAGCCGCCAAGATGCCGAAACACGTCTCGGCCTGCTCCGGTGTGATCCCCGTTCCGTTGTCATTGACCTGTACCAGGTCAATGACGTCCCAGTCGTTCATCGCGACGTCGATCGTAACCTGCGTGGCGTCCGCATCGAGTGGGTTCCATACCAGCTCGGCGAGGCCGGCCAAGGGTGTTCGGGCGAGCCTTTCAAGATGATCTTGCTCAACGGTGACTGCCAGCACAGGCCACCGACAGTTGATCACCGCGGCGCGGAGGCCGTGACCTGACGACGTCCGGCATGTTCGGCGAGCAGCGACCCACGGTCCCGCCGCCCACCGCGATGGGCCCGGTCCGCCGCATGGTCCTAGGATGCCGGCGTGACGGTCGCGGGCACCGGAGGCAACGCACGCACCGGGGGAAAACGCCGTCGCGGCGGCGGTTGCCCGGGTCGCGGCGTTCCCGCGGCTGCGCTACATGGGCTCGAAGCACCGGCTCGTCCCGCACCTCGCCGAGGTGTTCGCGGAGCTGGGCGGTAGCACCGCGCTCGACGCGTTCTCGGGCAGCGGGGTCGTCGCATACCTGCTGAAGACGCTCGGCTACCGGGTCACCGCGAACGACTTTCTCAACTTCCCGGCGATCATCGCGCGGGGCGACGGTCGTCAACCACACAGTCAGGCTGGCACCGGCCGACATCGGCAGGATATGCGGCCCGGCGGCGGACAACCGCGACTTCATCCAGCGGACGTTTGACGGGCTCTACTTCACGGCGGACGACCGAAGGTTCCTGGACTCGGCCTGGTCGCATATCGACCAGATGACCGGCCACAGCCGGGCCGTCGCCATAGCCGCGCTCGTTCTCGGCGCGGCCCGGAAACAGCCACGGGGCGTCTTCACCGTCACCGACCTCCGTTACGACGACGGCCGGCGGGACCTGCGGCTGCCGCTGCGCGAGCACTTCCGTGAATGTGCCGACGAGTACAACAAGACGGTCTTCGCCGGTCGCGAGCCCTGCGCCGCCGTCTGCGGTGACATATTCGCGCTCCAGTCGTCGTACGACGTCGTGTACCTCGACCCGCCGTACGCGCCACCAAAGGACGACAACTGCTACGTCAAGCGATATCACTTTCTCGAGGGCCTGTCGGTGTACTGGCGGGACCAGACGATTCTGGAGCACACCCGGACCAAGAAGCTGGCCAAGCGCTACACGCCGTTCTCCTACAAGCGGACGGTCGAGGACGCCCTGCGGCGGGCCTGCGAGCAGTTTGCCGGCTCGACGATCGTCCTCTCCTACTCATCCAACGCGGTTCCGGACGCCCGGACCATCGAGGCGATGCTCGGAGAGGTGAAAGACCACGTCGTCGTCCTTCCGATCCCGCACACCTACTCCTTCGGGACTCACCCGGCCGCGCGCCGACGGGCGGTTTCCGAATATCTGTTCATCGGCCGGTAAACGGGTCAGGGTCTTCGGGGGTGAGGGCGGTGAGGGCCTGGCGGAGCTGGGCCAGCCGGGTGTTGAGCTCGGCGGCGGCGGGGTGGTCGGTGTCCTTCGTGAGCAGGACGACCTGCTGTTCGACGGCGGCCAGCCGCTCGGACAGCTCGGCTATCAGCCCCGAGCCGCTGAGCTGGACCCGCAGCAGGGCGGCCTGCTCGCGGAGCTGCCGGTTCTTCAGGTAGAGGTCGACGAAGACCGCCACCTTGGCCCGCAGCACCCACGGGTCGAACGGCTTGGCGAGGTAGTCCACCGCTCCGGCTGCGTAGCCGCGGAAGGCCTGGTGCGGCTCGTTGGACACCGCGGTCAGGAAGATGATCGGGATGTCCCGGGTCTTTTCCCGCCGCTTGATGTGCGCGGCCGTCTCGAAACCGTCCATCCCCGGCATCGAGACGTCCAGCAGGATCACCGCGAACTCGTCGGTCAGCAGCGCCTTGAGCGCCTCGTCACCGGAGCGAGCACGTACCAGGCCGTAGTCCAGGGTGCCCAGGATCGCCTCCAGGGCGACCAGGTTCTCCGGGCGGTCGTCTACCAGCAGGATCTTGGCCTTGTCGGTCATGATCCCCCGACCCTATCGGCTCAGCCAGACGCGCAATATCCGCAGCAGATGCTCAACCTCGACCGGCTTGGTGATGTAGTCCGAGGCACCCGCTGCCAGCGACTTCTCCCGGTCTCCCCGCATCGCCTTCGCGGTCAGCGCGATGATTGGCAGCTCGGCGAACTCCGGTCGGGACCGGATCTCGGCCGTCGTCTCGTTGCCGTCCATCCCCGGCATCATGATGTCCATCAGCACTAGGTCGACCGACAGGTCCTGCTCCAGCAGCGCGATTGCGTCCCGCCCGTTGTCGGCGTACCGCACCTCGACCCCGCGCTGCTCCAACGCCGAGGTCAGCGCGAAGACGTTCCGCACGTCGTCGTCCACGATCAGCACCCGCCGCCCCACCAGGATGCCTTCGTCCGCCGCGCCCGGCTCCGCCAGCTCGGGCGCCCGCCGGTGCAGGACTAGCTCAAGCCGCTCTCGCAGCTTGTCCTCATCGCGTACGACGTGCACCGGCTGTATCCCGGCCAGCCGCCGCAGCCGGGCCTGCTCCTTTGCCGGCAGCTTGCGGGCCAGCACCACCACCGGCAGCCGTGGGTGCCGGTGGTGCTCGCGCAGCCACTCCACCAGCCCCAGCGCCTCGCTCGGGTAGTCGTCGGCGTACACGGCGACCGCGTCGAGCTGCTCGTCCTCCACCACGGCCAGCGCCTCGACCAGCCCGGTCGCCCGCTGGACCACCAGCTCCGGCCAGTCCACCAGCACCGACCCGCCCAACGCTGACCTGCCCTGCGCCGGCCCACCCTGCGCCGACCCACCCTGTGCCGACCCACCCTGCGCTGGCCCACCCTGGGCCGGCCCGTCGGGCTCGGCCAGCACCAGCAGGCGCCGCGCCGGCCGGGTCACGAACGCCGCCAGCCGGGCCACCGCCTCGGCCACCGCCACCGTGCCGCTCCCGCCGCTGTCCGGCTGCCAGACCACCGTGTCGTACGCACCGGCCAGCAGCGCGCTGCGCACCGTCTTCGGGCTGCCGGGCGATACCACCGCGAGCACCGGCAGGTACCGCGTCTCCGGGTCGGCCTTGAGCCGGTCCAGCAGCGGCAGCTCACCGCTGGCCGAGCTGACCGGCAGGGCGGCACCGGCCACCACCGCGGCCGGCGAGAGCTGCCAGATGCGGCGCAGCGCGGCGTTCCCGTCGGTCTCCACCACCACCCGCAGCCCGTGCACCCGGCCGGCGTCCACCGCGGTCCGGGCCACCGACGGCTCGGCGCAGGCCACCACCAGCACCCGGTCGTGCGTGGTGATCACTGTCCGGTCGTCCTCCAGGTCTGAGCCCTCCAGCGGCGGGCTCTCGACCGCGAGCACCGTCTCCACCGGCGCCGGCCGCCGGGCCGGTGCCTCGTCGAGCGCCGGGTCGGCCACCCACGTGCCGAGCGCCAGGACCGACTCCAGCTCACCCATCGGCCCGGCCAACGCCGTCGCCGGCAGGTAGAGGGTGAACGTCGACCCCTGGCCGAGCCGTGACTGGGCCTGGATCTCGCCGCCGAGCAGCCGGGCGATCTCCCGGCTGATCGACAGGCCCAGCCCTGTCCCGCCGTACTTGCGCGACGTCGTGCCGTCCGCCTGCTGGAACGCGTCGAAGATCACCCGCAGCTTGTCCTCGCGGATGCCGATCCCGGTGTCGACCACGTGGAACGCCAGCACCAGCGGTGCGCGCCGCAGCGACGCCGTCCGCAGCACCGACTTGTCCGCTCGCGAGATCAGGAGCTGCACCTCGCCAGTCTCGGTGAACTTCACCGCGTTGGACAACAGGTTGCGCAGGATCTGCTCCAGCCGTTGCTCGTCGGTGTGCACGGTGGCGGGCAGGTCGGCCTCGACCCGGACGGCGAAGTGCAGCCCCTTGTCCGCGGTCAGCGGCCGGAACGTCGCCTCGACGTAGTTTACGAGCGCGTCCAGCGCCACGTCGGACGGCCGGACGTCCATCTTGCCGGCCTCCACCTTGGACAGGTCGAGGATGTCGTTGATGAGCTGCAGCAGGTCCGACCCGGCCGAGTGGATGGTCCGGGCGAACTCCACCTGCTCAACGGTCAGGTTGCCGACCGGGTTGTCGGCAAGCAGCTTGGCCAGGATGAGCAGGCTGTTCAACGGCGTACGCAGCTCGTGCGACATGTTCGCCAGGAACTCCGACTTGTACCGCGACGAGAGCGCGAGCTGCTCGGCACGCTCCTCCAAGGTCCGCCGGGCCTGCTCGATCTCGACGTTCTTGACCTCGATGGCGCGGTTCTGCTCGGCCAGCAGCCGCGCCTTGTCGGCCAGCTCGACGTTGGTCTCCCGCAGCTCCTCCTGCTGGCCCTGAAGCTGCTCGGAGCGCTCCTGCAGCTCCTGGGCCAGCCGCTGGGACTCGGTCAGCAGCTCCTCGGTCCGCGAGTTCGCGATGATCGTGTTGACGATGACGCCGATGTTCTCGGTGAGCTGGTCCAGGAAGGCCAGGTGCACCTCGGAGAAGTCGCCGAACGATGCCAGCTCGATGACCGCCATGACCTGGTCCTCGAACAGCACCGGCAGCACCACGATGCTGGCCGGCGCCGCCGCACCGAGCCCGGAGGAGACCTTGACGTAGTCCGCCGGCACGTCGGTGATGTGGATCGGCTTGCCCTCCAGCGCGGCCTGCCCGACCAGCGACTCGCCGATGGCGAACCGGTCCGCGCCAGCCATCGACACGATCTTGGCCGAGTACCCGTAGCTGGCGATCAGCCGAAGCTGGGTGGAGGTGTGCTCGTCCGACTCGGCCAGGAAGAACGCGCCGTACTGCGCCCTCACCACCGGGGTCAGCTCGCTCATGATGAGCTGTGCCACCGCGAGCAGGTCGCGCTTGCCCTGCATCAGGCCGGAGACCCGGGCCAGGTTGGTCTTGAGCCAGTCCTGCTCCTGGTTGGTCCGGGTGGTCTCGCGCAGGTTGCTGATCATCCGGTTGATGTTGTCCTTGAGCTCGGCCACCTCCCCGGAGGCGTCCACCATGATCTGCTGGGACAGGTCGCCGGTGGTCACCGCGGTGGCCACCTCGGCGATGGCCCGGACCTGCGTGGTCAGGGTCGCGGTCAGCTCGTTCACCGACTCGGTCAGCCGCTTCCAGGTGCCGGCCACGCCCTCGACCTCGGCCTGGCCGCCGAGCCGGCCCTCCGAGCCCACCTCGCGGGCCACCCGGGTCACCTCGGCGGCGAACGCCGAGAGCTGGTCCACCATCGTGTTGATCGTGGTCTTGAGCTCCAGGATCTCGCCGCGGGCGTCCACGTCGATCTTGCGGGACAGGTCGCCGTTGGCCACCGCGGTGGTGACCTGGGCGATGTTGCGCACCTGAGAGGTCAGGTTGTTCGCCATCGAGTTGACGTTGTCGGTGAGGTCCTTCCAGGTGCCGGCGACGTTCGGCACCTTGGCCTGCCCGCCCAGCCGGCCCTCGGTGCCGACCTCGCGGGCCACCCGGGTCACCTCGTCGGCGAACGCCGACAGCGTGTCCACCATCGAGTTGATGGTGTCGGTCAGCTCGGCGATCTCACCCTGCGCCTCGACGGTGATCTTGCGGGACAGGTCGCCGCGGGCCACCGCCGTGGTGACCTGGGCGATGTTGCGGACCTGGTTGGTCAGGTTGTTCGCCATCGAGTTGACGTTGTCGGTGAGGTCCTCCCAGATGCCGGAGACGCCGCGCACCCGGGCCTGGCCACCGAGCTTGCCCTCGGTGCCCACCTCGCGCGCCATCCGGGTCACCTCGTCACCGAACGCCGCGAGCTGGTCGACCATCGTGTTCATGGTCGACTTCAGCTCGAGGATCTCGCCGCGGGCGTCCACGGTGATCTTCTGGGACAGGTCGCCGCTGGCCACCGCGGTCGCCACCTGGGCGATGTTGCGGACCTGGTCGGTCAGGTTGCGGGCCATCACGTTGACCGACTCGGTCAGGTCCTTCCAGGTGCCGGCCACGCCGGCGACCTCGGCCTGCCCGCCGAGCCGGCCGTCGGTGCCCACCTCGCGGGCCATCCGGGTCACCTCGTCGGCGAACGCGCCGAGCTGGTCGACCATCGTGTTCAGCGTGTTCTTCAGCGCCAGGATCTCGCCGCGGGCGTCCACGGTGATCTTCTGGGACAGGTCGCCGCGGGCCACCGCCGTCGCGACCTGGGCAATGTTGCGCACCTGCGAGGTCAGGTTGCCGGCCATGAAGTTGACCGAGTCGGTCAGGTCGCGCCAGGTGCCGGAGACGCCGGGCACGGCCGCCTGCCCGCCGAGCTTGCCCTCGGTGCCCACCTCGCGCGCCATCCGGGTGACCTCGTCGGCGAACGACGAGAGCTGGTCGACCATTGTGTTCACGGTCGACTTCAGCTCCAGCAGCTCTCCCTTGACGTCCACGGTGATCTTCTTGGTCAGGTCGCCGCGGGCCACCGCGGTGGTGACCTGGGCGATGTTGCGCACCTGCGAGGTCAGGTTGGACGCCATCGAGTTGACGTTGTCGGTCAGGTCTTTCCAGGTGCCGGCCACGCCGGGCACCTCCGCCTGCCCGCCCAGCCGGCCCTCCGAGCCCACCTCGCGGGCCACCCGGGTCACCTCGTCGGCGAACGCGCGCAGCGTGCCGGTCATCGAGTTGATCGTCTCGGCGAGCTGGGCCACCTCGCCGGACGCCGAGACGGTGATCTTCCGGGTCAGGTCGCCGTTGGCCACCGCGGTGGCGACCTGGGCGATGTCGCGCACCTGCGAGGTCAGGTTGGACGCCATCACGTTGACCGAGTCGGTGAGGTCCTTCCAGGTGCCGGACACGCCGGGTACGACGGCCTGCCCGCCCAGCTCGCCCTCGGTGCCGACCTCGCGGGCCACCCGGGTCACCTCGTCGGCGAACGACGAGAGCTGGTCGACCATCGTGTTCACGGTGGCCTTCAGCTCCAGCATCTCGCCGGCCACCTCGACGGTGACCTTGCGGGACAGGTCGCCCGTGGCCACCGCCGTGGTGACCAGCGCGATGTCCCGGACCTGCGCGGTCAGCCGGCTCGCCATCGTGTTGACCGAGTCGACCAGGTCCTTCCAGCTCCCGCTGACCCCGCGCACCTTGGCCTGGCCGCCGAGCTTGCCCTCGGTGCCCACCTCGCGGGCCATCCGGGTCACCTCGTCGGCGAAGTTGCGGAGCTGGGTGACCAGGCCGTTGACGGTCCGGCCGACCCGGAGGAACTCGCCGCGCAGCCGCCGGTCACCCTGCTGCAGCTCGATGGTCTGGGACAGGTCGCCGGCCGCCACCGCGGCCAGCACCCGGCCGACCTCGGTGGTCGGTTGGGCCAGGTCGTCGAGCAGGTCGTTCGCGGCGGCGACGGCGTCCGCCCAGGCGCCGCTGCCCGGGCTGGGCCGCAGCCGCTCGGACAGCTTGCCCTCCCGGCCGACGACCCGGCGGACCCGCTCCAGCTCGCGGGTAAGATGCAGCTTGCGCTCGACCACCTCGTTGAACACGCTGGCGATGTCACCGAGGATGCCGGCGTCCGTCTCGGGCAGCTTGGCCAGGAAGTTGCCGTCCCGGACGGCGGTCAGGGCGGCCAGCAGACCGTGCAGGTCGCTCTCGTCGATGCAGCCGTCAGAGCGGACGGATCGGCCCTGGCTCGGCGTCGGCCGTTTGCCGGACGGCCGGGACTGACGGGATACGGTGCTGGTCATCGGGAACTCCCCCTCGGCGCGGTTACGGGCGGGGTCGCAGCTCGGTCAGTCTGGCACGATGCGAGGGATTGGACCCAGTACTGGAGGACTCCAGGCCTGTGATGAGATCTGGCACCATCGGCGTCCACGCGAGCTTCGCGCCCATAGCGGAGTCGGTCGCGGCGGCCCGCCGGCTGGTACGCCGGGCCTTTGACGAGTGGCCGGTGACCGGCATTATCGACGACGGGCTGCTGGTGGTGAGCGAGCTCGCCACCAACGCGGTGATCCATGCCGGCACCGAGTTCTCGGTGAGCTGCACCCATCTGGGTCACGCCGTCCGGCTCGCGGTGCGGGACAGCTACTCCGGCCGCGGCCTGCCGGCCGAGGTGGTCCATCCCGGCGCGGCCCGCACCAGCGGCCGCGGCCTGCTGTTGTGCGCCTCCCTTTCCTCCTCCTGGGGGGTGGAGCACGACCGGACCGGCAAGACGGTGTGGTGCCTGCTCGACCTGCCCGGCGCCCCCATCGACCGCACGCCGGGCGGGCTCGCCGCGATCACGCTGGACACCACCGGCCGGATCCGGGACTGGACCGGGCCGGCCGAGGAGCTGCTGGGCTGGCGGGCGGTCGACCGGGTTGGCACTGCGCTCGCCGACCTCGCCCAGCCCGGTGACATCGCCGGCCTGACCGGCCTGACCGGCCTGTCGGTCGCCGTCGGCACGGTGCTGCTGCGGCATCGCGACGGCCACTACCTGTCGGTGTACGTCCGGCTGCTGCCGCTCGGCGCGGCCACCCCGACGGTGGCGCTCATCGCGCCCGAGCGGGACGGCGACGCGTTCGAGCCTCCGGCCCGGCCGCGTCAGGCCGGGGAGAACCGGCGCGACGACGTGCTCGCCGCGCTCGACTCCGACCGGGTGCCGGCGTACGAGCTGCCGCAGCGGGCCGCCGAGGCCTGCTGCGACTTCCTCGGCGGCGACGCGGCGTACCTGATGCTGGTCGACAACGACGGCGAGCTGCGGGTCGCCGGCAGCACCGGCCTGCCGGACAGGTCCTTCGCCTACATCGAGCAGACCGACGACGTGCTGCGGGCCACCCCGGAACATGTCCCGCAGGTGGTCACCGACCTGGCCCAGACCCCAGTCGTGCCGGCGCTGCTGGCCGAGGCGGGGATGCGCTCGGCGGTGTCAGTGCCGGTCCTGGTCGACGGCCGGCTCACCGGGCAGCTCACGGTCGCGTCCGCCACGCCGGGCCGGTTCGGCGACGACGACGCGGTGCGGCTGCACCTGGCCGCCGCCCAGCTCGCCCGGCATCTCGACCGGGCCCGGGTCACCGACCTCGAACGCCGTCGCCGCGGCTGGCTCAGCTACCTGGCCGAGGCCAGCGACCTGCTGGCCGGCACCCTCGACCCGCAGGCCACCATCGCGGTGCTGTCCCAGCTCCTGGTGCCCCGGCTGGCCCTCTGGTGCGCCGTGCTGGTGCCGGACGAGCGCGGCCGGGCCCGGCTGCGGCACGTCTGGCACGCCGACGAGACACTGCTGGACGCCGTCCGCGCGGTGGTCGGCCAGGCTCCCTCGCCCAGCCTCGACAGCACCGCGGCCACGCCGTGGTCCGGGCTGGCCAGCGTGCCGCCCAGCGACCTGGCCGGCGCCGACCGGATCCGCACCGGCCCGGCCGTCACGCTGGCGCTGACCGCCCGCGGCCGGGCGCTCGGCGTGGTGGTGCTCGGCCGGGAGCCGGGCGACCGGTTCGGCCGGGAGGGGCTGGGGCTGGTCGAGGAGATCTGCCGGCGGGCCGGCCTGATCCTCGACAACGCCCTGCTGTACTCCGACCATGTCGCCACCAGCTCGGCGTTGCAGCGCAGCCTGCTGCCGGCCCGGCTGCCGGTGGTGACCCAGCTCGACGTGGGGGTCGCCTACCAGGCCAAGGGTGAGGGGCACGACGTCGGCGGCGACTTCTACGACCTGTATGCCGTCGCCCCCGAGACCTGGCGGTTCACCATCGGCGACGTGTGCGGCAGCGGGCCGCAGGCGGCCGCGATCACCGGGCTGGCCCGCAACGCGCTGCGCATCCTCGGCCGGCAGGGCCTCCCGCTGCCCGAGGTGCTGGCCGAGCTCAACGCGCTGATCCTGGACGAGTCGGTGCGCTCCCGGTTCCTCACCGCGCTGCACGGCGAGATCTGGCCGGACCCGGATGGCGGTGTGCGGCTGCGGATGGTGGCGGCCGGGCACCCGGCGCCGTACCTGATCACCTCCGACGCGCCGCCGCAGCCGGTCGGCCGGTCCCAGCCCCTGCTCGGCGTGCTGCCCGAGGTGAGCTACGAGCCGGACGAGCTGTGGCTGGCGCCGGGCCAGGTGCTGCTCTGCCTGACCGACGGCGTGCTGGAACGCCGCGACGGTAACCGGCTGCTCGGCGAGGACGGGCTGGACCTGGTGCTCGCCCGGTGCGCTGGGGTGTCCGCCGGGGCAGCCGCGGCCATGGTGCAGCAGGCGGTGCTCGACTACTCGCCGGACCCGTCGGTGGACGACATCGCCGTGCTGGTGCTGCGGGCCAACGGCTGAGATTTCCTGTCCTTGTTCCGCCGCGGATGGAACCGTGGCCGTCGGCCCGCCGTCCCACAGGAATGACCGCATCGCGACGAATCGCTGTGAGCATCCTGACGTCCGCCGTACTCGGTCTGACCGTGGGCGCCTGTGGCCAGGGGAACGGCACCCAGGCCGGCGGCAACGCGCCCCCGCCGGCCAGCTCCGTGCCACCCTCGCCGCCGGCACCGACGTCGACGGCGCCAGCGCCCAGCAGGCCGACGCCGACCACGCCGGCCAGGCCGGCGCCCACCAAGCCGGGCCCGGCCGGCCGGGCGCTCGTCATCCAGGGTGTGATCGAGCGTGGTGTCGAGCCGGGCTGCTACCTGCTCACCTCCGACCAGCCCGGGCCGAAGTACCTCGTGCTCAGCCCGACACCGCCACCAATCGGGGTGCCGGTCACCGTGCACGGCACCACATCCGCCGAACTTTCCTACTGCCAGCAGGGAACCCCACTACGGGTCAGCTCCATCCAACGTCGCTGAGGGGACAGGCCCCGGTAGGGGATGAGGGGAAAGAGCGGCCCGCGGGCACACCACAGCCCGCGGGCCGTCCCCAGCTTCCCGGCCCCTCCCCGCCCCTACCCGCGGCCGTCCCTCTCCCGCGATCGCCCCTCCGCGCGATCATCGAGTTGTTGGGGCGGGTTGATCTCTGTTGACCCCAACAACTCGATGATCGTCGGGAGTGGGGGCGGGCGGGGGACTCAGCGAAGCGGGTCAGGCGGTGGCGACGAACGCGACGGAGTAGGTGAGATGCCGCAGGTCCACCCGCGGGAACTCCGCCCGCAGGGCCGACTCGACGGCGTCCAGGTGCCGCGGCGCCAGGGCCAGCCGGCGCTGGATAAACCGGGGCGACTCGGCGCTGTGCCAGCTCAGCACGAACCGGCCACGCGGCCGCAGCACCCGGTGCGCCTCGCGCAGGCCGGCGGGCAGGTCCGGCCAGACCGGTGCGTTGTTCACCGCCACCACCGCGTCGAACGACGTGTCGTCGAACGGCAGCGAGTCGGCGTGGCCCGACCGGAGGTCGACCAAGCCGTGCGAGATAGCCTGCCGGTTGGCCTGGCGGGCCTGCCGCAGCATCACCGGCGACGGGTCGATCCCGGAGATCCGGACATGCGGGGCGCGCTCGACGATGAGCCCGATCAGCCGGCCCGGCCCGAAGCCGATCTCCAGCACCCGCTGGTCGGACCGCAACGGCGTGATCAGGTCGGCGATCTCGGCCTGCACCGGCTGGGTGCCCACCCGCATGACCAGGCCGGCCAGGTAGCCGACCGGTCCGCGGGGGAGTGCGTACTGGTTGAGCTGCGCATCCGTCATCGGGCCGCCACCTCCGTGCCGACGCTGCGTGCCTTGTTGGAGCCTTGGTTTTGGCTTAGCCCTCGGGTAAGGGCCGAGCTTCGGTAAGACTAGGGCCATGGCTGAGCAGGTTGATGTCGTTGTGGTGGGGATGGGCCCGGGCGGTGAGGATGCCGCGGGCAGGCTGGCCGAGGCCGGGCTGGCCGTGGTCGGGGTCGAGGAGCGGCTGGTCGGCGGGGAGTGCCCGTACTACGGCTGCATCCCGAGCAAGATGATGATCCGCGCCGGGAACGCGCTGGCCGAGGCGGACCGGGTCGACGTGCTGGCGGGGCATGCCGACGTTCGCGCCGACTGGGCGCCGGTCGCGGCCCGGATCCGGGACGAGGCCACCGACGACTGGAATGACCAGGCTGCGGTCGAGCGGTTCGTCAAGAAGGGTGGCCGGCTCGTGCGGGGGACCGGGCGGCTGGCCGGGCCGGGCCGGGTGGTGGTGACCGGCGGTCCCGGCGGCAGCGGGCCGGTCGAGCTCGAGGCCCGGCTGGCGGTCGTCGTCAACACCGGTACAGCGCCCGCCATACCGCCGGTCGAGGGGCTGGCCGGGACGCCGTACTGGACGAACCGGCAGATCCTGCGGGCGACCGAGGCGCCGGCGTCGCTGCTGGCGCTGGGTGGCGGGGCGATCGGGGTGGAGCTGGCGCAGGTGTTCCGGCGGTTCGGCAGCGCGGTCACCGTGGTCGAGGCGCAGGACCGGCTGCTGGCGGTGGAGGAGCCGGAGGCGTGCGAGCTGCTGGCGCGGGTTTTCGCGGCGGAGGGGATCGAGGTGCGGCTGGGCGCTCGCGCGCAGCGGGTGTCGCACGACGGTACGGCGTTCACGGTGACGGTGGGCGGTGAGGAGCTGGTGGCCGAGCGGCTGCTGGTGGCGACCGGCCGGCGGGTCGACCTGGACCGGCTCGGGGTGGCCAGCGTGGGGCTGGACCCGACTGCGCGCTCGATCCCGACGGACGAGCGGATGCGGGCCGGGGAGAAGCTGTACGCGATCGGTGACGTGGTGGGCCGGGGGGCGTTCACGCACGTGTCGATGTACCACGCCGACATCGTGGTGCGTGAGCTGCTCGGTGAGGGCGGGCCGGGGGCGGACTACCGGGCGCTGTCGCGGGTGACGTTCACCGACCCGGAGGTCGGGGCGGTCGGGCTGACGGAGGCGCAGGCGCGGCAGGCGGGGCTGCGGGTGCTGGTCGGGCTGGCGCCGCTGCCGGAGGCGGCGCGTGGCTGGATCCACAAGGCGGGCAACGACGGCTTCATCAAGCTGGTCGCGGACGCCGACCGGGGCGTCCTGGTGGGGGCGACGTCGGCCGGCCCGATGGGTGGCGAGGTGCTGTCCGGGCTCGCCGTCGCGGTGCACGGCGAGGTGCCGGTCGACCGGCTGCGCCACATGATCTACGCCTACCCCACCTTCCACCGCGCCATCGAGACCGCCCTGCACCGCCTCGCCTGACCGCCGTTGCCCGTGTGGTCACCTATGCGCCGTGTGGTGACCTATCGGCGTCTGCCGCGCCCGTGTGGTGACCTATCGGCGTTGTGGTGACCTCTTGTTGGCTACGGGCAACGAAGGTCACCACATGGGCGGCGTTACTGGGCGGTTCGGCCCCGAAGCCGGGCGAGCACCTCGTCATCAGAATGCGGCGGTCCGTACTCCTCGGTCAGCCGCTCGTAGCACCGCACGGCCTCGGCCAAGGCCGTACCCGCGCCCGCCACGTCCCCGAGCTTTCCGAGCACAAGGCCGAACCTCTCCAGCGAGATCGCCAGAATGCGTAGGGCAAGGGGTGTCTCACCAAACTCGCGACAGATACGGCGGTCGAGTTCGAGTGCCTCGGCAAGGTGCTCCAGGGCGGTGTCCAGGTCGCCGCGGGCCTGGTGGATGTCGCCGACGCGGTCGAGGGCGACGGTCAGGTCGCGCAGGCTGTCCGGGGTGTCGCCGTAGGTGGTGCGCAGGTGGCGGGACAGGTCGAGGGACTCGGTGTAGTGGGCCAGGGCGGTGTCCAGGTCGCCGCGGGCCTGGTGGATGTCGCCGACGCGGTCGAGGGCGTAGGTCAGCCCGCGCAGGCTGTCCGGGGTGTCGCCGT
>Ga0307470_10000101_pt1 | contig 59212 bp, 44 predicted proteins | sample atmos_gasesAM3C__FD_204565 | JGI IMG/M metagenome (GOLD analysis project Ga0307470, IMG submission 204565) | Hardwood forest soil microbial communities from Morgan-Monroe State Forest, Indiana, United States - atmos_gasesAM3C_05 | ecosystem: Environmental > Terrestrial > Soil > Temperate forest... | reverse complement strand
CGACCGATCCGGCAAGCGCATGGGGGTCCTTCGCCGTGCTTTGCCCCTCCGGGGCGCCGCCGGGCTCAAGATGACAGGTCTACACCCGCCCGCGACTATGAGAAATGCGGGTTAGAACCTCACCCCCACGATCACCCTCCTGGTCGGCGAGGCGAAGCCGACGACCTCCTCGTATTTCGCGTTGGCCAGGTTCTCGACCTTCACGAACGGGGTGAAGCGCGAGAGGTGGTATTGCATGTTGAGGTCGACGGTGGTGTAGGCACGGTTGGTGGTGCGGGAGAAGGGGAGGATGGCCAGGTCGTCGTCGCGCTGGCCGATGTGGAGGAGGGCCAGGTTCGTGTCGATGGCGCCGCTGCGGTAGCCGGTGGAGATGGATCCGGAATTCTTCGGGCGGCGGAGGAGAGGCAATCCGGTGGCTTCGTCGTCGTCGCGGTGGAGGTAGGTGTAGCTGAAGGCGGTGTAGACGTTCGCGCTGATGTGCTGCGTGGCGCCGAGCTCGATGCCGTCGCTGCGGACGCGGCCGATGTTCTGGGAGATGAACGTCAGCGGATCGAAGGTGATGAGGTTGCGGTAGCGGCTGTTGAAGTAGGTCAGGGAGAAGAGGCCGTCGCGTCCCATGGCGGCGTCGAAACCGAGCTCGTAGCTGCGGTTGCTCTCCGCCTTGAGGTTCGGGTTGCCGAAGAAGGGGTAATACAGCTCGCCCAGCGACGGAGCGCGGAAGCCGAGGCCGTAGGCGGCGCGCCATTTCATGATGCCGCTGACGAGGGCAGCGGCGATGCGTGGCGAGGTTTGCGAGCCGAAGACGTCGAAGTGATCGCGGCGGACGCCGGCGCTGAGCTCGAATTTCGATCCCCCGCCGAGGTCGTGCGAGATGCGGTCTTCGACGAAGAAGGATCGGTCGGTGCGGCGCTTGTCGAGGAAGTTGGGTCCGAAGTTGGTGAGATCGTTGACGAGGTCGCGGTCGTATTCGCCGCCGGCAACGATGGTGCCGATTGGCGATGCGAAGCGCGTCGTCAAACGCGCCCGTCGCGTCTTGGCGTCGGTCGATGTCGAGGTGGTGAAGGGATCCTGGGGGTCGTGAAAGTCGTCGAGGCGGTGGTTGTCGGAGAGCGTCAGGTCGCTGATGAAACGGCCGAGGGTGAGGGTGACGGGGATGGCGACCTGCGTTTCGGTCCCGTTCTGACGGCGATCGAGGCTGGGGACGAGCGCCGTTCCCGCGGCGTTGGTGTTGAAGGGGATGCCCAGGTTGTAGGACGTGTGGCGCGCGGCGGCGCCGATGGAGAGAGCGTCGAAGGGCGTCCAGCGGGCGTTGGCGCTGGCGCTGTTCTGGTGGAAGTCGTCGTTGGGGTTGAAGCCGTCGTCGGTGCGGTGCTCGTAGGTGCCGGCGGCGACGAACGTCTCGCCGGCGTAGGCGCCGTCGAGCATGGCGTTGCGAAGCCCGTGGCTGCCGCTTTCGAAGTCGCCGTGGATGCCGCTCGTGCGCGGCACGGTGGTTACGTTGATCACCCCGGCCATGGCCTCGGAACCGTACAGCGCGGAGAACGGGCCGCGCACGACTTCGATCTGTTCGACGCCGGCGGTGGAGAAGCGCCCCCAGTCATACCCCGAGAAGTAGGGGTTGTTGAGGACGATGCCGTTCCAGAGCACGAGCGTCTGCGTCGATGCCGCGCCGCGCGTGAAGAGCGATGTGGCTTTGCCGGGCGAGCCGCTGCGCGCCAGCACCAGGCCGGGCACCTCGCGCAGGACGTCGGCGACATCGCGCGCGGCGCGCTCGTCGATGTCGGTCCGGGTGATGACGGTGACCGCGGCAGGCGTGGCCTGCACGGTCTCCGGCAGCGACGAGGCCGTGACGACGATCGTGTCGTTGATTGATGGTGGTTGTTGTTGGGTGGACTGTGCGAACGCGGGGACGACGAAAAAGAGAGACAGTGCGAGAACACGCTTCATGACGACTCCTTCCCTCCGAAGAAGGCCGATCAAAAGTGGGTTCCGAGCCAGCCGGTCTCCTGGCTTCCGGGTCATCCTCGTCGCGCCGCCTTCCCGCATCGGGAGATGCAGTGGCTGATCGTGGTGCGAGTCGTCGCCGGTCACAGTGGCGGGGGCCGCGCCGGCATCACACCGGCTTCCCGTTCACTGACTCAGAGGAAGTTGGGAAAGAACTGTGCGACAGTCTATCAGTAGTCTATTAGCAGTCTATCAGCAGTCTATCCTGAGGAGCGAAGCGACGAAGGATCTCCGGTGGAGCCGCGCGACTGGTGTTTCGGACACAGACCGCGCGATTCCACCGTAGATCCTTCGTCGCTTCGCTCCTCAGGATAGACTGAAGAGCCTCAGGATAGACTGAAGAGCCTGAAGAGCCTTAAAAGCATCACGGTCGCGCCTTGAACTTCTCCCACAACAACGTCTGATTCGTATCCAACGTGATCTCCTCGCCGCCGATAAACAGTCGGCGAACATGGGTGACGATCTCCAGCGGATCGCCGTCGGTGACGATGATGTTGGCCAGCTTGCCGGTTTCCAGCGAACCGATCTTGTCGGCCAGGCCGAAGATCTGGGCCGGCGCGATCGTGATGGAGCGTAGCGCGACATCCTTCGGTAATCCGAAGGCGGCGCAGGCGGCGGCCTGATATGGCAGGTTGCGGGCGTTGTGCGAATCCTGTGACTGGATGGCGAAGGGGATGCCGGCGTCGTAGAGTGTCTTTGCATTCGTGAAGACCAGATCGTACGGATCGTCTTCGTGCGGCGGGAGCGAGAGGATCGGCCCGAGGATGACCGGGATGTTGCGTGACTTCAGCTCGGGGATTACGCGGGCCACATCCTCGGCATCGGCCAGGATCACCTTCAGCTTGAACTCGTCGGCGAACTTGAGGGCTGCGCGGATGTCGCGCTCGAGGTTGGCGTGGATGACCACCGGCTCACGCCCTTCGACCACGGGTACGAGCGCTTCGAGGATGACGTCGCGGTCGATGCGCTTGATGGCGGCATTGTTCGTGCGGGCCGCGGATGCTTTCGCGTAGGCCTGGGCATCGCGGAAGGTATCGTGCAGCTTGTCGATCTGCTTGGTGTAGTTTTTGGCCGCTTCCTTGGCTGCCTCTTCATCCGGCGGCGCCTCGTCGAAGGCGTTGCTGCGCAGCCGAGGGAAGTGGATGTGCATCGCCAGCGGGGCCTTGAGCGTCATCTCCTGCGGCGTCCAGCCTGCGAGCTGAATCATGGCCGACGAGCCGGAGATGATGCCTCCCTCCGGTTCGGTGACGACGGTGGTGATGCCATTGACGCGCGTGACGGGGATGATGTTGCTGTGCGGATTCACCGCGATCTCGGCGCGGGCATTCGGGTTGATGTCGCCCAGCTCGGCGGTATCGACCGTGCCGGGGACGGCGCTGATCTCTTCCAGGCCGACGTGCGAGCCGCTGTCGATGAGGCCGGGATAGACGAAGAGGCCGGTGCCGTCGATGACCGTGGCGTTTGCGGGGATGGCGATGTTTGCGCCGACGGCGGTGATGACGCCGTTGTTGAAGACGATCGTGCCGTTGGGGATGGGTGCCGAGGTGACTGGGACGATGGTGGCGTTGCGGATAGCGACCAGCGGCTTCTTGCCGGGGCTGTTGAGGATGACGGATTGGGCGAAGGCGGAGGTGGCGATCATGCAGGCGAGGAGACCGCCGGCGAGCCGCCAGCGGTCCAGCCGGCGGGCCGCCGGCGCTACGCTGCTCGCGCTTCGCGCTTCGTTAGTCATTGGTCACCTCCGGCTTCGCCTCGTCGTCGCTCTTGCCTGGCTTTGCGTTCTTCTTGTTCTTCGCTTCCTCGTCGGCTTCTTTCTTCAGGCGCTCCTTCTTCTCTGTAGCCATATCTTTGCGCATGGCCAGGTCGCGGGTGTGGTCGAAGAGGATCTCGCCGTCGACGAGGGTGGTCTCGACGCGGGAGTAGGTCGAGAAGGGATGTCCGGTCCAGATGACGATATCGGCGTCCTTGCCGACGTCGATCGAGCCGATGCGATGATCGAGACGGAGCTGCTTCGCGCCGTTCAGCGTGCAGAGCTTCAGCGCTTCCTCTTCTGACAGGCCGCCGTACTTCATGGCCTTGGCCGCGTCCTGATTGAGGTGGCGGGCCAGTTCGTCGGAGTCGGAGTTGACGGATGTGAGCACGCCGGCGCGCGTCATGAGCGCTACGTTGTACGGAATGGCGTCCCAGGCCTCGGCTTTGAATCCCCACCAGTCGATGAACGTTCCACCGCCGACGCCGTGCGCGGCGATCTCTTTGGCCACTTTGTAGCCCTCGAGCACGTGCTGCAGCTCGCGGATCTTGAAGCCTTCCTCGTCGGCGACGTTGAGCAGCATCATGATCTCGTCGGAGCGGTAGCAGTGCGAATGGACGTCGATCTTGCCTTTCAGGATGTCGACCATCGTCTCCATCAGGATGTCGTGGCGCGGCGGGATCGGGTTCTCGCCGCGCTTCTTCCGCGCTTCGTATTCATCCCATCGCGCGGTGTAGTCCTTGGCGTCGATGAACGACTGCCGGATCACTTCCTCCACGCCCATGCGCGTCTGCGGGTACTGAGCGGGGATGCCCGGCGGCGGCCGGAAGTTGGATGACTTGGGGTTCTCGCCCAGGGCGAACTTGATCGTGCGTGGGGCATCGGCGATCGGCCATTCCGAGACCGGATGCCCCCACTTCCACTTCACGATCTGCGACTGCCCTCCGATGGGATTGGCCGAGCCGTGCAGCACCAGCGCCGTGGTCGTGCCGCCGGCGAGCTGGCGATAGACGTTGATGTCTTCGTTGTTCAGCACGTCGCCGATGCGCACCATGCCGCTGTTCGGGAGCGAGATCTCGTTGACGCTTCCCTCGACGGCCGTGTGGCTGTGCGTGTCGACGATCCCGGGCATCACGAACTTCCCGGCGGCGTCGATGACCTGCGCGTTGGCGGGCGCCTTGACCTGATCGTTCGTCCCGACCGCGGCGATCTTTCCGCCGTGAACGAGGATCGATCCATGCTCGATCTTGCCGTGGGTGATGGTGAGGATGGTGGCGTCGCGGATGACTATGTCTTGAGCGGATGCGGCGGTCGCGAGAAAGATGAAGGCCAGCGCGAGGAGTGGTTGTCGGTTGTCGGTTGTTGGTTGTCGCTTCGTTGTACCGACTGTCGCCAACCGAGCACCGACAACGTATCTAATCGATCGCGTGACAACCGACAACCGACAACCGACAACGTCTTTAAGGATCTTCATTTCCTGCTCCCACTGAACGGGAACGTGCCGAGCGTCGTCGACACCGTCCCTTCCATGTTCGAGCCGTGCAGCGTGCCGTGGAAGACCCAGTCGCCTGTCTCTTCCTTGCCGCGGCCGGCGATGGAGAACTGCACCGTGGTGCCGTCGAGCGTGCCGTTTCCGATGCTGCCCGCGCCGCGGTCGCCGGAGAACGTGCCGCTGATCTGGCCGTTCTCGGCGTGGAGCGTGGCGGAGATGCTCACATCGCCCGAGGTCGCCTTCACGACGAAGCTCCAGGTGCCGTCAATGCCTGTCGTCGTACTTGTTTTCTTCTTCTCATCCTCGGCCGGGACTTTCGTTTCGCGGCCGTCGACGAAGATTCGTTTCACTTTCGACTCTTTGTCGAAGATCGGCTTGTCGGTGACGACGAGGTTGGCGATCTTGCCGCGATCGAGAGAGCCGAGCTGGCGGTCGATGCCGATGATCCGCGCCGGATTGATCGTCGTGGCCTTGAGCGCATCTTCGGCGGAGAGGCCGTTCTCGATGGCATTGCGGATGCCGGGCAGGTAGTCGCCGCTCTTGCCCGCTCCGCTGACGAGGGCGAAGAGCACGCCGCTCTTCGCGAGCACGGCCGGCGTGGTCGGAGCGAGCTGCCGGTCGCGGATGATCCGCAGCGGCTGTTCCTCGCGATCGTCTTTCGACGTGGGCGGCACCGGCCACTTTGTTGAAACCAGCAGAGGCGCTCCGAGCGCTTTGAGCTCGTCCGCCATCCGGTAACCCTGGCGCGCCCCGGCGATGATCATCCTCACATTGAACTCTTTGGCGATGGCCTCGGCGCGCCGCATCATCAGGTCGCTCTCGGCGACGAAGACGAGCGGCACATCGCGCCGCAGCACCGCGCCGAGGGCCTCGAGCGACGGGCTTTCGTCGGGGCGCTTGTAGCCGGCTGGGTTCCTGTCGTAGATCGCACGCGCCGCGGAGTACTGCTGCGCATCCATCAACGTTTGGCGGACGTACGAGATCACTCCCATCAGCGAGTCGGGATACGTCCACGCCGGCCGTGGATTGAAGGAGATCTGCTGCGTGGCCGGATTGCGGATGACGCGTGACGCCATCGTCCCGTCGCCGAGGTTCAGGGCAACGGACTGGCCGTTGAAGATGCCGAACAACGGGGCGGTGACGATCGTGGTCACGCCGGTGGCGCGCTTGGCGTCGATGTCATCGTCGGAGAGCTTGGCCTCGCGGAAGGCGAGGAACGACGGACTGGTCTCCGGCAACGGCTCCGCGGGCGGAGTGCGCGCGCCGCCACCTCCGCCTCCGCGCCGCCGCGGTGCGCTGGCGCTGGGAAAGCCGAGCGAAGTCTGCGCGTCGATGAGGCCGGGATAAACGTGGCCGCCCTTGACATCGATGATGGTCGCGTCGAGCGGGATGGCCACCGCCGCGCCGACCGATTCGATCAGCCCATCGCGGATGATCACCACGCCGTTGGCGATCTCCGGCCCGCTGACCGGATGGACCGTCCCGCCGGTGATCGCATACACGCCCGGCGCGTCAGCTAAGCCGGGCATCGCTGCGAGAACAAGAAGAAGGAAACCCGAAAAACAGAGGAAACGTCTGGACATTCGCACCTCCGCGGCGCGACATGATACGGGATGGGTGTGGGGAGTGGGGGGCCGGGTGTGGGAGTTCGGAGTTCCGTTGCCGAGGGGGGAGGGGGAGGGCACGGTTGTTGGTTCTCGGTTGTCGGTTGTCGGTTGTCGGGAACCGGAAACCGGAAACCGGAACTTGGAAAGCAGAAACCAGAAAGCAGAAACCAGAAACCAGAAACCAGAAACCAGAAGAGAGCTCGTTCTAGTTTCTAGTTTCTGGTTTCTAGTTTCTGACAACCGACAACCGACAACCGACAACCGACCGACAACCGACAACCGACAACTGACAACCGACAACTGACAACCGACAACCGACAACCAAGCTCCCACCCCCGGCCCCCGACCCCCCACTCCCCACCCCCACGTTGACTCCCGTATCCCCCTTCGCTACGCTCATCGGCTCCCATGGTCCTCTTCAACTACGCAACCAAAGAGATCACCGCGAAGATCGTCTATTACGGGCCGGGTCTCTGCGGCAAGACGACGAATCTGCAGTTCGTCTACGACTCGCTGCCGTCGAACAACAAGAGCAAGATGCTCTCGCTGGCCACGAAGACGGACCGCACCCTCTTCTTCGATTTTCTCCCTCTGGACCTCGGCAAGATCCGGGGAATGCGCACCAAGCTGCAGCTCTACACCGTGCCCGGGCAGGTCTACTACAACTCCACGCGTCAGCTCGTGCTCAAAGGCGCCGACGGCATCGTCTTCGTCGTCGACAGCCAGGATCACGCCATCGACGCCAACCTGGAGTCGCTGCAGAACCTCGAGGACAACCTCAAACGCCAAGGCGTCCGCATCCGCGAGATCCCGCTCGTCCTGCAGTACAACAAGCGCGATCTCTCCAACGCTCTGCCTTCGTCGGCGATCGACGCGGAAGTGAACAAGCTCGGCGTGCCGCACTTCGAGTCGGTGGCCACGACCGGCCTCGGCGTGGAGGAGACGCTGAAGGGCATCACCCAGCTCGTCCTCAACCACCTGATCAAGAAGTACGGGCTGGAAGGGTCTGAGCCGCTCGAACGCGAGATCCAGATTCTCAATCCAGCCGTGCCGCCGGAGGCGCGCCCGAATGACTCGCTTTGGGATGAGGACGATCTCTTCGGCGATGCGCCGACGCCTCCGACCTCGGCGTTTACCCTCGACGACGCCAGCGGCGCCGAAGACATCCCGCTCGTTCCCACAGAGTTGATTGGCTCCGGCCATGCCGCGCCGACCCTGCCGCCGCCGGAACCGTTTGAGGATTTCGAGGACTACTTCTCGAATCCGTTGCCGAAGTCTCAGACGCCTCCGCCGTCGTCAGGTATGACCGTGCGCGGCTCCAGCTCGGCACTGTCGGCGCTGGATGAACATCCGACCGAGGTGCCGATGATGTCGATCGAGATCCCGCTCCCCGAGGGCATCCTCAGCTCGCTCCCCGACCTCGGCGCCCCGTCGTCCTCCCGCGTAGCCACCCCGCCCGTCCCCGCCGATCGCCGCGCCACCGACGGCCTGGTGAAAGAGATCACGGTCCCGCTCAACCTGACGATGGAAGAGCTCCGCCAGAATCGCAAACTGAAGCTGAAGATCACGGTGGATGTGAATCTGCTGGGGTGAGCGCGGTTGCGGAGTTTCGGGTCTCGAGGTCTCGCAGCGAAGTCAGCCCCGAGACCTCGTAACCCCGAGACCCCGCAACCGCGGATAGAAATTCATCTCCCGAACCCCGCGTTCGAAGGACCGCACGAAGGCCCACTTCCGCCTTCTGCTTTCTGATTTCTGCCTTCCGACAGGAGGGGTGGCCGAGTGGTTTAAGGCAGCGGTCTTGAAAACCGCCGTACCCGTAAGGGTACCGTGGGTTCGAATCCCACCCCCTCCGCCAGCCTCAGCAGTCAGTCAGGGGACACTGGCCTCCGTGGAGGACGCGGACCCAAGCGAGCCCTTTTGAGTCACGGACGGAGCGATTGACATGGCACGATCACTTGCGGGGCGGCTTCTTCTGCGGGCACTGATCTGTACATTCATCCTTGGTGCAGCGGGTCTCGCCGGCATCTATGTTCTATGCTGGTTGGCACGGCTTCCATATTCTGCTTCGTCGCGGGGGAACGGTGTGGTCGCGCGAAGCGAAAGCCGATAAGGAGAGCGCATATCATGTCACCGGCCGCTGGCGCTTCACGTGGCGGCAGGTCGTGTACCTAGCATTACGGCAGTGGTCGCTGGCCGAGATTCACGCGGCGCTCGGTCCTGCGGGCGGTGTCCCGAGGCCGACGACGGAGATATACTTCCCGGCCAGCTTCTCCAACTGCCGGAGGTACCATGCGGCCAAGGACAATACTTGGGTTTGGAATTCTTTTCTTCATCTTGATCGCACCGTCGGTATTGGCCGGGTGGCGATGGAGTTCCTCCAACTCGATGTCGAGCGATTCAATCGCGAGCCGCCACTCAAGCGAGCTGTCAACTCTTTCGGTCAACAATTCACTCAATGTGCCTGCAAAATGGTCTGTCCTCGCATCGGTCTACAGCAGAGTGTCCGAGGGGAAGCCCTGGTCAGACGAGATTTCCGAGCTTAAGGGACCGATGGCCAAGTCAAGCGCCACCGTCATCGTCGCATTGGACAGAGTCGTGAGCAGCAGCGCAATTAACGCCTTCACCCGAACACGTATGCTGGAGATTCGTGACGCACTTGGAGTAACCGAGTCACCAGAGAACTCGGCGCGCTGCACGATGAAGGGTGCCCTGAAAATAGACCACGGATTAATAACATTCGACCATGTCGAGCTCGACGAGAAGCTGCAGAAAGAGGCCGTGCGCGCATTGCTCCGACATGAGAGCCTGCTGTTCCCCGCAGCCGATGGCATTGACGCCACACCGACGACGCTCCCCGAATTCCTTGCTGTGATCCATTCGCTGGCTTCATCCGATAACGAAGCGGATCTACTTACATCTATTTCAAACCGGCTTTTCGACTGCACTGAGCCCGATCATCAGAACCGGCTTCGTGGCGCGGCAGCTTTGGTATTTTTGGCAGCAACGACACGAGAAGGCTACAAGGACGACTTCTACTCTGAGGTTTTCGCCGAGAACCCCAAGAACATCACCCCGAGTCTTCAACGAAGACTCGACGCCTTCGAAAGGCACGGCGCTGTGCGCGAGCGAGAAGTCGAGCGACTCACCGATACCACAAGTCCATCCTCCAAGCCTGAAGCGCGGGTTTGTCTTGCGATGTCTGGTGGAGGAGTACGTTCCGCCGCTTTTCAGATGGGTGTGCTGCAGGGCTTAGCCGAAATCGATCGACTCAATGACGTAGATATCGCTGCGGCGGTATCCGGCGGCTCCTACACGCTAGGCTGGTTAGTCTCTGACGACGAACATATGGCCGATCTGCGCAATGAGAAGACGCTTCGCAAAGTCGACAAGCGGAGTTCGTGGCTAACATCAAAATTCGAGGGGGCGGCTGGCGGAGTAGGCGCGCTCCTCACACAAGGCGTTCGCATCTTGACACGTGTGGCGCGAACATCGATACCCGATCCGACTTTTGCGCACTACTTTTATTCGCATCTCTTGACAGCGTCATACGAGATTGATTCCGAACCGCTCGCGCGGTCGACGTCGAAGATAACGCCGTTCCCGATATTCGTGACCACAGTCCGCATCGGCGAGGAGGGTCCTTGCGACAAGGAATCCGAAATGGAGACGCCATTCTTGGGTGCGGCTAGTAACTTGGCGCATTCAGTCTTTGAGATCACACCCTTGTTTGGCGGAACGACGGAGTTGGGCTTCTCCACACGAATACCGCGCGATATGAGCATGTCGGCGGTGATCGCGACCGCAGGTGCCGCGCTCGACAATCCCGATAGTGGTTACTGCAATCTCATGCGCACGCTCGGTGTGACTCTTGGCACCCGCATAGGAGTTTGGCAACCGGAGTTCCCCGGTCGCCTCGCGTCAGACGGCGGAACGACGACCAAAGCGACGCAGGTGACGGGACCGCTATATCTCTCCGACGGCGGGTTCTCGGACAACCTCGGCCTCTATCCGCTACTTAAGCGTTCGTGCGACAGCATCATTGTCGCTGACGCCGGGTTTGATCCAGACTTGATGTTCGGGGACATGCGCCGTCTTCAACGGGCGGTAGAAGCACAGGATCACATCACGATCAAGGCTGATGAAGTATCACGGATCGCTGACTTGAATGGCACACTATGCAAGCGCGAGGATCACGAGTGGCCCTGCTTTGTGAAAGCGAAGGCTAAGCCGGAAGGTGCTCCGATGGCCGCGAGACGAGCGCCGACCGCCGTATTCAAGGGTGAAGTCGATATCGACGGACGCGTTGTCCCGCTCACGTACTTAAAGCTTGCCGTCGACGAGACGAAGGCGAAGCAGTACCCAGCCTCCATTCGTAAGGTACTCGGTAGGCCTAGCAAGGCGTCATGGCAATTCCCTCACATTCCGACAACGCGTCAAAAACTCGACCCGGAAGAGTTCCGAGCTCTTCGGCACTTGGGCTGCTATCTGTTGGAAACTGCTGTTGAAGGTCGTCGGCCAATTCCGTCCGATTCTCCCTGTCAGCCATAGCCTTCCTGTAGACCCTACGCAGACCGTTCGACGATGAGCAGCTTCCGGGCGTCATGCAGCGAGCAGAGCGGTTCGAAAATCGTCTCGGAATGCCCGCCACCGGCCGGCAACGTGCCGGTGCGTTGGTTGGCCCAGTCTCCTTCAGGGTTGTTTATCTGGCCGAAGCGGTATCGCGAGAGCCCAAGTTCGAAAATCGTCTCGGATGCCCCGCCACCGGGCACGGCCCGGCGCGTAGGTTGGCCCAGCCTCGGCTACCATTCCTCGCTCTCACGCTACAGCAGCGAGCAGGGCGGTTCGAAAATCGTCTCGGATGCCCCGCCAGATGAGTCACCTGATCGGGAAGCCTGCGCACTTTTGACGTGGTGTACGTGCTCCACGTAAAATACGTGCGTGAGCAGACGAAATCTTACGATACAACTCGACGAGGCCACGATTCGACACGCAAAGGTCATCGCTGCGGAACACGGAGTCTCCATAGGCGGACTGGTGACGCAGCAGATCGAACAAATCGTCGCGCAGGCTGATCGCTACAAGTCGGCTCGAGAGCAGATTCTCCGCCATCTGAAGAAACCGCCCTTCCGGCTGGGCGGTGTGCGTCCTGGTCGAGAGGAGCTCCATGATCGAAAAGGTCTTCGTCGATAGCAACGTCCTCGAGACGCCCGACGCCGATTCGGGCGACAAACAGCGCATCGCCGTGACGGGTCACGCGGGCGAGCAGAGCAGTTCGAAGATCGTCCACAATGCCCTCGCAGACGGCTTCAGGCTTCGACAGTCTTTTTCATGTCCCGATCAGCCGCAGTTTCACGGTTTGGGAAGGTGGCCGACGTACATGTTGGACATGCTGACCGAGACGCCCGTGCTGGCCGATCGGGCGACGAAGAATGTGGTGACCTTGCTCACCGGGTATTTGCAGTGATTGGCCACGAACACGGCGACATCGTCGGCGCGTTTTTGCTTTTCTTCCGCGGAGGCCGAGAGAAGAGGAGAGTTGATGAATTGGACCGACACGATCGCGCCGGTGGAGTAGTTGACGTAGACGTTTTTCTCGTTGAACTGCGCCGCGATCTGATCTTGCAGCGCCATGAAGTCATGAAACAGTTGTCGCCCTTCGGCAAACTTCTGGCACGAAGCGCACAGAACCAAAGCGGCCAGCAACAGCGCTCGTTTGGACATATGCGCAAAGTGTACGACGAATAGAATCGAGCCTGATGCGTGGGCTACGATGCCCTCGTGCGAGCTATCGATTCGAAGCTCTTCGTTCTCTCCGCCGAGATCGACCGCGGGATCGGTGACTACCGCGCGTCCGTTCCCGCGATCCGGAACACGGAGTCGATCGCGTTTCGCAAACCGGTCACGATGTTCGTCGGCGAGAACGGGTCAGGAAAGTCGACTCTCATCGAGGCCATCGCCATGGCTGCGGGGTTCAATCCCGAGGGGGGATCGAAGAACTTCCTGTTTGAGACGGTGCGGAGGGAAGTGGAGCTCGATCCGCTGGTACGCCTCGTGCGCGCGCCGCGGCGTCCTTCCGACGGCTACTTTCTTCGCGCCGAGAGTTTTTTCAACGTTGCCACGGAGATCGACCGCCTCGGCGTCACGCGAGGATACGGAGGGCAGTCGCTCCACGAACAGTCGCACGGCGAGTCGTTCATGGCTCTGCTGCTCAACCGCTTCCTCGGCGACGGTCTGTACGTCCTCGACGAGCCGGAAGCCGCGCTATCGCCGATGCGACAGCTATCGATGCTCGCGCGCATTCACGATCTCGTCCGCGGCGGCTCACAGTTCATCATTGCCACGCACTCGCCGATCCTCATGGCTTATCCGCACGCGACTCTCCTCATGATGGAGCAAACGATCCGCGAGGTCGCATACGAAGAGACCGAGCACTACACCATCATGCGCGACTTCTTCAATCATCGCGAAGCCATGCTGCGGGAGCTGATGGCGTAGTTGAATCCGCCGCCAAGTACTACCGCGCCATCTTCGTCAGCTCCACGAACGCGGGATCGTCCTTCATCGACGCGAAGACGTAGTCGACGCGCGCCTCCCACATCTCCATGGCCCGGACGTCGTTGTAACGCTCGTACTGGTAGAAGTGGCGCTTGAGCAGTTCCATCGCCTTTCCCTTGTTGCCGAGGAGTGCGTAGATCGCGGCCAGGTTGTAGGACGCGGCCAGCTCTCCCTCGTTCTCCTTGGCAATGCGAAGGGCCTCTTCCTTCCTTCCGCTGTCGGCGAGGTAGGTGGCGGCGAAGATGAGGTTGAAGGGATCGTGAGGATCGAGAGCGAGCGCCTTCTGAACGTACTGGTCCGCTTTGGCGCGCTGGCGTTCGGAGTTCCAGTAGACGGCCATGTTGCGATAGGTGAGCGCAAGCGGGTAGGCGGCGATCGAGTCCTCGAAGAGCGCCAGACCTTTCGCGGAATCGCCCATGTGAATGGTCATCTTCCCGAGGCCGTGCAGAGCCACGGCACGCGAAAGCGGGTCGGGTTGCATGGTGAGGAGGTGATCGAATGTCTGACGGGCCAGGGCCCACTCACCCGTGTGATGGCGATACAGCTCGCCGAGGAAGCGAGCCGGGACGGGATCGGCGGGATCGATGGCTGCGGCGACGCGATAGAGAGCACGCGCCTTCGGATAGTCGGCCGCGAGTTCCGCGAGGAACGCTTCGCGCATGGCCTTCGTGATGCGGGCATTCATCGCCGGGGAAAGATCGGGGTCGGCGCTTCGCAACTCCGCGTCCTTCACAGTGACGCCGAGCCGCTTGAGCGCCTTTTGCGCGTCTCGCCCCTGCCTGGGCAGGACGCAATGCTGTTCCCAAACTTTCTGATACGTGGCGATGGCTGCTTCTTTGTTGGTGGAGCTCTCCGTCTTTGCCGTTTCCAGCAGAGCGTCCGCCGCGGTCTCGCGTCGATACAGCTCGTGATGGATCATGTTCTCGACGCTGCTCACCGTAATCGTGCGGCCGGTCGGGCCGACATGGTCGACCACCTTGCCGTCGGCGACGAGCAATACGATGGGGCGCTTGGTGACGACATCGAACTTCGCGATCGTGGCGGCGTCGTCGGGCTTGACGAGTTGCAAGCCAACGCACTGCGCCGAGTAGAGCGTGAGCATCCGCGAGGCGTTCAGCTCCGACTGATCGATGTCAAAGGCGTCGGCCGGAAACCACATCACGACGATTGGCGTCGACAACGGCTTGTCCGTCGCTGCCAGTGTTTTCCACGGCACGATGTAGGCCTCGGGCTTCGGCTGGCTGTTGCGCGAGCCGAATGAGCTCTGCGGGTCCGAGGCGCTGCGCGGCATCGTGCCGCCCATTCCACCCCCACCACCGCCCCCGCAAGTGGCACGCAGAGGAAGGGATGAGGTGATCAGGGCGAAGGCCGTTGCGGCGAGAAGGGTTTTGCGCATGCGATGTCGCTCCGTGGCTCGAGATGTCGATAGTACGCGTTGAATGTCATGGAGAACCATCATTCGCCGCCCTTCCATTCACCGTTCCATGCTCATCAATACAAGAAATTGACAATTTCGCGCGCTTGCAGAACTCACCGTTCTCGCAGAAGCCATCGCGCCGCGCGCCGGGCCACAGGACCCAGGATCGGGATACGCAGCACACCGTAGGCGGCGCGGATGGTGCGATCGAGCCTCCCTTGATGATTGCGCGCTCTCTCAGCGAGGCGACGGACAAATACAGCCGCAGCGCGGCCCTCGGCGGTCCAGTCCGACTGGTGCGTTGCCTGCTCGGCGATCACGGCCTCGTATTGCGCGAAGAGCGCTTCGTGCAGCGAGTCGGACGAGGCGGTGGCGCGAATGAGGTCGGAAATCTCTCGCGCCTCCGCCGGATCGTATTTCGCGATCTCCCCTGCCAGCGCGTCTGTTGACCACGGCGTGTTCAGGCAGCGGACGCCGAAGTTGAGGCGGCGGAGGCGTTCGACATTATCGGTCCGGACCAATCCGCCGATCCCCTGTACATCACAGACGATCACAGCCAGGCCGCACGCCATGGCCTCGATCGCGCACTTCGCCTTGGCGAACGCGAGGTCATAGCCGGGGAGGCGCGTTTCGGGGTCGCTGACCGAGTTGCGGGCGAAAAGGCCAGCGACGTCGACATCGATGCCGTTGCGACGACAGGCTTCCTTCACGAACGGGACAAAGGTTCCCTCGTGCGCGGTGTTGCTGAAGACGATGGCACGCAGCGGTCTCTCCGGAAGCGGAGGGCGCTGGCGGAAGCGATGCGTGTCGACCGCGTTGAGCAGCACATCCACCTTCTCCGGCGCGATTCCTTCTTTCGTGAGCAGGAGATCGGCGCACGTGTCGTCGACGGCGACATAACGGAAGATCCGAGGAAAGCGCGGCACCATGGTGTTCCATCCATGGCAGACGAAGAGCGCGGGAGTCGTCGGGTAGTGCAGCAGCGCCGTCATCGTCTCGGGCGCGCTATCGCCGTGGATGATGTCGGGCGCCTCGCCGAGCGTGTCGAGGTCGCTCGTCACCGGCACGGTGAGACGGTCGAGCTGCCGCGCCGCTTCGCCGAGCACCGTGCTGTAGACGACCGGCGTGTGTCCGTGGTCGAGCAGCCACGCGGCGAGATCGCGCTCGTAGGTCTGAACGCCGCCGATGACGCCGAGGGCGTGGCTGGCGATCAGGACACGAATTGGCCGCTCTCCGTCCATGCGCACAGCGCGTCCCGCAGCGGAATCATGTGCTCACCGCGGCGGATCACGCGATCGTAGCGTTCGCTCGCCACGCGCTCCTCGCCGTAACGCTCGTAGTCCGGGCGTTCGCTCGGGTGCAACGCCGTCCAGTCGGTTACCAGGCGAAACGACTCCGTGCGGAACGTATCGCGCCCGTGCCGAAGCAGCAGCTCGCTCACGTCGCTGATCGCCGGCGCGAAGCGCTGCGCCGCCTCCATTTTCGCGGCGAACGCGGCCTCGTCGAGCTGCACACGCGTGTCGAAAACGTCGGGCCTGCCGACTACCGCGTATTCGTACTGCTTCGTATCCGTCCCCGCTGCCGTGATGGCCGCACCGGCGATGAGCCGGCAGAGGTCGTGAACGGGGTTGTAGCCCTCGGCGGCGTCGCAGACGACCATCGATGTGCGGCGCTCCGCGAGCTCCTCCGCGAGCTCATCGACGATCGACAGCAGCAGCGTCAGGTTCTGCTCGCGGATCAGCGCGTAGGCCTCGCGGTCAGAGAGGCGGCCGAAAATCGAGCCGGGACGGGCGCCGGTCTCGCGCAGCAGATCGGCTGTCGCCGGCACGCGCGATGCGGACGAGTGGCCGGAGCCGTCCGTGAGCACGTGGACCACGGGTCGCGTGCGCTGCAACCAGCCGAAGAGGAGCAATTCGTGGCCCGGGTGTGCCACGAACAGCACGGGGTCGGTTGAATTCACCCGGCTATTATCGTTCACCGGCGGATCACTCGGCACTGGTCGCCGGCGCCTCCTCGATCTTCGAGATCAAACACGACTCGCTGAGGTCGACCGAATCGTAGGCAGCGGATCCGCCTGTACAGCTCGTCCACGGAACACCGTTTGGATCGATCGTGGTCGTACAACTCTCAGGGACCTCGTCGTGGTGATACAGGTCGTAGGAGAGCATGCATTTCAGGAAGAGCGTGTAGATCGCCTGAATCGGAGCTCCTTTTCGCGGGGAACCGGTGACGGTCGCCGTGTAGGTTCTCCGGACATCTCCGACCTGGCCGGCGCCCTGATCGCCCTGCCTCGACGAGATCAGAAGTGCCGGTCCGACCGAAACACTTGCGTAGCCGGAGAGCCTCTGCCGGATCGCATCCATTTCCTGCTGCGTTCCCAGCGTCGGCCGCGCCTTATCGGTCAGTTGGCTCTGGAAGTCCTTCAGATTGCCTTTTCGAACGTCGTCGAGGGCACGCCCGGCCGTCCACGACGGCGCCGACGACACGCAACCGGCCGCCGCCAGTGCCAACATCAATATGAGCGCGTATCGCAGGTTGCCTCGGTTTCTCCTCATGTCGACTCCTTTTAAAAGGGGTACGACCGAAGGCGAGCTCCTCCGTCATGGAGCGGTGACGGAACAGAGACGCGGAGGCAACACCGCGAATAGCTCGCAGTTCGCTTCACAGCGACGGTGGTGCTACAAGCATCGATTCTTGCCGATGACATCCCGCGCTGCACTCGTTGCCACCTGCCTCGTGCTCGCGCTGCACCTCGGTTTTCTTCTCGCTTCCATCCCGGACTACCGCGTATCCATCGACTCCGGATATCACGTCTCTCTGTCGCGTCATTACGCCGAAAACGGGTTCCATGCCTGGTGGGATCCGATCAACTACGGGCCCGGCGGACGCCCCAACCTTCAGGGACCACTGCAGCACATCGTGGTCGGGGCCATGGGGAAGCTCGGCGGCGGAACCGGCGACGCCTACGTCGCCGCGAACACGCTGCTGGCGCTCCTGCAGTGGGCGGCGGCGATGGGGACGCTCGTGTACTTCGCCCGAAAGTATGGCGGCGACTATGCCGCGCTGTTCGCAGCGGCGCTCCTTTCCGGGTCGCTGGCATCCATCTCCTTTGCCGTCGGAATCCCCTCGGGCTGGATCTTCATCGCGGTGCCATGGGCCATTCACTTCTTTCTCGAAGACCGGCTCGTGCTCTCGACGCTCTGTGCCGTGGCGGGTATCTATTGCCACCTCGGCGGCTATGTCACGGCGCCGGTGGGGATTTTGATCGCCGCGGTGATGACGCGACGGTTTCGCGCGCTGGTGATCGTCGGCGTGTCGACATTCGTGCTCGCCCTTCCCTACACGATCCACTTCTTCCGATACCGCTCCTGGTATCGCGGCGAGCACGGCCACGTGGCGGTGCTCACCACGCCGCTCGGCGTGCTGCTGGCCCTGGCGGGACTGGTGATGCTGCTGCGGCGGCCTCGGGAGAACGGGTTCCTCCTGGCCTGGGTCTTCGCGCCGATCGTCTGGCTCTTTCAGGACTACACACGATTTCTGACACAGTCGATGCTCGCCGGCGCGGTCATCGGCGGCATTTTTCTCGCCCGGATGATGATGCGCATCTCGAGCGCGCGCCGGCGCGCGGCATTCGTGAGTGCTGCCGTGATCCTGGCGACGATCTTTCCCCTCGGCGTCCCGGCGCTCGTTGTCGAGATCCGCCAGGTTGCTGGTCTCGACTATCCGAGAGCGCTCGACTGGAAGGAGTCGAAGGCGATCGCCGACATCCTCGCCCGCGACCGGCTCACCGGCCGTCTGGTCTACTGTTACGACCACTCGTTCGCACCTTCGATCGCGGTCTTTGCTCCCGTCCAGGTCGAAAAGGGACATTGGGTCGAAGTCCAGCCGAGGAATGACCCGGCCAACGATGTGCCGGCAGCGGCCAAGGTGTACGTGATCCCCCTCAGGCCGGACAATCCGATGCTGCGCGACTTCGCGGCACACGGCTGGATTCAAGTCCACGGGGGAACAGCCGTAAGCTCCGTCATCACGCTCGCGTCTCGTCCTGCGCTCGCCGAGACGGCTGCCATCGTGGCCGGGAGCGCGTCGCAAGACGCCGCCTGGCTCTCGGATCATGCCGTCAACAACACGATGGCTCCGATCCCCGAGGTCTTGTTCTCGAAGGCCGGCATTGCCGCGCGCCGGGCCCGTCTGCGCGAACAGCGATTCCGCGCCGGCCAGATCGAGCTGGCCATGCTGCTCTACGCTTATGCGGCGGAGCCGGTATACCCGAGACTCGCTCGCGGAGAGCGCCTGGAAGCTCGCGGATGGGCCAGCCTGGCGACCTTTCTGTCCGACGAGTCGGCGGTCGATTTCGTCGGCGACGATCGTCACGCGCGTCTGAAGACTCACCTTCGCCAGTGGTCGGACGCCGTTCACTCCCTCGGCGCAACGACGGTTCCGAGCCCCGCTGTCGAGCGCGCCACGGACAAGCTCTTCAACGACTACTTCTGGGCGGCCTGAGCGCATTGGCGTCTATGCCAATATGCACGCATGCGGGCCATCGTTAGTGAAGTGATCGGGACAGCGCTTCTGGTCACGGCCGTCGTCGGCTCGGGGATCATGGGGGAACGGCTGTCCGGCGGGAACGTCGCGCTGGCGCTGCTGGCCAACAGCATCGCCACCGGCGCCGTCCTGGTTACGCTCATCTTCACCTTCGCGCCGATCTCCGGCGCGCACTTCAATCCCGCGGTATCGCTTGCCTGCGCCATCGAGGGCGGCTTTCCGTGGCGGCGCGTGCCGGGATACATCGTCGCGCAAGTGCTCGGCGGGATCGCCGGCGTCATGGTTGCCCACCTGATGTTCGCGCATCCGCTGATCGCCTTCTCGCAACACGCGCGCATCGGCCCGTCGCAGCTCTTCTCGGAGTTCGTGGCCACCTTCGGCCTTCTCGTGGTCATCCACGGCACCGGAAAGCGCGCCGCCGTCGTCCCGCTCACGGTCGCCGCGTACATCACCGCAGCCTACTGGTTCACGGCGAGCACCAGCTTCGCCAACCCAGCCGTGACCATCGCGCGCGGCCTCACCGACACGTTCTCAGGAATCGCGCTCTCGGGCATCCCAGGTTTCATTGCCGCACAGCTTGCCGGCGCGGTCGCGGCGACGTTCCTGTTCCGGTGGATCGGCAAGAGTAACGCGGCCTGAAACGTCTCACGGCCTCCGAGGTGTTTCAAACGATCGCCAGTACAAAGCGCGCCGCTCAACATCCTCGAATCACACACCGTCCTCCTCACGAAGGGCCTCGCCTCGGAGCCGCTTGCCTTGCATGAATCCCTCGAGGAACACTCCGAAGAAAAGACCGAGAGCGGTCCACGTGAGAATGATCGTCGGGTAGAAGCGGAAGCTGACAATCTCGCGGACTTTCGGTGGCAGGGAGTAGCCGTGTTGCTCCGTGATTTTGCCCAAGTCGAAGTCAACTTCTCGCGGAAGTAATCCGAGAAAGCGCCTGCGCATATGCAGGGTCGAAGTGGCGTCGAGATAATTGAGCATCGCAACCGGCACCTTCCAGAACGGATTGGTTGCGCCGGTTGGGTGCTGGACAGCCGTCGAGTTGATGTTGCCGATGGCACTTTGGCCCGCTTTTTCCGTTGTCAGATGTCTTCGTTCGTAACTCGGCGCGAAGATCGCCGACAGCACTACGGCGATTAGGAACGAGTGTGCCAATGCTAGCCCGACGATCTGCCGCACGCGCCGCCGTTCCGGCGGGGTGATCTTCACCAGTCCAGGCTGCTCTTTCCTATCAACCATCTCGCGCGTCACGAAGAATCGCGTGGTGACGAACGAAGTAATCATCAACAGCAGCAGGGCCCAGGTCGATCCGCCGAGCGGGAACTCATAACTGTGATCGAACTCGACGATCAGGGCCATCTGTACGGCGGTGAGGCGGGCCAGTCGCGGCATGAGACAGGGGAACCAGTATCCGGGCTTTTTGCGCTCCATGTTCGAATGCCACAATTTCGCCAATTTATGAATGACCTGAGTAAACGACAACATCGCGGCCACGATGATGCCGAAGGTAATGACGAAGAAGCCGGCCCCTTCCCAGGCGTGATATCCCATGTAATCCGCCACAATGGCGACGCCGCATGGCACGAGGATGAGCAACGATGCAAACCAGAAGTTCGTCATGAGCCCGTAGACGAATCGAAACCACAGTGGCCACCGTTTGCGCAGAACGTCTCTCAACGAATCGACATCGAGGTCGGATGACATCCATTGGACGTAGTACTCCTCGAACTTCGCGCGCTGCTCCCGGAAACGCGGCGGCGCGTCCTCGATCAGTTCCCTGACGCGCTCGATCTGCTCCTCTGCCTCTAACTTCTTGGTCGCGACGGCGCGGGCGCTTCGACTTCGAGGGTCGCAGAAGTAAAGCCAAAAACGCTCTGGGTCGTTCGCTTTTCTGTACCGCTGTGCCGCATCGCAATAGCAGCGGACCGTATGATCGAACAGGTTTCGGAAATGCTGCATGAGCGCGACGAGGAGGATGCGTTCAGGAGGCTGAAGACCCTCGTGTATCACTAACGACTTCTCGATGTCCGCAGCGAGATCGCTGGCTTTCCTGAGCGCCTTCTTACGAGCAGCGAAGTCACCGACCGGCATGGAGATGTAGTACGCCACGTTCTCCTGCAACTCTGCCAGTCTGGGCTTGAAGGCCGGGCAGAGTGGTTTTCGATAACGTTCGTCACCGGCCAGTTCGTCGAGGACCGTGAAGAGCTTGACCACTTTTTCCGTCGAGTACCTCCAAGCAGAGGTCTTGTTAGCCGTCAACTTAGTGAAGAGGTCGAGAGCCTCGCGAAGCTTCCGCAGAGTTGGGCTCATTGTCTTTGAAGGTCCCGCAGAACACTCTTGACATGCGACCGGATGTACACGAGATCGAATACATCGCCAGATTTCTTGGCGTGCAGGACGTTAGCGACATGCCTCCGAAACAACCGTACGATGTCGCGGTCGCGCTTGTCGCGGATGCGTGGAAGGAGATGATCAAAGATCGACTCGTGCGGACCCCGTAGCATGACCTGGTGCAGCGACTTCGCGAGGTCGGCATGTTTTTCGCCACGCCGCTCGCGGCGGAGATTGAGGTCAATCTCTCGCGCGATCGCGCCGGCGATGCGGCCGCTCGCAAATGGTGAGATCCTGGCCAGCACGTAGCCTGGCAAGTCGCCCTCTCCCCATCCGCGGTATTCGACGAAACGCTGTATCTCGGCATCCGCAGACTCCGACGCACCAGGCGGCAGAGACGAGAGGAGTTTCCATGCTGCGTCAATCGCCTCCGCGTCGGTCAGCGAGATAGAGCTGATTCCGGAAAAGATGCGCCCGAGCGTTGGATGACTCTTTAACTCGGGCGCGTCACGCGAGATCGCGTGCAACTGCGCACCGAGAATGCGCGTTAGCAGCACTTTCTCAACAGTTAAAAGTCCGTCCCACCCGTGGAACATCGATGCGCCGCGGCGAAGAAGCTCGCTCTCGAACGCTATCCCAGCGATGATCGTGTGCGCAACGTCGCTGGGCATCACGACGGCTGGCCAAGCCGTCACTTCCTTGTCGCGCTGACAAATCAGCAGGACGTTCTCCGGCGTAGGGTCGCGAAGAAGCACGCGCAGTTGTTGCTCGACCCTCAGCGCGTCTGATGGTTCCCCTTCGCGGCCTCGGGCGGCCACCGAAATGAGCATGCGTCGGAAGCACGCGTTCGCGATCAGATGGCGATGGATCTCGACCGGATCATCGCTCTTGTGCGGGTGCTTGAGCTGACTGAACAGGGTATCTAACGCAGGGGCGGTCAAGTCGTTGTGGCGCGACTCCTTAAGCAGATCCGGTAGGCCGCGGTAGCAACCCTCGACGATGCCGACGTTTGACCATCGCATGTGCCTGCCGATGTCGCGAAACAGAGGCTCGATCGCTGCTTTCGTGCTCGATGACCCGCCGCTGGCAATGACCAAGCGTATAGCCGTGCGCAGGATGGCAACGGTGGCGCGGATTTGTCCGTTGCAAACGGAAGGCGGCCCGCCGATGCTTTGCGGAATCGCGCGCACGGCCGCGGCGGTGACCTTGTCGAAGTCCTCCCACTTCCAATTGTGCAGCCGCCGCACCGCGGCGTCGATCGTGCGGAACACACTCTCCTGAAAGCGGGCCAATGCCACGAGGTTCTCCGGTGGAGCGTCTTCTCCGATGGCCAGCACCCCCGCCGCGGCACAGAGCAAAACGGTCGCATTGGGCGGCAGATTCTGGCCTTGCCTCGACATCGCGGGGAGAATGCGCAGCAGATCGGAGTGTTCGTTGAGCTCGTGTTCGATCGAACCCCACGGCACGGGCTCGATCTTCAGAAGCCGTGCGAGCTTGTCGCCGATAGGTTCCTTGAGCTGCCGGTCGAATCTGGCCCGCGATTCGGGATGCCCAGCAATCGTCAACACCATGAGCCGGCGGCGATCGAGCCGTGCGAAGTACTGTTCGCTGATCTTGGCGCGACGTTTGTAGTTCTCATCCTCTTTGCTTTTCTCGCCCGCTTCGCGTTCAACCGCCAACGGCTTGTCAGACGGGAATTGCACCGCAGGATCGTGGACGAGCTTCAGGAGGGCACCGAGGCCTTCCACAGCCGCGTCGCGAGTAGTCGGCGCGCCGAGACTGAGCACCTCGATGAGGGCATCGATCACTGGGAGTACCACGCACTCGTTGACGGATCTCGGAATTTCATTGACATCTCGGAGTCCAAGATGAGTCGCCAGCTTGCACGCCACTTGTTGCTGCAGCGTTCCTTTGAGCACGAAATCGGGGGCGTTCCCGATGCGCTCCAGGATCGTCCGTTCTAACGGTGCGGGTTCCCTGTCCGCATCACGGCCAAGCTCCAGCAGCAGATCGACGAAGCGGGAGAGTAACTGCTTTCGATCCTGGCGACGCGCCGAGGCATAGCGCGTCGCCAGGTCATCGAGAAGATTCCCGGAAGAGACGTCGCCGCCGATTGCGCTCACTTGATCACCCCCATGTACTCATAGGAGTGACGTGAACGCAGAATCTCCTACCCTGGCGCTACAATCCGCGCATGTCAGACGTCAGCGATACCATCAGTGAAGCCGTGGAGCGCGCTTCCGAATCGCGCCTCAACTCGATCATTGCCTTGCTCGTAGCCGTCACGGCGACCTTCATGGCGGTCTGCAACGTCAAGGACGGGAACATCGTCCAGGCGATGCAGCAGGCGCAGGCGGGAGCGGTCGATCAGTGGTCGTACTACCAGGCCAAGGGGATGAAGCAGAACCTGGCGGAATCGACGCTCGATCAGCTTCAACTGCAGCGCGCGATGCTTGCCGACCCCAAGTTCGCGCCGATGCTCGACCAGAAAATCGCCGACTACCAGAAGCAGGTCAAAAAGTACGAGAAGGAAAAGACCGACATCCGCAAGGTGGCCGAGGGCGATCAGAAGCAGTACGATGCCCTGAACTTTCACGACGATCAGTTCGACATGTCGGAAGCCTGTCTCTCCGTCACCATCGCCTTATTCGGAGTGACAGCGCTGACGAAGAAGCGCGCGCTGCTGGTCGTTGCCATGGTGTTCATGTTCTTCGGAGTGCTGTTCGGCCTGGCGGGCTTCCTCGGCTGGACGATCCATCCGGACTTCCTGGCGAAGATCCTCTCGTAATTGGCCGGCTGTCATTCCGTTACCGCGGCGTCGGTGATGTCGAGGGCCCGGTCGATGATCGTGAATGCGTCGCGGAGCTGCTCCTCGGTGATGCAGAGCGGCGGGTTGGTGAAGAGGTTGTTCCAGTTGATGAAGGCGTACATCCCGTTCTCTTTCAGGAAGGCGCCGAGGCGCTGCATCTCGGGGCTGGTGCCGTTGAAGGGAGCCATCGGTTCCTTTGTCCGGCGATTCCGTACGAGCTCGAGCACGCCGAAGAGACCGATGGAACGGACGTCGCCGACCGAGGGGTGCTTCTCTTTCATCCGCGCGTGAAGCTCGGAGAGGACGCGCCCCATCCGCTGCGTGTGCGCCATCGTGTCGTCGTCCATCATCACCTGCAGGCATGCCTCCGCCGCGGCGAGGCTCATCGGATGGGCGTTGTAAGTGAGCCCGCCGAAGAACGTGTTCTTGTCGAAGTAGCTGGCGATGCGGTCGCTGACGGCGACGGCACCGAGCGGGAGGTAGGCGGACGTCAATCCTTTGGCCATGGTGATCATGTCGGGGACGACGTTCCAGTGATCGGCGGCGAACCAGCGACCGGTTCTGCCGAGGCCGCACATCACCTCGTCGCAGACCAGGAAAATGCCGTGGCGGTTGCAGATCTCGCGCAGACCCTGCAGGTAGCCGTCCGGAGGGATGATGATGCCATTCGTGCCGGTGACGGTCTCGATGAACATCGCGGCGATGGTCTGTCCGCCTTCGAAGGCGACGATCTCCTCGATCTCGTCGAGACATCGCCTGACGAAGGTCTCGTCGCTATCCCCTTCGCGGTAGCTGTGGCTGCGGTATTTGTAGGGATCGAAGAATCGAACGACGCCGGGCAGGCCGGGCTCGTTCGCCCAGCGCCGCGGCTCTCCGGTGAGTGAGATCGCGCCTAGGGTGGCGCCGTGGTAGGAGCGATACCGGGCCATGATCTTCTGCCGGCCGGTGACCATGCGCGCGATGCGAATGGCGTTCTCGTTGGCCTCGGCGCCGCCGAGCGTGAAGAAGAAGCGATTGAGGTCGCCTGGCGTCAGGTCAGCGAGCATCTTTCCGACGCGCGCGCGGACCGGGGTGGCCATTCCCGGGCCGGCGTAGCAGAGCTCATCGGCCTGGCGCTTGATGGCCTCGATGACGCGGCGATCGCCATGGCCGATGTTCACGCACATGAGCTGCGAGTTCATGTCGATGTAACGCTTGCCGTCGGCATCCCAGAAGTAGATCCCTTCGCCGCGTACCATCGGGATCGGGTTCAGGCTCGCCTGCGCGGACCAGGAAAAGATCGTGTGGCGCTTCGTGAGGGAGACGATCTCCGCGGCGGTCATCGTCTCCGCGATTTCTGTCGTTGTCATGGGCACAGGTTATATCGCGACTCCTCCTTCCCGGAAAACGGATTGTTCCGTGCCGTGAGGCAACGAACCCCTCCCGGCGATGACCTCCGCGGCGAAGCGCTCCATCTCTTCGGCCTGTGGGCTGAATTGGAGCAGCGTGAGATCGATGCCGATCCGCTCCAACTCGTCGAGCCGGCTGGAGATCTGCTCGGGCGTTCCGACGAGGCCCGTTCGCAATCCGCGGTTCGAGACCGAGTAATCCTCGAGCGAGACGTGTTGATCGAGCTGCGTTCCCGAGAGCCACTGTTCGTAGTTCGCGAAGCCGCGCGCGGTCGCCTTGACGTCGGTGATGCGCGCCAGCTCGCGCCGGGCCTCACTCTCCGATGAACGGCAGACGACGAAGCCGGCCACGCCGAACTGCAGGGGAGGCTTCTCCGGCGCCAGCCGCTCGCGGCGCGCGGTCATGTCGGCAATCTTCGGGGCCAGCCGTTCCGGCGGGTCGCCGTGCATGACGTAGGCGTCGGCCCGCTCGGCGATGAGGTTCCTGGCCTTTTCCGATTCACCGCCGGCGTAGATCACCGGCTTGCGCACCGGCTTCGGCTCGAGGATGGCGTTTCGGATGGTGTAATGCGTACCGGTGTAACTGAATCGCGGCTGCGACCAGAGGCCGTCGACGACGGCCAGCCATTCCGCCGTTCGCTCGTAGCGCGCGTCGTGCTCGTCGAAGGCGAGGCCGTACTGCAGCGCCTCGTCGCGCCACCAGGCCGAGACGACATTGAGCGAGATGCGGCCCCTGCTGATCTGGTCGATGCTGGCGGCGTGCTTGGCCAGAAGGGCGGGATGGTGGAACGTGGGACGGACCGCTACCATCAGCTCCAGGCGGTCGGTGACGGCGGCCAGCGCGGCGGCCGTGGTCCAGGCGTCGAGGCTCGGTTCGTCGACACCTTTGATGTCGTTGAGATTGAGCTCGGCCAGGAGGCTGATGTCGTAGCCGATCTGCTCGCTGCGCACGGCCAGGTCGCGCACGTAGCGCCAGCTCGCCTCCATCCTCTCATCGTCGACGTTGCGCAGCCATCCGCCGAACATCGGAAGCCAGTAACCGAATCGGAGGCTCATGACGCACTCTCCGCAGCCCGGGATTCGAGCGCGTCGACGAGGCGCGCCGTCGGGTCGAATCCGACGACGGACACGGGATCGGCCACGAAGTTCGAAAGGGCGTTGATGTCGTAGAAGTAGATCTCGCCATCGCGCTCGCTTTCGAGATACTCGATGCCGCCGACATCGAGATGGGCAGCGGCGGCGATCCGCTCGACGGCATCGATGATGTCCGCGGGCGGCTCATACGGTTCCACGCTCAGACCGCGTTTCACGGCGTCGGCGGGGCAGGCGGACGACGAGAGCTCGCGGCCGTCGGTGCTCTTGCAGATGTCGGCCGGGCAAAGATCGAAACCGTCCTCGTCGCCGAGGTGGACGCGGATTCCGTAGAGGTAGCGATGCTCCAGCGTCTCGACGCGCACGATGCTGCGGTTGCGCGGCGGGTGGTACTCCTGAAGCAGGAGCGTGCCGTCGACGCTGTCGCTGAGCGAGGGATCTTCGGCCGCGTCGACCAGTGAGAGGAAGGTATTGAAGCGGCGGATCCCCGCCCCGCTCCCGCCGATGTTCGGCTTGACGATGAGCGGGAAGCGCAATCCTTCCGCTGCTTCCGGCAGCAGCGACGGGTGATTGACGATGCGCGTGCGCGGGCTGGCGAATCCGAGCTGCGAGAGCAGCGATAGCTGCAACGCCTTGCTGGTCTCGAAGCGGTATGCGGCGGCGCCATTGAACACCGCCACGCGCTCCCGCTCGAGGTGCGCAAGGTAGTCGTGCGTGTAGAAGATCGCCGAACGGCGGCCGCGTTTCCACGCCGAGGGGGACATGCGGTTGAAGAGAAGAGCGGGACGGGAGCCGTTGTGCGGCCCTTCCCCGGGAGTGAAGCGATGCTGGCCGGCGTCGATGCGGACGTAGGGAGTCTCACGCCGGTCCAGCTCGTGAAACAGTGGCCGGAACCACTGCGGGTGCTCGTAGTAAATCGCGATCGGTCTCTGGTGCGCCATCGGTCATCCTTTCTGGTTGACCCGAACGGCGTGAGGTGGGGGCTGAAAACAGAAAACCCGCGACGGCACGCCGTTGCGGGTTTGATTTCGTTCGTGGAAGCCTGGGATCAGCTCTCGGCGAAGTCGTGCCCGCGCATGAGACACATCGGACATGCGCAGGTCGTCGTCACCATCGAGAGCACGGGAAACATTGGGTGAGGCTTATACGCGAGGATGAGGACGGGGTCAAGGGCGACACGGACAACCGACTTCTTGCGTAGTACAGTACGCGACGATCGAAAAGGAGAAACACATGAAGAAAGCAGCCTTGGTGATCCTGGCCCTCGCTCTCGCCCTGCCGCTGGCGGCGGAAACGTGGAAGAGCGTTTCCATCCTGGACAGCAGTTGTTCCGCGAAGAAGGACATGGTGGCGAACCCTGACTCGCACACCCGCTCGTGTGCGGTGAAATGCGCCAAGTCGGGTTATGGCGCGGTCGTCGACGGCAAGTTCATCAAGTTCGACGACAAGGGAAGTGCCATGGCGACGGAAGCGCTGAGCAAGTCCGACAAGACGGATCACCTTCGCGCGACGGTCAGCGGCGAGTTGAAGGACGGCGTCATCCACGTCACGGCACTGAGCCTCGACTAACGGGATTCGAGGAGACACAGCAGGGGCGGCAGGTACTCCGCCTTTTGCCGCCGATTGTGCCGCGCATGCGCCGCCTCGCGCCGCATTTGTCAGACCGGTTGACGACCAGTGGCGAAGCCGTGCAACCAAGGGTTAGCTGGTACCCGAACAGGATTTCGAGCCATCCCACAGGTTGTGCCCGGAATCCTTGAGAGGGTCTCCCTCTATCCCGAGGATAGAACCGTGGTATCCCGATCATCGTTTCGGGACTCGCCGGGGATTGGTTGCCGGCACATCCGGGAGGATTCGGTTCATCCCCGAGTGAGCGTGGGTATCGGCAGGCTCGCCCCGGCCATTCCCGAGGATAGGGTCGGGGTATCCCGGGGATAGGGTCAGGGTATCCCGAGGATAGGGCCACGGTATCCCGAGGATAGGGTCGGGGTATCCCGAGGATAGGGGCAGGGTATCCCGAGGATAGGGTCGGGGTATCCCGAGGATAGGGTCGGGGTATCTCGAAGGATAGGGTCGGGGTATCCCGAGGATAGGGTCGGGGTATCTCGAGGATAGGGTCGGGGTATCCCGGGGATAGGGTCGGGGTATCTCGAGGATAGGGCCGGGGTATCCCGAGGATAGGGTCGGGGTATCCCGAGGATGTTTCTGATTCTTCTTGGGGATACCCGTCAGTCCGCTCGCCGGCCGCGCGTCCCTTCCGGAGGGGAGTGTCGGGCATCCCGAGGATACGTTGCAGAGCGAATCTCCAGATCGATTCCTCTCCACCTATACTCCGGCTCGCCATGAAACAGTCCCTCGCGGAGGTGTTCAAGTTCGGTGGCGTTGCTGTCGGCAACGCCGAAGCCATTCGAATCGCACTTGCGCACGTGCGGCGCGTGGCGCCGAATGTGGTGGTTGTCGTATCGGCGATGAATGGGATCACCGACCTGCTGCTCGATGCCGGGCAGGCAGCGTTACGGCGCGATCGCGGGAGTTGCGAGGATGCCGCGGCGGAGCTCGAAGCGCGGCACATGCTGCTGGTGGCGGAGCTGATTGCATCGAAGCAGCGCGCCGAGGAGCTTACTGGCGTGATTCGCGACTCGGTGCGCGAGATGCGCTCGATGATGGAGAGCATCGCCGTGCTGGAGGAGTTGACCCCGCGCGCGCAGGATGCACTTGTCGCCCGGGGAGAGCGCGCGGTTGCGCAAATCTTCGCGGCGGCGGCGCAGGAGGCGGGCATCGACGCCGTCTACGTCGACGCCATCGACATCATCCGGACAGAGCGCCGGCTCGGTGCGCTTTGGCCGAACCTCGGGAAATGCGAGCGCGCGGCGAAGAAGCGCGTCTTCCCGCTGCTCGCCGAGGGGAAGGTCGTGGTCATCCCGGGCTACATCGCCAGCGGACCTGACGGCTCGCTGGTCACCCTCGGCCGCGGCGGCAGCGACTTCTCCGCGGCCATTGTCGCGCGCAGCGTCGGCGCGCGCGCGTTGACGCTCTACAAGGAAGTCGACGGACTGATGACCGCTGATCCGAAGAGCGTTCCGTCCGCCCGCGTCATCGCCGACCTTCATTACCGCGAGGCCACGGAGCTGGCGTACTACGGGGCCAAGGTCCTGCATCCGCGCACGATGATCCCGCTCGTCGATCGTGGCATCCCGCTGTACGTGCGCAACAGCTTTCGCGATTCGAGCGCCGGTACGCGCATCGCCGGCGATGTGAAGCCGGGTGCGTACCCGGTCAAAGCGCTGACGGCCATCCATCGACAGGCGCTGGTCTCCATCGAAGGTAAGGGAATGATCGGCGTGCCGGGTGTGGCCGGACGCGCGTTCACGGCACTCTCGCAGGCAGGACATTCCGTCTCGATGATCAGCCAGGCATCGAGCGAGTCCAGCATCTGCTTTGTCGTGCCGGAGGCCGAGGCCGATCACGCCATGGCGGCGTTGGAGCTGGTGTTCAAATACGAACGGAAACTTCATCTCATCGATCGCATCGAGGCCGAGAAGCGGGTCGCGCTGATCGCCGTGGTCGGCCTCGGCATGCGAGGCACCTCCGGCATCGCCGCCCGAACGTTCTCGGCCATCGCCGCGGCCGGCGTCAACATCGTGGCCATCGCCCAGGGATCGTCAGAGCTCAACATCACCGTCGCCGTCGCCGAGGACGACGCCACACGCGCCCTGATGGCGCTTCACGCGGAGTACCAGTTACACAAAATCCGACCGCTCGGCGACACGGCAGGACGGGAGGCGAAGCTCACGCTGCTCGGTTTCGGCCAGATCGGGCGCGAGCTGGCGCGGCAGATCGTCGCCCAGCAGCCGCATCTCCGCCGCGAGCTCGGCATCGACCTGAAGGTTGTCGCGGTCGCCGACCGCTCGGGTATCCGGATCGACGACAAGGGTTTCAGCGCGGCGGCCTTGCAGCGCCTGGCGAAACAGAAAGCATCCGGTGTGCGCCTCTTCGATCGCGGCTCGCCGCTGACGCTGCGCGAGCTCGAAACGATGATGCGGGGCGAACTGTGGATGCTGCCGGCTTACCGTCCTGTGCTGGTCGATCTCACCTCGGAGGAGACCGCACCGCTGCTGCTGGAGGCGCTGGAGCACGGCTTCCACGTCGTCTGCGCGAACAAGAAGCCGCTGGCGGGGCCGCAGATCGAGTTCGATCGCCTGACGGAAACGGCCAGGGCACGGGGGCTCTCCATTCGCTACGAGGCCACCGCCGGCGCGGGGCTGCCGGTGCTCGATACGATCGCGAAGCTGCAGGAGGCGGGCGACAAGATCGAGATGATCCTGGGCTGCTTCTCCGGCACACTCGGCTTCATCATGACCGCGCTGGAAGACGGCATCGCGTTCTCCGAGGCCGTCAAGCAGGCGTGGGAGCTCGGATACACGGAGCCCGATCCTCGCGACGATCTGTCGGGCAAAGACGTGGCGCGCAAAGCGCTGATCCTGGCGCGCACGCTTGGCTATTGCGCCGAGCCGGAAGAGATCACACTGGAGCCTCTCTTCCGTGACGACGGCGGCCACGCCGACGCCCGAGCATTCGTGGCAAGCCTGGGCGCGCTCGACGAGGTCTATCGCGAGCGTGTGGAGAGGGCCAAGCGCAGCGGCAATGTGCTTCGCTACGTGGCCAGGATCCGCCGGAACGTGATCTCGGTCGGTATCGAAGCAGTCCCGGCAAGCTCTCCTCTGGCCCACCTCCACGGCACCGACAATCAGGTGGTCATCCATTCGAAGCGCTACCACAGCAATCCGCTCGTCGTCAGCGGGCCTGGCGCCGGCGCGACGGTGACGGCGGCCGGAGTTCTCAACGACATCGTGGCCATCGCCATGGAGGAACGGCGGAGAAGTCCCCGATGAGAGCCACCGCATTTGCTCCCGGATCGATCGGCAACGTCGGCCCCGGCTTCGACGTCCTCGGCCTGGCCATCGAAGGGCTCGGCGACCGCGTGACCGTGGAGCTGACCGACGGTGAAGCGCGCGTCGAGGGCATCACCGGAGTCGACGCCGCGCTCGTGCCTCTCGATCCGCAACGCAACGCGGCGGCGATCGCCGCGATCGCATGGCTTCGCGCGCACGGCGATGCGCGCAACCCGATCGTGACGATCGACAAGGGTCTTCCCATTTCCGGCGGCCTCGGTGGCAGCGCTGCCAGCAGCGTCGCCGGCGCGTTCGCGGCGGCGCTGGCGATGGGGTCGGAGACGACGCCGATCGAGCTCGCCGCCGCCGCGCTGGTGGGGGAGATGACGGTAGCGGGCGAGCATCTCGACAACATCGCGCCATCGATCCTGGGTGGCCTGGCACTTTCGCGTTCTGTCCGGCCTATCGACATCGTCGCGCTGACCGTGCTCGCGGACTGGCGTCTTGCGCTCGTGACACCCGATGTACGCATCGAGACGAAGGCGGCACGAGAGGTGCTGCCGTCGACGTCGGGGCGCGCGGTGTGGGTGCAGCAGATGGCGAACACCGCCGGAGTGGTGCACGCATTCGCAACCGGCGACGGGGAGCTGCTGCGTCGCGCCCTCGACGACCGCTATGCCGAGCCGCGGCGCGCCGCGCTCATTCCGCACTTCAACGCGGTGAAGCGATCAGCAACCGACGCCGGCGCCTTCGCCTGCACCATCAGCGGCTCCGGCCCCACGCTCGTCGCCGTTTGCGAAGATGACGCCGTGGCGCGACGCGTGGCCGCGGCGATGCAGGCGGCGTTCGGGCAGGTGCGCTCGACCGCGTGCGTGTCACCGATCGCGCGGCGGGGAGTGCGCGCGGTATGAGCGAATGGCTGCAGTGCATCAGTTGCGGACGGCGCTTTGACTCGTCTGAGGTGCGGTACACGTGCGACTGCGGCGAGCTGCTGAGCGTCGAGCGCAGCGAGATGCCAGGTCGCACGACGTTCGATGCGCGTCTCTCCAGTCGCCGCACCATCGACAAGAGCGGCGTCTGGCGATTCCGCGAAGCGGTGCTTTATGTCGATGAGAAGGACATCGTCACGCATCCGGAAGGGGCCACGCGGCTGTACGAACGGGAGTGGGGAGTGGGGAGTGGGGAGTGGGAGGGAGCAGGCGCAAGCTCCGACTCCCGACCCCCGACCCCCGACTCCCGAACCACCATCTTCTTCAAACACGAAGGCGAAAATCCGACCGGCTCTTTCAAAGATCGCGGGATGACGGTGGCCATGACGCAGGCGAAGCGCCTCGGCGCGCGCGCCGTCGCCTGCGCCTCTACCGGCAACACCAGCGCATCGCTCGCCGCGTACGCCGCGCAAGCCGGCCTTCGCGCCATCGTCTTCATCCCGGCGGGGAAAGTGGCCACCGGCAAACTGGCCCAGACCCTCGCCTACGGCGCGACCGCGCTTCATATTCGCGGCGATTTTGACGCGGCCATGAGACTCGTACGCGAAGCGAGCGACCGCCTCGGCATCTATCTCGTCAACTCCATCAACCCCTTCCGTATCGAGGGGCAGAAAACGATCGTCTGGGAGCTGCTGCAGGATCTGGAGTGGAACGCGCCCGACTGGATCGTCGTGCCGGCCGGTAACCTCGGCAACACCAGCGCGTTCGGCAAGGCGCTCCGCGAGGCCTTCGATGCCGGCTGGATCGCCACGATGCCGCGTCTGGCGTCGATTCAGGCCAGCGGCGCGAATCCCTTCTACCGCAGTTATCGCGATTCCTTTGAGCGGCGTCATCGCATCACCGCGGAGACAATCGCGAGCGCCATCCGCATCGGCGATCCGGTCAGTCACGGCAAAGCGGTCGCCGCCATCCAGCTCACGAACGGCATCGTCGAAGAGGTGACGGATGAAGAGCTGATGCTGGCCAAACGCGAGATCGACGAGATGGGCATCGGCTGCGAACCGGCCTCCGCGACGACGCTGGCAGGCGTGAAAAAGCTTCGCGCCGCCGGCGTCATGCACGAGGGCGAGCGCATCGTCTGCGTCCTGACCGGCCACCTGCTGAAAGACACCGACGCGATCCTCCGCAACGTGCCGCCCGAGCGGACGATCGAGATCGAAGCGACGATCGAAGCGGTGGAGCAAGCGCTGAAGTAGCGTGAGCAGAAAGAATTAGTGGCCGAGGCTGGGCAACCAACGCGCCGGGCCGTTGTAGACGAGACGGTTTTTCGAACGTGTTCGCTGAAGTAGCGTGAGGAGAAGAACTGGCGGCCGAGGCTGGGCCAACCCACGAGGCGCGCCGTGCGCGCTGGCGGAGAGAGAGGGATTCGAACCCTCGGTAGAGCTTTAGGCCCTACGACGGTTTAGCAAACCGTTGGTTTCAGCCACTCACCCATCTCTCCGTGGCGCGAGACCGTGGTGCCAAATGCACACCGCAGAATGCGGATCGGGGAGGGTCAATTCCCCGGAGGGGCAATCTGCTCTGCGGGAGCAGTTATTGCGGAGTTCATGGCACAGTTCGTGAACCTTGGTTTGCCTACCTCATAGAGGTCGAAGTTCTCGCAGTACTAAGGAGAAACTCATGGCGAATACGAGCAAGCGCGGTTTTGCGTCGATGGATGCATCCAAGCAGCGCGAGATTGCAAGCAAAGGTGGGAGAGCGGCTCATTCCAAAGGTACCGCTCACGAATTCACGTCCGATGAAGCACGCGTTGCCGGCCGGAAGGGCGGGGAAGCGGTGAGCCGCGACCGCGCACACATGTCCGCGATCGGCCGCGAGGGCGGGCACAGCCGCGGACGGATGCGTCAGCCCTCGGCTGACGAGACCGGTTCCAGCCCCACTGACACGGAGCGTCAGAACTACATCGGACACGGCAGTGATCGCGGCGCGTACGGAGAGCCGGAACGGAGCATACGTACGGAGAACAACGAGTTCCGCCCCGACGACAGCGCCAATCGCCGGTCGTTCTAACCGGACCGGACCGGCGGCGAGGTCTCGCGGTCCCGCGGAATCGTGTTCACTTTGCGGAATCGTGAGACCGCCGTCGGCGCTGGTCGCCCCATCCAGCCGGATCGAAGATCGTGCTGAAACCGACACCGGTGGCGGAGGCTTGGCCAACCAACGCTCCGGGCCGTGCCCGGTGGCGTCCCCGGCAGGGATCGAACCTGCGACCCACAGCTTAGAAGGCTGTTGCTCTATCCGACTGAGCTACGGGGACGGGTGCGAGAAGAAGAAAATGGTCGGGGCGAGAGGATTCGAACCTCCGACCCCCTGCTCCCAAAGCAGGTGCGCTACCAGACTGCGCTACACCCCGACGCGGAACTCACACAACAGCGGTTGCGCCGGATGCGATTCCGTCAGACCGCTTTGGCACGATCGATCCGGCGCGCCGGCAGCGCCGCTTCCCACTGTTTCGCGGTCGGCAGATCGAGCGTGAACTCGAAGACGTGGTTGTGCGCGCGGAGGCGCAATACCTTGCCCGGAACCGTGTGGCCGGTCGCGGTCTCGTCGTCGTATTCAATCTCCTCGATCAGCGGCAACTCGATCGATGCCTGCAGATCGCTGTTCTCGTAATAGATCGAATCAGACGTGAGCACAAGCGCCACAGGGATCTCCTCCATCCCCTCCAGCAGGCAGGCCCTGCTGCAGACGCGGGCGGAGCCGCGGTGTTTGGCAAGTACCTCGTCGACGCGATCCTTGCCGCGCAGTTTGACAAAAACCCAGATCAGGGCCACCAGAACGACGAGCCCGATGATGGTGACTGTACCAAGCCAAGGCATCGTGAACCTCCCTCGTGGCGCGATGTGACGGAAAAAAGCGTACGCTTTTTTCACCGGTACGTCACGTCTTTGCAGCGAAATTGTGGGCGCGGACGGATAATGCGCCGGTCTGGTCTAAGTCCGAGGGGTAAATCCATGTTCCGATTCAGCGTTGTGATGGGCCTTGCCGCCCTGTTGTTCTTTTCGCCAAACGATGCAGCAGCTCAGTCGGCGAGTGCGTCCATTCAGGTTGCCGTCGCCCAGCCACAGCCGGTGGCTGCGGGAGCAAACTTCGACTACGTGATCAACGTGAGCAACGAAGGGCCCGACGATGCCGCGAATGCGACGATGACCTTCCCACTCCCCTCCGGCGTCTCCTTCCAGTCGGATGTCGTTCCCGCGGGTTGGTCCTGCAATTCGATCGCTCCTGGAACCCTGGCGCCGACGGTGACTTGTACGGCAGCAACGCTCCCAACCGGAACCGTGTCGTTCACGATTACAGCTTCGACGCCTCCGAGCGCGGTCGGCACCTTCAGCACGACGGCCACGGTTAGCAGCACCACTCCAGATCCCAGTGACAATGACAATAGCGCTCAGGTCGACGTAACCATCTCCACCCAGTCCGACTTCAGCATGGCGCTCGCGGCGTCGCCGAATCCGGTGAATGCCGGAGCGAATCTCACTTGGACGATGACGGCAACGAATAACGGCCCGAGCACCGGCATTTCCGCTACGGCGAGCCTTCCTCTGCCGCCGTCCACGACCTTCGTCTCGGTGTCGGCCCCAGCGGGATGGTCCTGCATCACGCCGTCGGCAGGGTCGAACGGCACTGTGGCCTGCTCGCTTACCGGGACGCTGAACGTCTCGGCTTCGGCGCCGTTCACGGTCGTCTCCAACGTCTCCTCGTCACTCGCTGCCGGGAGCACGATCCCGGCGACTGCGACCATTTCTTCACCTGACGACGGGTTCCCGCAGAACGATTCCGCCACCGCAAGCGTGCAATCGGCCGTCGTGGCAGACCTCGGCATCACAAAAGCACTCACGCCGTCACTCGCCCTTCCGGGAGGGGCGCTGCAGTACACGATCGTCGTTACCAACAACGGCCCCAGCGACGCTTCCGGCGTGACGATGACGGACGTTCTCCCTGCGTCGCTTCGCTTCGCGTCTCTCGTGTCTCCAGGCGGATGGTCATGTACGACGCCGTCGGTCGGCTCCAATGGCACGGTCACCTGTTCGCTCCCGACGATGGCCGCCGGAAACGTGGCCAGCTTCACGCTCAACGTCGTCATCGCTCCGGCGACGGCCGCGGGCACACCCATCAACAACACGGCGAGCGTGGCCAGCTCTACGCCGGACTCCAGCGCTTCGAACAACTCCGCAACCGCGTCCACGGTCGTGGCCACACCGCCCAATGTCTTCGCCTCGAAATCGATCAATGGCGGAGCCGTGCATCCTGAAGGCTCGGTGGTGACGTACACGATCGTCCTCACCAACACCGGGACGCTGGCGCAGGGCGACAATCCTGGAAATGAGCTCACAGACGTGCTGCCGTCGTCGCTCACGCTTCTCAACGCAAACGCCACGAGCGGAACGGCGGTGGCGAACATCGGCACGAACACCGTCACGTGGAATGGCGCCATCGCCGGCGGCGGAAGCGTGACCATCACCATTCAGGCGACCGTAAAAAGCGGCACCACCGGGACGACGATCTCGAACTCCGCCACCGTTTCCTACGACTCGGATGCCAACGGCACGAACGATGCGACGCGCCAGTCAGACGATCCAGCCACCGCCGCGCCGTCGGATCCCACCTCGTTCCTGGTCGCTGGAAGTATCCCGGCGCTGTCGGCATGGATGGTTGCCCTGCTCGCCGCGGCTCTGGCGATGATGGCTCTGCCGATGATGAGAAAGTAGAAGAGAAAGTAGAATCTGACCGAATGGCCGACTTGCGCCGGAAAACCCGCAATGAGCATTCCTCTGGCGGCGTAGTCATCGACTTCCGCGAGGGCGCGCCGTTCGTGGCCATGATCGCTACCCACGGCCGCGCGCGCTGGGGACTGCCGAAGGGTGCTGTTTCTCCCGGCGAAACGTCCGAGCAGGCGGCGTTGCGTGAGGTGCAGGAAGAGACGGGCCTCGACGCGGAGATCGTCGGGCTTCTCGACACGATCGAGTATTTCTTCCGCGCCGGCGATACGCTGATCAGGAAGAGCGTCGACTTCTACCTCATGCGCTATGTCGGAGGGACGCTGACGCCGCAGCTCAGCGAGGTGGACGACGTCGAGTGGGTTGCGCTGGCGGAGGCGATCCAGCGCTCGAGCTTCGAGTCCGAGCGGAAGCTGCTTTCTTCGGCGCTCGAGCAGATCGCATCGGTGGCGAAACAGGCGCGCTCTTCTTCGTAGTTTGCTTCTTCATACGCGTCTTCGACCGCTCCGCTTCGAGTTTCGTGGCCAGCGTCGGTGCCCGCGTGCCGGAGGATGATGCCGGGCGGTTGCTTTGCCATGTGCGCGTCGAGGCGCCGATCTCGTCGATGCTCAGGTTCGAGATGACCGAGAGGGGCGCCAGCTCGGTCACGTCAACATCCGGGCTGGCGAACTCGTCGCGATGCTTGAGGAGCAGCCACTCGTTTCCCTTGCTGCCGGGGCGGCCTTTGATCTTTACCAGCGCCCACTCGCCGAACATCTTCTTCCCGAACATCCGAAACGCCAACTTGCCCGACTTCAGCGCCTTGACGGGATCGTTCCCCGGCTCGATGAACTCCCAGGTGCCGTTGTCCCAGATGATGACGTTCCCTCCGCCGTAGTTGCCGGCCGGGATGACGCCTTCGAACGAGGCGTAGTCGTAGGGATGATCTTCGGTCATCATTGCCAGCCGCTTGGCCGAGGGGTCGTAAGACGGACCTTTGGGAACCGCCCACGACTTCAGCACCCCCTCCATCTCCAGGCGGAAGTCATAGTGAAGGTGCGATGCCTGATGCTTCTGGATGACGAAGATCGGCAACTTCGTCTTCTTCGGCTTGCCTCCCGCCGGCTCCGGCGTATCGCCGAAGTCGCGCATCGAGCGGTATTTCCTGAGAAGGTCGGGCATTGGGTCTCGTGGTTACGCTGTCTCGCGGTAGCGCGGTGGAGTAGAGCTTGCAGCCGCGCGACTTCGCAACCCCGCGACCGCGCGACCTCGATTCACGACGCCCTCCGCTTCTTCGACGACGTCTTGTTGCGCGTCACGCGGCGTGCGTGCGCCGGTTTCGTGGCGCCTTTGGCCAGACTGCGCCGCAGAGCGTCCATGATGTCGATGACTTCGCCGCCTTTCTCTTCTTCTTTTTCCTCCGGCTCGATCGCCTTGCCTTTCGACTTGGCGCGGATGCGGGCCAGCAGGCGCTGGCGGTATTCGTCCTTGAACGCGAGCGGATCAAATTTCTTTTCCGAAAGCTCGTTGATCAGCATCTCGGCGAGCTTGATTTCCTTCTCGCTCACCGGCCCCTCCTCGAGGTCGATGGCGTCGAAGTCGCGCACCTCGTCGGCGTAATACATCGTGTGCAGCACCAGCCCTTTCTCATAGGGCCTCAGCACGACGAGATTCTCCCTGCCGGCTGCCACCCAGCGCGCCACGGCCACCTTGTCCTGCTTTTTCAGGGACTGGGAGAGGAGCCGATAGGTCTTTCCGCCGCCCGGAGAGGGCCCGAGGAAGTAGGCCTTCTCGAAGAAGAGCGGATCGATCTCGTGCAAGTCGACGAACTCGGTGATCTCGATGGCGCGGTTGTCGTCCGTCTCCAGTGTCTCGATCTCCTCGTCGGTGAAGGTCACGTATTTTGTCTTCGAGATCGCGTATCCGCGGATCAACTCATCCGAGTCGACGATCTTCTCGTGATGCGGGCACCACCACTTGCGATTGACGTGGGTGCCGCAACTGGCGTGCAGCAGGTTGAAGTGGACGTCCTCCGACTTTGTGGCCGTGTAAAACCGGACCGGGATCGAGACGAGGCCGAAAGAGATCGTGGCGTTGCGCAGCGGTCTGAGTGCCATGGGACTCCTCCGAAGATCGATGCTGCATCCGCCGTTCCAGCGGGCGCCGTTCGGAAGTTGCTGAAACGATGGTACTTGAATAGGCACTGCCTTTGCTCACACCGGCTTCGATCTTGCATCCGGAAAGCGCTGACCGCCATATGGATTCCTCGATTCGAAGCACGTTGTGGGGCGCCTTCGCGGTGCTGGTGGTTCTCATCGCATCGGGCTTGACGCTCACCGTGGGAATCCTCTACCTCGCCAATCGACAGGAGAATCGCATCGTCGAAGGCTCGGCCCCGTTGCTCAATGCCATCTACGCCATGAATGACGGCACCCTGACGATCATGTCCGCGGCGCGGGGCTATGCGCTCACGCGGGAGACGCAGTTCCAGCAGCAGTATGACGAGGCGGTCCGCAACTTCAGAAAGGCCTCCGGCAATGCCACGCAACTGGCCACCGATGCACGCGATGCCCAGCTCGTCGCCTCGATGCGGAAGAACTTCGAGGAGGTAAAGGCGTTCACCGATCAGGAGATGGTGTCCGTCCGCGAAGGGCGCGACCTGAACGCGAATGAGTACATGGTCGAGGCGGCGAAGACTCATCGTTCCGCTCCTGACCTGGCCGGGACGATTGCGGATGAGCACGAGCGTGAGGAGCGCCACGACCTGGAACGCCTCACCAGCATGAGGAGCGGCCTGACACTCTTGATGGTGATCGTCAGCGCGATCATCGTCATCCTGGCCGCGTACCTGATCTGGCGCATCCAGCGGTCGCTCACCTCGTCGATCAATCGTCAGGTGCGCCGCACCGAGGCCATGATCGCGGGCATGTCGGACGGGGTCATGCTCGTCGATGCCGAGGGCAAGACGCTGTACCTCAACCCGGCCGCGGAGAGACTGCTTGGCCGGTCGGAGGTCGGGGTGCCGATCTTCAAGCACGCCGAAGCGTATGGATTGCTGAATGACGCCGGTGAGCCGATCGACGCCAGCGAGCTGCCTGCAGCGCGGGCGATATCGACGGGCCGGCCGGTGCGCGACGTGACCATGCTGATCGGGCGCGAGGATCGCCAGTGCGCCATCTCTACCAGTGCCACGCCGTTGCAGGACGATGGCCGCATTTCCGGCGTCATCGTGATCCTTCGCGACATCACCGAACGGCGGCGGCTCGAGGAAGAGATGCAGGTGCAGGCCGAACGCGCCCAGATCCTGGCCGACGCCGGCGCATTCTTCGCCAGCAATATCGATCCGGTCTGGGTGAACCAGGCCATCGCGGAGCGGGTTGCCGAGGTGCTCGGCGACTGGGCGGCAGTCATCCTCAAATCGTCGGATTCGAACGAGCTGCGCGTGGCCTCGATCTATCACCGCGAGATGGCATCGCTCGGCCTGGCCTGGTCGTACATTTACCGGCAGCCGCTCGTCGTCGGCGAAGGGATCATCGGACAGGTTCTGAGCACCGGATATCCCTCGCTGACGCAGAACCTCGGCTCTACCGAGGCGGTCACCCCCGGACTCGAAGGCGGCTATCACGCCGCGCCGATGAAGCTGGCCTCGCTGCTCATCCTTCCGCTGCGCACGCGCCGCGAGATGCTCGGCGCGCTCGTCATCGCCGCAAACGATCCCGATCGGGCCATGACCGACGAGAAGCTGCCGCTGGCCGAGATCCTCGCCGAGCGCGCCGCGCTGGCTATCGAAAACGCGAAGCTCTATACCGAGCAGGTCGATGCCCGGCGAAAGGTCGAGGATCTCTCGCGCCTGAAGGACGAGTTCCTCTCCATCGCCTCCCACGAGCTGCGCACGCCGGTTACGTCGATCAAGGGCTACACGCAGCTTGCGAAGACCCTCATCCGCGAGAACGACCTGCATACATCCGAGGAGTATCTCGACATAGCGCTAGACCAGATCGATCGGATGTCGCGTCTCATTCTCGAGCTTCTCGACGTCTCCCGAATCGAGACCGGCCGTCTTGAGATCCGGCGTGAGCCGATCCCCTGGACCACGTTCGTGAGCGATGTCGTCCATCGTCATCACACCGCCCTCAGCGAGCGCCGTTTTCAGCTCAGCCTGCCCGTCGGTCACAAGCGGGTGCTCGGCGACCGCGACCGTCTCGAACAGGTGCTCGGAAACCTGATGGAAAACGCGGTGAAGTACTCGCCCGACGGCAGTGAGATCGTGGTCAGCGTCGAAGACCGCGGCGATCAAGTTGTCACATCCGTGGCGGACAGGGGCATCGGCATCCCGACCGATGAGCTCGGGCAGGTATTCGAGCGCTTCCACCGAGGCCGGCAGGTGTCGTCGACAAACTATGGCGGCCTCGGGCTGGGTCTCTACATCACCAAGCAGATCGTCGAGCGCCACAGCGGCACGATCTGGGTCGAGAGCCGTGAAGGGCAGGGAACGACGTTCTCATTCTCGCTTCCTGTGGCGCCGGTGATCGAGCAGATGCCCGTGCCGGCCATCGAGGAGCCGCAGACGCTCTCAGCGGCCTGAATTTTCACTGCGCGCGCGCGGTTTGAGGGACGGATGCGGCGGTTCCTTTTCCCTATCGTTCTCCTGGCCGCCGCGGCTGTTGTCCAGGCCCAGGATCTTCGGCTCGACTACGAACGCGAGTCGCTCATCGGTACCTACCGGCACTACACGCAATACGTCGACGGGTTGCCGGTCGTCGGCGGCGAGGTGATCGAGCGTGTCGAGCGGAATGGCACCGTCCGCGAGTTGCATCGCGCCATCGCCACGGCCGCGCCGAAGCGCGCGCTGATTGCGAAAAGCACCGCCTTGGCAAGCGCTCCAGCCGGCGCGGTGCGCGACGAGCAACTGGTCGCCGTGAACATCGACGGCGAAGCGCGGCCTGCGTGGCGCGTCATCGTCGAACAGAATCCGCACGAGCCGGTGGCGCACTACATCGACGCCGCGACCGGCACTCTCCTTCTCTCGCAACCGCTCTTCGCGCGCATCACGGCGAAGGGACGAGTCTTCGATCCGAATCCGGTCACGAAGCTGAACGATCCCACGCTTCGCGATCAGAACGGTTCCGCCGCCGCGGTGCCCGACGCCGCGTACTCACTCGTCGATCTGCTCGACCTCAATCCCACCGGCATGCTGGCAGGGCCGAATGTGCAGATCATCGACACGGACGCGCCGACTACGCCGCACGCGGACGCCTCGCAGTCGTTGCTCTTCGATCGCAGCCAGCCGCAGTTCGAAGAGGTCAATGTCTACTTTCACATCGACCGCAGCCAGCGCTACATGCAGTCGCTCGGTTACACCGGCGCCCGGCGCATCGTCGGCTACGCCATTCCGGTCGATCCGCATGCCCTTTCCGGTGCGGACAATTCGCTCTATGTCGGCAGTGCCGTGCGGGGGCAGGGGACGCTGTACTTCGGGGATGGCGGCGTCGACGACGCCGAAGACTCCGACATCGTTCTGCACGAGTTCTTTCACTCGGTTCAGGACTGGATCGCGCCGTCCGCCTTTTTCGGTCTCTCGTCCAGCCAGTCGCGCGCGATGGGCGAAGGCTTCAGCGATTACTGGGCCTTCTCCTCGAACTATGAGCCAGGCCTGGGCACGGGCCGCGATCCTTACTGCATCGCTGATTGGGACGCGCGCTGCTTTGGCGACGATTCGTCCCAGCAGTGCGGCTATCCGGAAGGCGCGGACTGCCTTCGCCGCGTCGACGGCACCAAAACGATGAACGACTTCATCAACGCCGATGTATCAGGAACCGAGCACAAGAACGGCGAGATCTGGTCATCGGCGCTCCGCGAGATCTTCGACGCGCTCGTGCGTCGTCACGGGGTAACGGACGGCCGCCGGATGGCCGACACGCTTGTGCTCGAGTCGATGTTCGGCGCGTCGTCGGATCCGACGTACGCCGAGATCGCCGGCAAACTGCTCGATGCCGACCGCGTTCTCAATAACGCCGCGCATGCGAGCGCGATCTGCACCGCCTTTACAGCACGACTGATTCTCAGTAGCGCTGATTGCGACGCGTCGCCGCACGGCGAGGTGACCTTGTTCCAGTCGCCACAGCAGGGTCTGGTCATCCCCGACAACGCGCCGAATGGGATTACCTCGACGCTCGATCTCACCGACAGCCGTTCGATCGACAACCTCTCGGTCAACGTCAACATCGTGCATCCCTCCAGAGGGGAGTTGCAGATCGTGCTCACCGGGCCGGATGGCACGACGGCGATTCTGCAGAACCCCTCCACCGATCACTCGCCGGCCACGCAGGTGACGTACGGAGTCGATACCGATCCGGCGGACCGGCTCGACGTGTTCCGCGGTCATGCCGCGAACGGGCGGTGGACGCTCACGGTTCGCGATCTCCAGCCCCAGAACAGCGGAACGCTCATCTCCTGGTCCCTCGGGATCACATTCGCGGGCGATGTTGCCGCGACGATACGCCCCGCGTCGTTCGCGCCTCGCAAGCACATCGCCGCGGTCGCTCACTCTCCAGGCGCGCTCGGTACGAGTTGGCAGACCGACGTGCGGCTCTTCAACGGCGGCACAATGACGGCGAACGTGACCGCGATCTTCACACACGCCGGCGAAGAGGGTTGGGACCACTTCGCGGCGGTGAAGTTGTCGATCGCTCCGAAGCAACTCATGGCACTCGACGACGTCGTAGCGGCCACGATGCGGACGAGCGGCATCGGCCAGCTCGAGTTTCTTGGCGATACCGACGCGCTCGTCGTCACCAGCCGCACGTACACGCACGCCAACGGCGGAACGTACGGCCAGTTCATCCCGGCAGTCAGCACGCCCGACGCCTCGACGCTTGCGTACGTGCCGCAGATTCAGGCCACCGCCGATTTCCGCACGAACGTCGGTTTCGCGGAGGTGAGCGGCAACAGCGGCACGGTTCATGTGACTCTGTTCGACGCCGCGACCGGGGCGGTCGTGTCGCAGAACGACTACCCCTTCGTACCGTTCGATCAGGTGCAGTTCCTCGTCACCGGCGCGGCCCTGATGACGGCCCAGTTGAGCGTGGTCAGCGGTGACGGGCGCATCGTCGCCTACGGCTCCGTCATCGATAGCCACAGCGGCGATCCGATCTACGTTGCCGCGACGACGCCGCGCGCAGGAGCATTCGTTGCGCCGGTGATCAGCCAGCCGGGCGTGAACACCTTCTGGCGCAGCGATGTCTTCGTCACCGCTCCCGGCGACAGCGGCGCCGACTTCGATCTGACGTACATCGATGCCGCAACGGGCGAGCGGATCGCGAAGCACGGCACGGTGGCTGCGCGTCAGGCCATCCGGCTCAGCGACATCGTCGGTACCTATTTCGGACGGCCGAACGCGTTCGGCACCGTCCGCGCGGATCTCTCCGGCAGCCTCGTCGCCACCTCGCGTACCTTCACGTCATCCAGCAACGGCACGTACGGCCAGTTCATCCCGCTGCTTCCGGGAAGCGACGCCGGCTCTTCGCGCGAGCTTCTGCACATCGAGCGCTCGTCCGCGTTCCGTACAAACCTCGGCGCGATCAACACCGGCGACGGCGACGAGGTGGTTCGTTTCACCGTCTACGACGCCGGCGGCCTTGCACTCGGCAGCACGGACCGAACGGTCGCGCCGCTGCGGGTCATCCAGTTCCCGCTGGATGTGTTGACGTCATCGTTAGTCGTCGACGGCCGCGTCGAAGTACAGATCGTTTCCGGAAGCGGAGGAGGGGTGGCGTGGGCGTCCGTCATCGACAACATCACCGGCGATCCGATCTTCGTCCCGGCACAGTGATGTATTCTTCAGGCCCATGCCCGTGACCCAACTCGAGCCGCAGACGCTCGCGCAGATGCCGTTCAAAGTCCTCGATGAGACGCTCCGCCAGCTTCGGAGCACGCGGAACGACATCATCCGCTACGGTGTCTGGAACACCCGCAATCTGACGGACGAGGAGTTCAATCACGCCGACGACCGGCGGCTTCTCGGCTATTTCCGGCAGGACCTGCTGGAGACGCGGTTCCTCTCCAAAGGACGGCGCATCGACCTGATCCAGCTCTGGCGTTGGTTCGACGATCAGATGACCGGCACCGAGCCGATGCTGATCGGCGGCGAAGAGCTCTTCCTGAACCTCCAGGACAAGGACCTCGACAAGGTGCGCAAGCGCATCGCGGAGATCCAGTCATTCCTGCCCACCTTGCGGGGCGACGATCTCGAGGCGTTCAAGCGGGTCAAGTACAAGCTGCGCCGGACCGTCCTGCGCCTGACCTACGACCTCCACCACTTCTTCAAGCGTCTGGAGAAACACCGCAAGAACTTCGGCGGCCCGATGGCGCCGCACTCGGAGCCCCACCCGCACGAGCCCGTCGTCGAGATGCCGGAACCCCCGCCGATCGACGAGCACGAGGAGGAGTGAGGGTTAAGGTGCGTAGTCGGCGTCGATGACGTACGCCATCAGCGCTCGCGATCCTCGCGCAGCAACTCCGTCGTGTCGGGGAAGATCTGGCCGCTCTGCCTGATTTCGTCGGCAATTCGACGAGTGCGCTCGCGCCAAATCTTCCAACGCTCACGCTGATCCGCCGTGTTCTCGTCGAGACCCTCGATCAGGTTGTTCATGTTGTAAAGATGATAACAAGCTGGCGGAGCGTTGCACGCGTACAAGGACGCGCGACGTCAGTGCACGGATCCGCTGAGCAGCCGGACGTGATCAAGGGCCGGCGTACCTGCTAGTTTTCGCACGAGTCTCTGGTCGGCGGTGATGCACTGAACGTTGAGGCGTGCCGCAAGGGCAACGTAGGAAGCGTCGTATGCGCTCAATCCAGTAGCCAGAGCGAGATCAATCGCGTCGCGCGCCAGACTCTCATTCGTATAGGTGACGAACGGCGCCTCGACGATCTTCTCGATGATCTCGATTGCCCGACTCTGCGTCATCTCTCCTCGCCGGACGAGCTTCCAAAGGATATTGGCCAACTCCGCGAACAGCAGATCCGGAGCAGCGAGCTTGACCTCGGATTTGCGCAATTCAAGTGCAGCAGGAGTGTCGTCTTCCGGCACGTACCACTTGACGACGACGCTGGCGTCGACAACCCAGAGCGTCAACGCTCGCGATCCTCACGCAGCAACTCTGTGGTGTTGGAGAACTTCTGACCGCTGCGACGCAGCTCTTCAAAAATACGATCGGCGTCTGCCCACGTCTTCTGCCAATCCTGAGCAGCGGCCTCCTGAAGAATCGCCTTCAATTCCGCTTGAAGCGAGCGCTTGCTGTCGAGCGCCCGCTTCTTCAGTGACTTCACCGTCTCTTCATCAAGATCCCGGATGAGAACGTCCATGATATCAAAATGATATCACACGTCGTAATCCCTCTGCTGCCCGTCCACCACGTCGATCTCCACCGTCTTCGTCACCCGATCCGTGTTGTCGAGAACCTCGAGGCGGTAGTGGCCGGCGGTGACGTTGTTGAGCGGCATCGTGCCTGGCGGAAGCGGGAAGATCCCCTGCGACATCGGATTCATCCCGTACGGTACGCCGGAGGAGGTATCGATGAGCCGGATGCGGCGCGACGACGATTCCTTCGAGTGCAGCACGACCGTGCCCCCGGGCGTGAAGCGCACTGTCTGTTGTGACGGCGACGTCATCGACACGGTCTGCGGCGCGTAGTTCTGCGCCCTCACCGTAACGCGGTAGACGCCCGGCGCCAGCGCCAGCTTGACCACCTCGCTGCTGCCGAAGAAGCCGTTTTGTGATGGCAGCTCGTTTCCCTGCGCATCGACGACGCGCGTGACATTTACCGTCAGCGTTGAGTTGTCGCGCGAATCGACGGCGCGAATGGTGATGCCATCGCTTGGCGAGAGCCGGAACTGCACATCCTCGGGCGCCGAATCGCCGATGGTGATCTGCCGCACGTCGTTGCCGTACCCTGATTTGTCGGCGGTGATCTGGTACGCGCCGGAGGCGACGTTCTCGAGAACGAAGTTCCCCGCGCTGTCGCTCTGCACGCTGCGGGCGCCGAGGGCCGACGGGCCCGATACCCGAAGGTCCACGTTGGCCTCGTTCAGCGGCCGTGAATCGGTCGCGTCGGCGACGTGTCCGCGCAAGGTCACCGTCTTGATGGCGATGTCGAAGGTGTCTGATCCATGCACTTCGTACTGGGTGGTGAACGGGGTCATCCGCGCCAGGTCCGCTGTCTGCACCGTGTAGATACCGTCGTCGAGACCGCTCAGCTCGTACCGGCCGTCGGAGTCCGCCGTCGCGCTGGCGTTGGTCTGACTTCTGCCGCCCTGCGGCATGAACATCACCATCGCGCTCGCGACCGGAGTGCCATTCCGCGTGATCCGGCCGCGGATCACAGTGCTCGACTTGAAGTCGACGTCGACCTGCGCCGAACCACCGGCATCGAGCTCCACGGTCTTCGGCGCTGCCGACTTGCTCGATCCGCCGAAGATGGCGCCGGTGCGCGCCGAGACGCGGACTGAGCCCGCGGGCACTCCTTCGAGACGGAAATTGCCGGCGCTGTCGGCCGGTGCCGAGGCCATGCCGCCGCCGGAGACGGAGGCATAGACGGTTGCCTGTTCGAGCTCCTGCGCCGTCAGGCCGGTGACGTGGCCGGTGATGACGCCGCCGCTCTTCAGAATGACGCGCACCGGACCCGACGAAGCGATGTCGATGTCGCGCAGCATGCCCTGGGCGAAGCCCGTCTTCGTTGCGGTGAAGGTGTAGTGACCGGGAGCGATCCCTTCGATCGTGAACGCGCCGCCGGCGTCCGTGCGTTCTTCCTTGCCGCCGTCCATCGCGCTGGCGGACATCGCCCGCACGGACGCGTCGGGAACCGGCACGCCGCCATCGGTCATGACAAGGCCGGTCACGCGCATCCCGGTCGAAAGCTGCACGTCGAGCCGCGTGTCCTTGCCGGACGGAATCGTCACCGTCTTTTGCTGCGCGATGTATCCGGTTCGCGAGAACGTGATCGTTTTGTCTCCCGGATCGAGCGAGTCGATCGTGTACTCGCCGCTCGGATCGGTCGTGGTGCCGTTACCCGGGTCGAAGACCATCGTTCGCCCGCCGGACGCCATGGGATCGTTTCGCACCGAGACGCCGGCGATTGCGGCGCCGTCCGGACCGGTGACGCGGCCGGTCAGTTTCCCGCCGGTCTCGAGGTCGACCTCCACGTCGGGCGCCGTCTTGCCGTCTTCCACCTCGATATTCGGCGTGTGTGCTGTGGTGTAGCCCGGCGCGTTCACGACGACCTGCGTCGAGCCTGTCTTGACGTTATCGAGCACGAATGTACCGTCGTCGGTGGTGAACTGCTTCTGCATCGGAGGCATGGTCATGCCGCCTCGCGAGGTCGTCACTCCTGCCAGGAACGACGTCACGGGCTGATGGGACATCTTGTCGACGACGCGCCCCGTGATCCGGCCGCCGGGCGGAAGCTCGATGGTGACGTTCTGCGCCGGCGCGGTGACGGGGCGGATCTCCTGGATGAACGCCTCCTGCTTGTTGACGTTCAGGATCATCTGTCCCGGCGTGAGGTCGGTGATGTGGAAACTCCCGTCCGAGCCGGTCACGGCCGCGCTGAAGCTGTCCTGCGACATGGCCATCACGTTCACGCCTTCCACGCCCGCGCCGCCGCGCGTCACGTGGCCGGCGATCTCGACGCCAGGATCGAGCATCACCTCGACTGGCTTCGTCGCGGAGTCGACTTTGGTGCCGCGCAACGTCTTCGCCGAGTAGCCTTCTCCCTTGAAGGCCAGGTCATACGTCCCTTCCTTGACCCGGATCGCGAACGTTCCGTCGCTGCCGGTGCGGAGGATCTGGTCGTTTCGTCCTCCCTGCATGGCCGACATCACCATGCGCCGCATGCCGCCCATTGGATCGGACGACGACTCGATGGCCTGGACGGCGACGCCCGACAGGGGCTTGTGCTCCTTGTCGGTCACACGCCCCGTGACGGCCAGTCCGAGCGGAATGGTGATGGTCATGCCGCTCTTGCGCTCTCCCGCGGCCAGCTTGAACGAGGGCGATTTGCCGGGTGGATAGCCGCGCTTCAGCGCATCGATCTGAAGCTCCGCATCGGTCTCCACTTCGCTGATGACGAAGCGACCGTCGGGCGCGCTGTAACCCTCGCTCACTCCGCCTGCGCCGGTGCGGATGAGCGAGAGAAGGTTGTTGTCTTGCGTGGCCGCACGCGCCGAAAGCTTCGCCGCTGAGACCGGCCGTTTGTCGCCGTCGACGACCGAGCCGCTGATGCGGCCGTGCGCCGTGGCAAAGAGCGCCTTCTGAACCGCCGCTGCACCCTTCACACTCACTGCCTGCGCACCGTTGATGCCGTATCCCGGCCGCGACGCCCGCAGGTCGTATGTGCCGCCGGCGACCGGCGCGATGGTGAAGTTTCCTTTCGCGTCGGTGATGGTGTCGAATGTGGCCTGGCCGAAGCGGCCCGACGCGATCGCCACGCGCGCGCCGGTTACCGGCAATTGCGACTTCCCGTCGCGCACGCTGCCGCTGATGGTCGCCCCTTTGGCCAGCTTCAGAGTCGGCGACGCTCCGCTCGCTCGCGTGCGTTGCGCGATCCGGTTCCCGCTTCGGGCCTCGACCGATGTCCACTCTTTCCGCGCGTGCGCGATCGTGAACGTGCCGTCGGCCGCCGACTTGCCCGCCGGCCAGCCGTCGAGAAAGAGCGGCACATCGCCGGCCGGCGTCTGACCGTCTTCGCCCACCACGCGGCCGCTGATGGCGACGCCCGCGGTCATGGTGAAGTCCGGGCCTTTCTTGGTTCCATACGGCCCGATCGTCTCGTCGGCGACGGCGAAGTCGGGATGAAGAACGAGGATGCGATAGGCCCATTTCGATGGTTCGGGGGCGCTGTAGTGCCCGTCGGCATCGGTTTTGGTCGTGTACTCAGCGCCGCCGAGGATGACTACCGTCGCATTCGCCACAGGTTTGCCATTTGCCGTGATCGTCCCGCGCACGGACGGTGCTTGCGTCAGCAGGAGTGCGCCGGCATCCTCGTCAGCGGCGTACTGGCCTGCCGCGGGCGCGTAGCCACTCGCATCGATGCGGATGTCGACGATCGGCTGCTCCTTCGGCACGTTGAGGCTGAACCGGCCGTTGGAGTCGGTCGTTACCGTCGTGAGCGGCGTTCGCTGCGGGTCCGCGGCCAGCAGGCGAGGCCTCTGCGCACTGAAGATCAGCTCCGGAGCGAAGAGCGATACCTTGGCCCCGTTGACCGGCTTCCCGTCGATGTTGATGACGGTTCCGATGACAGCCGCGTGCAACGCGACAAACGACGACAGCACGAACGAGACGCAGAGCAACCGGCGGATTGCGCGCATGACTTCCTCCCGAGGACGGCCGACTTTACGATCTTTTCGTTAAAGAATGCCGAATCCGGCTCGGATGTTCCGTGCTTCCCACGAATGCCGGTTCGAGAGAAAAGCCTTACAAGTTGTAATCCCTCTGCTGGCCATCGAGCACATCGATCTCCACCGTCTTCGTCAACCGATTGGTGTTGTCGAGAACCTGGAGCTGGTAGTGGCCGGCGGGGACGTTGTTCAGCGTCGTCGCGCCGGGCTGGAGGTTGATGATCCCCTGCGTAAAGGGATTCATCCCGTAGGGAACGCCCGACGAGGCGATGAGCCTGGCCTGCACCAGCGCCGAGGCGCTCGAATGCAGCACCAGCGTTCCACCGGGCGAGAAGCGAATGGTCTGCTGCGACGGCGAAGACATCGACAAGGTCTGGCTCGCATAGCCCCGCGCCATCACCGTGATCTGGTAGACGCCTGGAGAGAGCGCCAGCTTCACCACTTCATTGCTGCCGAAGAAGCCTTCCTGTGACGGGATGTCGTTTCCCTGTGAGTCGACGACGCGCTGAACGTTCACAGTCAACGCCGTGTTGTCGCGCGTGTCCACGGCGCGAATGGTGATGCCGTCGCTGGGCGAGAGCTGGAACTGAACATCGTCCGGCGCCGCGTCGCCAATCGTGATCGTCCGGGCGTCGTGACCGTAACTCGTTTTGTCGGCGGAGATCTGGTACGTCCCCGCGGCCACATTGTCGATGGTGAAGTTCCCTGACGCGTCCGTTTGCGCGGCACGGCTGCCGAGGGCCGTTTGACCGGTTGAACGAATCTGCACGTTCGCGGCATTCAGCGGATGCGTATCGGTTGCGTCGACGACGTGGCCGCGCACCGTTACCGCCTTGATGGTGATGTCGAACGTGTCCGAGCCGTGTACCTGGTACTGGGTGGAGAACGGGGTCAGCAGCGCCATATCCATGACCTGCACGACGTAGGTGCCGTCATCCAGGCCGCTCAGCGTGTAGTGTCCGTCGGCATCCGCCGGCGCGCTGGAAGAGGTCTGGCTGGTTCCGCCGCGCGGCATGAACATCACTTGCGCGTTCGAGATCGGCGTGCCGTTGCGCGTGATCCGGCCCTGGATTACGGTGTTCGAGATGAAGTCGATGTCGACCTGGGCCGTGCCGCCCGGGTCGAGCTGAACCGTCTTTGGTGCCGCGGTCTTGCTCGTCCCGCCGAACATCGCCCCGGTGCGCGCGGTGAGTCGCACGGTGCCAGACGGCGCTCCCTCGATGCGGTAATTGCCGCTGCCGTCGACCGGAGCCGACAGATTGCCACCCCCGCCGCCCAGGGGGCCTCCACCGCCCCCGCCTCCGGAGACCGTGGCCGAGACCGTGGCCTGGTTGAGCTCCTGCGCCGTCAGGCCATTGACGTGTCCGGTGATCACGCCGCCGCTGCTCAGAGTGATTCGGACAGGTCCCGATGACGAGATGTCGACGTCGCGCAGAGTGTTCGGCGCGAAGCCTGCCTTCGTTGCCGTGAACGTGAAATGGCCCGGAGCAAGCCCGTCGATCGTGAAGGCGCCGCCGGCGTCCGTACGCCCTTCGTGGGCGCCGTCCATCTCGCTCGCCGACATCGCCCGCACCGTCACGTCCGGGACCGGCACGCCGCCGTCCGTGACGACGGTACCGCTCGCGCTCATTCCGCTTCCGAGCTGCGCGTCGAGCCTGGCGTCCTTGCCGCCGGTGATCGTCACCGTCTTCTGCTGCGCGATGTAGCCGTTCTTGGTGAAGGTGAACGTCAGATCCCCGGGGTCCAGCGAGTCGATCGTGTAGTCGCCGCTCGGGTCCGTCGACGCGCCGCTGGTGTTGCCGTCGAAGCGCATCACACGCCCGCCGCCCCCGCCCATCGGATTGCTGCCCACCGCCACGCCCGCCAGCGGAGTGCCGCTGGCATCGGTGACGTGGCCCGTCAGCTTCGAGCCGGTCTCGACGTCGACTTCCACGTCCGGCGCGGTCTTGCCATCCTCCACCTCGATGTTCGGGACACGCGCGGTCGTGTAGCCGGGTGCGTTCACCACGACCTGCGTCGTGCCCGGCTTGATGCCCTCGAGCACGAAGGATCCGTCATCGCTCGTGAACTGCTTCTGCATCGGCGGCATCATCACCACCATCCCGCCGCCGCTGCGTGAGGTCGTCACACCCGCCTGGAACGACGTCACCGGATTGTGCGAGTTCTTGTCGACGACATGTCCGGTGATCCGTCCGCCCGCCGGCAGATCGAAGACCACGTCGCGGGCTGGCGCGGTGACCGAGCGCATCTCCTGGATGAACGCGTCCTGCTTGCTGGCGTTCAGCATCATCTGGCCCGGCGTGAGGTCGGTGAGGACGAAGGCGCCGTCCGATCCGGTCACGGCCACCGAGAAGCCATCCTGCGCGATGGCGCGGATGCTCACACCTTCCACTCCGGCACCGCCTCGGGTGACACGGCCGGTGATTTCGACGCCCGGATCGAGCATCACATCGAGCGGCTTCGTCGTCGCGTCGACCTTCGTGCCGCGTACGGTCTTCGCAGAGTACCCATCGCGCTTGAATTCGAGATCGTAGGTGCCTTCCTTGACGCGGATCGTGAACGTGCCGTCGGAGCCGGTGCGGACGGTCTCGTCGCTGCGCCCGCCGGCCTGCGTGTTGACGATCATGCGTCGCATCCCGCCGCCTCTGGCATCGGCCGCTGCCTCGACTGCAACGACGCCGGCGCCTGACAGCGGCTTGTGGTCCTTGTCGGTGACCTTGCCGGTGACGGCGATGCCGCGCGGGATGGTGATCGTCAACCCTGTCTTTCGCTCACCCGAGGCGAGTTTGAGCGATGGCGATTTGCCGCCCGGAAAGCCGCGCTTTACCGCGTCGACCTGCAGGTCGGCCTCGGTCTCCACATTGCGGAGCACAAAGTGCCCATCCGGAGCGCTGTAGGCTTCAGTCCCTCCGCCGAGGCGAGGCGGGACGAACGCGAAGCGGTCGTTGCGCGTGGCCGGCCGTGTCGTCAGCCGCGCCGCAGCCACGGGGCGCTGGTTGTCGTCGATGACCGAGCCGCTGATCCGCCCGTGCGCCGTGGCGTAGAACGCCTTCTGCGCGGCGTCGGCCGGTTTCAGGTTCAACGACGGCGTGCCGTTGATGGCGTAGCCGGGGCGCCCGGATCGCAGGTCGTACGTCCCCGCGGCCACCGGCGAGATCGTGAAGTTCCCTTTGGCGTCCGTGATGGCTTCGGCGAGGGCATCGCGATTGCCGACGAAGCGCCCGCCGGGGGCGGCGATGGTCACCCGCGCTCCAACCACCGGCAGTTTCGATTTCAGATCGATCACGCTTCCGCTGACCGTGGCCCCTTTGCCCAGCTTCAGCGTCGCCGAGGCTGATGCCGCCGGAGCTCCGGTCGGCCGGGCGCGCTGCGCGATGCGATTTCCGATTCGTGCCTCGACGGTCTGCCAATCCTTCCGGGCATGCGCGATCGTGAACGTTCCGTCGGCCGCCGATTTACCGGCTGGCCAGCCGTCGAGAAAGATCTGCGCCTCGCCCACCGGCGTCTGGCCGTCCTCGGACACGACGCGGCCCGTTAGTGCTACGCCGGCGTTCATCGAAAAGTCCGGCCCCTTCTTCGTTCCGTTCGGACCGGTCAGCTCTTCGACGGTGGCGTAATCAGGGTGAATCAGGAAGATACGCGCGGCCCATTTCGAGGGATCCGGGGCCGTGTAATGCCCCTCGGCATCGGTCTGCGTCGAGTACTCGGCGCCGCCGCCGAACAGGATCACCGTGGCGTTGGCGACCGGTTGGCCGTTCGCCGTGATCGTTCCGCGTACCGGCGCCGCCTGAGTCAGGAGGATCGCGCCCAGATCGTCATCGGAGACGACGCGGACGCTCGACGGCGCATAACCCGCGGCCTCGATACGCACGTCCACGACTGTCTGGTCCTTCGGGACGTCCAGGCTGAGCCTGCCGGCGGAATCGGTCGTCCCCGTCGTCAGCGCCTTCCGCTGCGGCTCGGCCGAGAGCATGCGCGCACCCTGGGCCGCGATCAGCTCAGGCGCGAAGAGCGACACCTTGGCCCCGGCGATGGCCTTTCCGTCGATGTTGATGACGGTTCCGATGACGGCCGCGCGCAGCGGCGCAACGAGCGACGACAGCACGAACGAGATGCAAAGCAGCCGGCGGAATGCGGGCATGGGTTTCCTCCTGGTGACGCAACGAATGTACGACCTTTAGACGAAGAATGCTGAAGCGGGTTTCCAGGTTTGTGACGGACATGCCGAGGATACCTGTTCGAGGGGAGAAGCTGCGGCAGCGGCTGGACACCCTCGTGGACACGTTCGACGTCCGGACGATCGAGCCCGATCCGCTGCAGCTCGTCCTCCGGTTTGACGATCCTCGCGACCAGGAGGTCAGCGGCCTTCTGGCCGCCGCGTTCGCCTACGGCCGCGCCGATATCGTCGTCGCCAACGTCGGCCGCGTGCTCGACCGCATGGCCCCGTCGCCCTGGCTCTACCTCACCACCTTCAAGCCCGCGGAGGGAAAACGCAGATTCCGCGGCTTCGCCCATCGCTTCCACAAGACCCCGGAGCTGGTGGCCCTTCTGACCTGCATCGCCGCGGCCCTTCGCGAGCACGGCACCCTCGGCGATCTCTTCCGCCTCGGCTACGACGACCGCGATGTCGATATCGGCCCGTCCCTGGCGCGCTTCGTCGATGCCCTGATCGGCAAGCGCAGGACGAAGGCCCTCGACTACCTCCTCACCTCTCCCGAGAACGGCTCCGCCTGCAAACGGATGAACCTCTTCCTCCGCTGGATGGTCCGCCGCACCCCCCCTGACCTCGGCATCTGGGACTTCGTCGATCCCTCCAAACTGGTGATGCCGGTCGACACCCACGTCCACCGCATCGCCACCTTCCTCGGCCTGAACGACCGCAAATCCCCCGACTGGAAAACCGCCCGAGCCCTCACCGACCGCCTGGCGATATTTGACCCGACCGACCCCGTCCGCTACGACTTCGCCATCTGCCGGCTAGGCATCCTCGATCTCTGCAGCCGAAGGCGGCGGAAGGAGAACTGCGACGTGTGTTTGCTGAGGGATGTGTGTCGGTTTCCGGTGGGGTAGGTAATCGACGGCAAGCAATTACGATGTCCTAAGGAGTGTTCACAAATGGCCGAGACTGGCACCGGCCTTTTCCAGAGATACACATCCGCCGACCATCACCGATCTCGTCGCCTCCTGCGTGAAACCGTGATTTCGGGTCCGGCGTGCCGAAAGCCAGGGAAGGCCATCCGCTTCGCGTAGTCCGGCGCCAAACCATTGAACGGCTGACACTTACAGCAGCTCGTCGTGATTTGGGGGAGGGGGGTCGCGACCTTTTTAAAGAGGTCGCGACCTCTTTTGAGAGGTCGCGACCCCTTGGGAAGAGATCGAGACCTCTTAAAAAAGGTCCGGACCTCTTGGAAGAGGTCGAGACCTCCCGGGAAGAGGTCGGGACCTCCCGGGAAGAGGTCGGGACCTCCCGGGAAGAGGTCGCGATCTCCTGGGAAGAGGTCGAGACCTCCTGGGAAGAGATCGAGACCCCTTGGGAAGAGGTCGAGACCTCCTGGGAAGAGGTCGAGACCCCTTGGGAAGAGGTCGAGACCTCCTGGGAAGAGGTCGAGACCTCCTGGGAAGAGGTCGAGACCTCCTGGGAAGAGGTCGCGACCCCCCGGGAAGAGGTCACGACCCACCGGGAAGAGGTCGAGACCTCCCGGGAAGAGGTCGCGATCTACGGAAGACAGATCGCGACCCGATCAATCCCGATCGCATCCATTCCCTTCGAGCGCCTGCCGATCCGGGACTTGATGTCCCTCGGGGATCCCTCCTACCCCACCACCTCGAACTTCCTCCCCACCTCGACAATCGCCTCGATGGCCCGGTCCAGGTGCTGGCGGGTGTGGGCGGCGCTGATCTGGCAGCGAAGGCGGGCGGCGCCCTGGGGGACGACGGGGAAGCCGAAGCCGGAGACGTAGACGCCGCGCGTGAGGAGCTCGGCGGAGATGGCGATCGCTTTGGCGGTGTCGCCGATGATGATCGGGACGATGGGGTGGATCCCTTCGCGTACGGCCACGCCTCGGGATGTGAGCTGCTGGCGGAAGTAGACGGTGTTCTCGCGGAGCCGTGTGACGAAGCTCGGATCATTCTCCAGAAGGTCGAACGCGGCCATCGAGCCCATGACCACGGCCGGCGGAAGGGTGTTGGAGAAGAGGTAGGGGCGCGATCTCTGGCGGAGATAGTCGATGAGCGTTCGCGGGCCGGTGGTAAAGCCGCCGTGCGATCCGCCCAGCGCCTTGCCGAGGGTCGAGGTGTGCGCGTCGATGCGATCGAAAACGCCCAGCTCCTCGCCGGTGCCGCGGCCGGTCTTGCCGAGGACTCCGGTGGCGTGCGAATCGTCGACGACGAGGAAGGCTTCGTATTCGGCGGCGAGGTCGATGATCTCCGGCAGCGGCGCGAGCGAGCCTTCCATGGAGAAGACGCCGTCGGTGACGATCACTTTGTTGCGCGATTCGCGCGTCGCTTCCAGGGCCCGCCGCAGGTCGGCCGTGTCGCGGTTCCTGTAGCGTTCCTTCTTCGCCTTGGCCAGGCGGATGCCGTCGATGATCGAGGCGTGATTCAGCTCGTCGGAGATGATGGCGTCCTGCTCCTGGGCGATGGTCTGGAAGAGTCCCTCGTTCGCGTTCCAGCAGGAGCCGTAGAGGATGGTGTCCTCGGTGCCGAAGAAACGGGCGATGCGCTCTTCGAGCTGCCGGTGAATCGTTTGCGTACCGCAGATGAAGCGGACGGACGCCAGCCCATATCCGTAGTCGCGCTCCCCTTTCTCAGCCGCCGCGGCGATGGCGGGATGATCGGCCAGGCCGAGGTAATTGTTGGAGGTGAGCATGATGATCTCGCCGAATCCCTCGACGTCGACCACCGCCCCTTGCGGCGATTTCATCAGCAGCTCGCGTTTGAGCGTGCCGGCGGCGGCCATTTGATCGAGCTCGGTTTGCAGGGTGGAGATCAGGGACATGAGGACACCTCGGTGGGATGAAATTCGCGGCGGCGGATTCTATCAGCGCCGTTCGAGCAGCTCGATGCGGTTGCCGAACGGGTCGTCGACGTAGGCGCGATCGTAGCCTTCGAGCAGGTTGTCGGGCCGCGCCGTATGTCCCGCCGCCTCGGCGCGGATGAGGACGGAGAGGAGATCGTCGACGAGCAGCCCGGGATGCGCTTTCTTCGCCGGGCGGAAATCGTCTTCCACGCCGAGGTGAAGCTCAAGCGTTCCGATCCGGAACCAGAGGCCGCCGCGCTCGCGAAGAGTGGCCGGCTTCGGGATTTCGACGAGGCCGAGGACGTCGCCGTAGAAGCTCCGCGCTCGTTCTTCTTCGCCGCGCGGCATGGCTAGTTGGATGTGATGGATGGCGGTGGCGGGCATGGGTGAAAAATATCACCACGGAGACACAGAGGACACGGAGGAGATCCGTGGTGAACGGACCTTACTCGTTGTCGTACGACAGGTCGCGGCGGAAACATCGGCCGCCTTCGAGGTCGAAGACGACGCAGGAGTCGATGGGGCGGGAGTAGACGTGGACGCTGACGGCGCGCTCGTTCCACTCCGGCAGGTTCTTGATGCGATGGATGGTCTGCGTTTTGTCGACGGTATTCAGCGGACCGCCGGGGACGCACAGCTCCGTGGCCAGGGTCTGCATCTCGATGCGGGTGGCGCCGGCCAGGCAGTCCATCCCCACGACCTGCTGGTTCTCGGGACGGTTGCAACTGATCTGTTTGTAATTCTCGACGATCAGCTTCCCCTCGATCATGGTCATCCAGCCGAGCTGACCGTTGTGGGTGTGCAGCGGCGTGATGGCGCCGACCGGCCAGCAGATCACCATCGCTTCGATCATCTCGTTGCGAAAGACTTTGTTGCGCGTGTGGCGATCGGGCAGCCACATCTTGTAGTGCTCGAGATCTTCGCTCCGGATCTCGTAGGTGGCCAGGAAGTCGTAGATCTTCTGCTTGGTGATCAGACCCGCGGCCAACTCCCGGAGACCCTCCACGAACTGCTCCACCGGTACCGGAGCTGGCGAGTAGATCGGCTGGGAGGAGGCGGGGGTGGGGTTGTGGAGGTCCATGGGTCTTGGGAACTATAGCTGTTCTGTGGGGAGTGGGGGGGTGGGGTGTGGGGGGTGGGTCTCCGGGGTTGTGGGTTTTCGGAGATTGTACTGCGGCCCCGCAACCACCCCCCCCCCCCCCCCCCCCCCCCCCCCCAAAAAAATAAA
>Ga0307470_10000100_pt1 | contig 59256 bp, 61 predicted proteins | sample atmos_gasesAM3C__FD_204565 | JGI IMG/M metagenome (GOLD analysis project Ga0307470, IMG submission 204565) | Hardwood forest soil microbial communities from Morgan-Monroe State Forest, Indiana, United States - atmos_gasesAM3C_05 | ecosystem: Environmental > Terrestrial > Soil > Temperate forest... | reverse complement strand
GTCCATGGCTCAAAAAGCACAGTCGATGCTACGAACCCTAGCGTCGATGGCTCAAAAAGCACCGTCGATGCTACGAACCCTAGCGTCGATGGCTCAAAAAGCACCGTCGATGGTCCGAAAAGCGCCATGGCTGGTGCGGAACACGTCATCGGGGGTGCAAACCGCAGTACTCCGGGTGCAGAACACTCGATCGCTGGTGTAGAACGCAGCATCGCGGGTGGGAATCACGGCATCGCGGGTGAGTGACACAGCGTCCGGGGTGTGAAGCATTGGATCGATGGTTCGAAACGTGCCCAGCCGGCTCACGGACGGCGCGACGCCAACAACATCAGCAGCATCGACAACGCGCGAAGCGCAACTAACCGACAACCGACAACGCGCGCACCGAAACTAAACCGTCACCATTTCCGCAACTTCAGCGCCCTTTGGCACCACCACGATCCCCGAGTCCGTCACCGTGAATCGGGCGCGGTCGGCCTCGATGTCGTAACCGATCGTCGAGTTGGCCGGGATCTTCACGCCTTTGTCGATGATCGTGCGGCGGATCTTCGAGTGCCGGCCGATCTCCACACCGTCCATCAGGATCGACTCGTCGACGTCGGTGTAGGAATGGATGCGCACGCGAGGGTGGAGAATGCTGCGGTTGATCGTGCCGCCGGAGATGATGACGCCGGCTGAGACGAGCGAGTCGGTGGCGATTCCGATGCGCTGCGACTTCGAGTCTGCGAAGACGAACTTCGCGGGCGGGAGGTTGAGCGGCGCGGAAACCATCGGCCACTGCGCGTTGTACAGATTGAAGAGCGGCGTGACTGCGACCAGATCGAGCGACGCCGCGAAGTACGAATCGATCGTCCCGACGTCGCGCCAGTAGCCGCGGTTGATCTCCGCCTCGCCCGGCACATAGTTCTGGCCGAAGTCGTACGCGTGAACTTTCATCCGCGGATACATCGCCGGGATGATCTCCTTGCCGAAATCGTGGGCCGCATCGCGCAGGGCATTGCGCTGGAGGACGTCGATCATCACGTTGGCCTTGAAGATGTAGTTGCCCATCGAAGCCAGGACCATGTCCGGACGGCCGGGAATCGTCTTCGCCCCTTCCTTCGGTTTCTCGACGAAGCCGGTGACGCGCCAGTCGCTGTCGACTTCCACGATGCCGAAGTGGTGCGCCTCTTCGACCGGCACCGGGATCGTGGCGATCGTCAAGTCGGCATCGTTGGTCATGTGCTCTTGCAGCATCTGGTTCACATCCATTTTGTAGATGTGATCGCCGCCGAAGACGCAGACGAACTCCGGCTGCTCGTCGAAGATCAGCTCGAGATTCTGGAACACCGCGTCGGCCGTTCCGCGAAACCAGAACGGACCTTTGCGCATCTGGGCCGGCACGATGTCGACGTATTGGCCGATCTCGGGCACGAGCCGCCACGTCCTCGTGATGTGCTCGATGAGCGAGTTCGACTTGAACTGCGTCATCACCTTGATCTTGAAAAACCCCGAGTTGATGAAGTTGTTGATGACGAAGTCGATGATCCGGTACCTTCCGCCGAAGGGCACGGCGGGCTTGGCCCGGTCGCGCGTCAGCGGGTAGAGACGCTCGCCCATACCGCCGGCGAGGATCATCGTCAGAATGTTGCGGCGGGCCAGGGATGCGTGCATGTAAGGTTGATTCTTTCTCCAACCGGCTCCTGAAGCAATTCATGTGCTAAAACGTCCTGTCGCACCATGGCCGAAAAAGACTATTACGACATCCTCGGCGTGAAGAAGACCGCAACCGCCGACGAGATCAAGAAGGCCTACCGCGGCCTCGCGAAGAAGTTCCATCCCGACAAGAACAAAGGGAACAAGGACGCCGAGAACAAGTTCAAGGAAATGTCGGAGGCCTACGCCGTCCTCTCCGATCAGGAGAAGCGCGAGCAGTATGACCGTCTCGGCAAAGAGGCATTCCGTTCGGGCGGTGGGCCGAATCCATTTCAGGGCGGCGCGAATCCGTTTGGCGCCGGCTTCGATTTCTCGCAATTCACCGGCGGCGGCGCGCGCGCTCGCGGCGGACGTCGCACGGCGGGCGGCGCGGGCGGCTTCACCGACATCTTCTCCGATCTTTTCGGAGGCGGCGGTGGATTCGAGCCAGGCCCGGAGCGCGGTCCCGATCTCGAAGCCGAGCTCACCATCGAGTTTCGTGATGCCATCCTCGGCACGACGATGGACCTCACCATCAACGGCAAGCCGGTCAAGGTCAAGATCCCCGAGGGTATGTCGGACGGGCAGCGGATCCGGCTACGAGGCAAAGGTGCGCCGGGATCAGGCGGTGGACCCGCCGGCGACCTCAACGTGCTTATTCACATCCGTCCGCATCCGCTGTTCGAGCGGCGGGGCGATGACATTCATATCGACCTTCCCATCAAAGTCGGCGAAGCAATTCGCGGCGGCGAAGTGGAAGTGCCCACCATCCACGGCCCCGTTCGTGCACGGATTCCTGCGGGCACGCAGGGCGGCCAGACATTTCGCATCCGAGGAAAGGGTGTGAAGAAGAAGGGCGGCACGCATGGCGATCACTACTACCGGGTTCAGATCACGGCCCCAAAGAGCACCGCGGCCGAGGTACTGGCAGCGGCCGATACAATCGACGCCGCGTACGGCGAGGATCCGCGCGCGAAACTGAACACCGCAATTTAGCCATGGATATCGACCTCCTCCGCGCCGATGTTTCCTCGCTCAAAGTCGACGCGATCATCAACCCCGCCTCGGCCAGCAAGCCGACCGCGGGCGTCGGCGCCGTTCCCGTCGGAGAAGCCTTCGTGTCGACCGGCGGCAACGTGCTGTGCAAGTTCGTCATCCACGCAATCGTGCCGCGGCAGGGCGATGGGAACGAAGACGCCAAGCTTCGCAGCGCGATCTGGGCCGCGTTGAAGCGCGGCGAGGAGCTGGCCATTGCATCGGTTGCACTGCCGCCCATTCCATCGTCCTTCGGTTTCGAGCGCGGACGTTGCGCGCGCCTGCTGGTTGCGACGGCGGTGGACTTCCGGCCGCAAGCTCGCTCGCTGCAGCGAGTGATCTTCTGCGCCTTCGATGAAGCAACCCACGCCGAACTGCAGCGCGTGATCGAGGAGCTCTCCGTTTGATCGCAGCAGGACAAATCTTCGTCATCGGCGATTCACATATCGGACTCTCAGATGGAAGCGAGAAACCGATTCTTTCCTGGTTCGACCGCCTCGTGGCACTGCAGCCGAAAGCGCTCTATCTCAACGGCGATCTCTTCCACTACCTCATCGCCGATCCGAAGTTCTATACCTCGTCCGTCAAAGCCGTCTTCGATCGGTTGCAGCAGTTGCGCGACAGCGGAATCCCGATCCACTACGTCGAAGGAAATCGCGACTTCTTCCTGCGCGGCTCGTTCGCCGAACGGGCGGTTAGCGATGTGGCAATGGAGTTCTCGATTCCGGCGGGCGACCAGAAATACCTCATCGTCCACGGCGACATGATCAACGACCGCGACCTCCCCTATCGCTTCTGGCGCTTCGCTTCGAAGAACGCCCTTTCGCGCCACTCGCTCAAACTGATCCCGAAACGCCTGGCGCGCGGCTTCGTCGACGCCGTCGAGTCGCATCTCTCCGGTACCAACTTCAAGCACAAGACCCGTCTCCCCACCGAGCGGATGGAAGCCTACGGCCGTACCCGCGCCGCCGAAGGCTTTACCCACGTCGTCTTCGGCCACTTCCATCACAAACTCGTCCTTCCTGGCACGGCAACCGTCACGGTGCTGCCCGCCTGGTACGAGACCGGCGAGGCGATGGCTATCAATCCCGAGACGGGTGCGTTCGACTGGGTGACTGTTTGAGTGGCGGAATGTTCAACTGATGCGCGTCACCTTCCTCGGCAGCGGCACCTCCACCGGCGTTCCCGTCGTCGGCTGCTCCTGTGCCGTCTGCACCTCGGCCGATCCGCGCAACAGGCGGTTACGACAGTCGGTGAAGATCGAGATGAGTGGGAAGCACTTTCTCATCGACACCTCGCCCGATCTGCGCCTGCAGCTCTTGAAGTACCCGATCCCGCGCCTCGATTTCGTTCTCTTCACGCACTCGCATTCCGATCACCTGATGGGGCTCGACGATATCCGCCCGTTCAATTTCCGGCAGCGCGAGGCCATCCAGGCGTTTGCCAATCCGATGACGGCAGCGGCCATCCGCCGCGCCTTCAACTACATCTGGTCGGACTCGCAGATCGGCGGCGGCAAACCGCAACTTGACCTGATCGAGATCGACGGCCCATTCGTGCACGAAGGAATCGCCATCACACCGCTGCCCGTAACCCACGGCGACTGGACCATCCTCGGGTTTCGCATCGGCGACTTCGCCTACATCACCGACACGAACGGCATCCCCGACGCCACGATGAAGCTCCTCGAAGGCGTCGAGATCCTGGCGCTCGACGGCCTGCGCATCAGCCCTCGGCACCCCACGCACTTTGTGATCGAGGAGGCCGTTGCGGTGGCAAAGAAGATCAACGCAAGAGATACGTGGCTGATCCATCTGACACACGAAGTCGATCACGAGACGGTCGAGGAGACGCTACCCGAGGGGATCAGGCTGGCGTATGACGGGCTGGTGCTGGACATGAGTGATGAAGGGTGAAGGATGAAGGATGAATTAGGACCAGAAGCAGTCCGCAGTTCCGGGATCATCCTTCATCCTTCATCCTTCTCACTCATCCTTCATCCTTCCTGTCATATCGTTCATCGCTCGTGAAAACCATCGCAAAGCAGCAAACGCTCAACGCCACCGTCACCGCGCCGCCCTCCAAGTCGTACTCCGTTCGCGCGCTTCTGCTCGGCGCGATGGCTGAGGGGACGACGACGATCACGAATTGTCTCGATGCTGACGACACCCGCTATGCGCTCGAGGCGCTTCGGACGATCGGATTCGGCATCGATGGCACGTTCAAGAGCGGCGTCACGATCGGTCCCCGGCTCAGCATGTCCGCCAACGACGTCGAGGTCTTCGTTGGCAACGCGGGGACAGCGATGCGGTTTCTCACCGGCTGGCTGGCGTTCACGCCGGGACGATTCGTTCTTCGGGGCGAAGCGCGCATGCATGAGCGGCCGATCGGCGATCTCGTCGCTGTGCTGCTGTCCATCGGCGCCGAGGTCGAGTATGTGGATCGGCAGGGCTATCCGCCGCTGCGCATTCGCGGAAAGAAAATGCGCGGCGGATTCGACGTCGCCATCGCCGCCGACACATCGAGCCAGTTCGCGTCGTCGCTGATGATGGCCGGCGCGACACTGCCGGACGGCCTCACACTGCGCCTGACATCGCTCGCGTCCGCGCCCTACCTCGACGTCACCGCATCCGTCCTTGCGGCGTTCGGCGCGGATGTGAAGCGGGAGGGCAATGTCATCCGCGTTCGTGCCGCCAAACTTCATCGCGACGAATACCGCGTCGAAGGCGACTACTCCTCGGCGTCTTACTGGTTTGCCGCTGCGGCGGCAACTGGCGGCACGATGCATGTTCGCGGTCTCGCGCATCCGACTGCTCAGGGCGATGCCACGTTTCTCGACATTCTCACTGCAATGGGTTGCAAGGTTGCCATCGACGCGGACGCAATCACGGTGTCGGGCGTTGCGAAGCTCAACGGTGGCCGCTTCGACTGCAACGCCTGCCCCGACATCGTCCCCACCCTTGCCGCGATCGCGCCGCTGGCGTCATCGCCGGTTGAGATCGTGAACGTGGCGAATCTACGGGTCAAAGAATCCGACCGCCTCGCCACCGTCACCTCGGAGCTCCGCCACCTCGGCGCCACCGTCGAAGAGCGGCCGGACTCGCTATTCATCCAACCGGGCTGGACATCAGAACCTGTCACGGTGGCGACGCACAACGATCACCGAATCGCCATGGCCTTCGCCATCGCCGGTCTGGCGCGTGGCAACGTCACGATCGCCGACGAGCAGGTGGTATCGAAGTCGTACCCACGATTCTGGAAAACGCTCGACGAGGTGACCGCGCCGCCGAGTTGAAGCCGGAAAGACGTGGCATACAATACCGGCCTTCTCATGGACGTCGACCCATCTCGTAGCGCGTTCGCCCGTCGCGCTCGGTGAGCATGCCTACCTGGTACTTGCTTCTCGCCTTGCTGTTCATCATCGCGAACGGCTTTTTTGTCGCCGCCGAGTTCTCGATCATCAAGGTGCGGCCGACGCAGCTCGCAGAGATGGCCGCCGCGGGCAGCGCGCGCGCCCGGATGACCCGGCGCATCGTCAAGAAACTCGACAGCTATCTCTCGGCAACACAACTCGGCGTCACGCTGGCCTCTCTCGCGCTGGGCTGGGTGGGCGAGCCCGCATTCGCGCAGCTCGTGCAGCCGCGCCTCTCCTTCTTCGGCGTCTACAGCAACTCGGTGGCGCACACGATTGCCGCCAGCGTCGCCTTCATCGTCATCTCGTCTCTTCACATCATCTTCGGCGAGCTCGGACCGAAGTATCTAGCCATCGACAAGACCCTCGGCACCGCGCTCTGGTCGGCGCATCTGTTGCGCGCCTTTTATCTGGTGATGTTCCCGATCATCTGGGCGTTGAACCGCGCTTCGAACGCCGTCCTTCGTCTCATCGGCGTGAAGCCAGCCAGCGGCGCGGAGATGGTGCATTCGCAGGATGAGCTGCGCCTCATCCTGGCGCACTCGGAGAAGGCCGGCATCCTCTCCGAAGAAAACCGCGAGATCATCGAAGGCGTCTTCCAGTTCTCCAAGCGGACGGCGCGGCAGATCATGGTGCCGCGCACCGACGTCTCCGTCCTTTCCACGCTCAAGTCGATCGAAGAGAACCTGGAGATCATCCGCATCACGCGGCACACGCGCTATCCGCTTTGCGATGGCACCCTCGATCAGACCATCGGCCTCATTCACGTCAAAGACCTCTTCCTGGCGCAGCTTCGTGGCCCGGGACGAACGATGCTCGAGCTCAAGCGCGATGTCCTCTTCGTGCCCGAGAACTCCACCGTCGAAGCGCTGCTCTCGCAGTTCATCGAGCACAAGACGCACATGGCCATCGTGCTCGACGAGTACGGCGGCGCGTCCGGCATCGTGTCGCTCGAAAACATCACGGAGGAGTTGTTCGGGCAGATTCAGGACGAGTTTGACCGGGAGCGGCCGGAGATCGAGCCGCTCGGCAACGGTCGCTACCGCGTACGCGGCGATTACCTCATTGAGGATCTTGCCGACCGTTTGAAAGTCGATGTCGGCGAGCCGGCAGAGGAGACGATCGGCGGCTACGTTGCGGCACGCATCGGCCACGAAGTCGTCCCCGGCGACCGCACGCAGCTCGGCGATCTGGCAATCGAAGTGCTCGACGCGGAACGCTTCCGCGTGCGCTGGGTCATCGTGCAGACGGAGATGCCGGCGACCGAAGAGGCGGAAGAGAGCGAGGAGCAGTCGTAGGCAACGGCTTTAGTCGGCACGTTTGCCGCGCAACTCACGCTTCTTTTCTATTTGACCTCTGACGTAGAGACCGGCAAATACTCCCGTCGACGTGAGCAATTCTGTCAAACCAGCCGTGTCCTTGCCTGTCGAGATGAGATAGGTTCCGCTTGCGAGGGTTGCGATATAGAGGACGAAGCCGAGGATCTGCCCTAAGCGCTCACTAAGAACTCCCGCGGGTATGACCTTCGCTTCTAACGAATGGCGGTGTGCCTGGTTTTTCTCGGCCATGGTGATGATCCTGCCAGCGGCGCCCGGCAAGACTCGATCGTAACCGGCAAGGATTTCGGGATGGGGCAGCGGCCCCTGGAACACTGTGCCTTGGACTCGCGCCACAAACTGCGGCTGCGAATTGGGGGCGCTGCGCGCATTCGCCCGCTCGATATCCTCGACACGTCGCTGGAGCTCTCGGCGATCTGTCTTGTCGCGGCTGGCCCTTCCCATAACAGGAAGTCTAGCGCTTCGCGGAGTCGATCAAGCGAAGTTGCTCGTTTCCAGCTTCGTCGACCGGCTTCGCGGCGAAAGCCTTCATCGCCTCATCCAAGTCGGCCCCAACCAGTGACCAGTCCGCATGAGCGGCGAGCGCATCCGCCTCTTGTCCGGAACCCGCCCAGTTGTACGAGTCCAGCGAACCGACTAGATCGAGAGTTCGGGCCAAGCCGCGGACAAATGACGGGCGTACAAAAAGGAAATCAGAACTCAAGATGTGCACCCCATCGGAGATCCCAGATCGAATTCATGCATCTGACTTGTTCCCGAACCCTACTACGGTTGTGACTAATTTCACAAGGTGCGGCTGCCTCATGGCATACCCGTAATATAGGTCCGTGCGTTTCTTCCCGCTGGCACTCAGCAGGCGAAGGTGCCAAGCTCTAGAGTTCAGGTCTTTGGCCATCCTACAGGTTCTACGAACGCTTGAAGAGGGCCGTCACCGATCGCCACGCTCGCTTCCAGAGCCCTCCACTGTTACGCTGGTGAAGCTCGTGATCGTGCCGGGCATAGCGCGCTTCTTTGAGGATCCGGTCCGTCTCCTGAATTCGCATTGGCACTCCCCCTTGCATCAAATAACCTGCAAGTAAAGCACCACAGAGGGGTTTGCTAGTCCTCGCGTCTCACGTGGGCTGGAGGCCGCGACTCATCCTCATCGCCGTTCGTGACCACTGCACGGTCGTGGAATGCGCAGACGATGTCGCGGACCTTAACCGGATCGTCGACGAGGTGGAGGCTGTCCACGTCTTCCTTCGTGATGTTGTTCGCGCCGAGGACGGTCTTGCGAAGCCAGTCGAGCAGACCGCCCCAGTACTCGCTCCCGTAAAGGATCACCGGGAAGTTCGTGATCTTCTTGGTCTGGATCAACGTCAGCGCGCCCATCAGCTCATCGAGCGTTCCGAAGCCGCCCGGAAACGTGATGAACGCCTCCGAGTATTTGATGAACATCGTCTTGCGCACGAAGAAGTAGCGGAACGTCATCGCCTTGTCGACGTACTTGTTGATCTGCTGCTCGAACGGCAGCTCGATGTTGCATCCGATCGAGAGCGCGCCCGCCTGCCGCGCCCCCTTGTTGGCGGCCTCCATGATGCCGGGACCGCCTCCGGTGATGATCGCGAAGCCAGCCTTGCCGAGGAGCTCGGCGGTCTTGACTGCGGCTTCGTAGTACTCGTTCGCGAGTTGCGTACGCGCCGAGCCGAAAATCGACACAGCCGGATACACCTCGGCGAGATGATCGAAGCCAGCAACGAACTCGCTCGTGATGCGCAGCACGCGCCACGACTCACTCTGTAGCAGTTCCTGCCGGCTGGGGCGGTCGAGGAGCTTGCGATCTTCGAGCGCTTCCCGCGGTTTGGGAGGGATGTGGATTTCGTGTCCGGCTGGTTGATCAACGTCCATCGAAGACATTATGCGGGTTCGGGTTGCGGGGAGCAGCGTCACTTGCGGAAGCCGTTCCCACTTCCCGCTCCCGGCCCACACTCACACTACGGCCTCAGCTTGATCAACGCCGTCTCGACGAGCTTGTCGCCCGGAAGATCGCGCTGCCACGCCGTCACGCCGAAGTTGCCGGTGGCTGCCATGGTGCCGAATGAAGCCCGCACCTTGTAATGGATCGTCGAGTCCTCGGCGGGTTGCAGGTTGCCCATCGTGTAGTGGTAGAAATTCGAGCCCGGCTCGTGGGACATCGTCACGCCACGCTCGTGGGTCTCATCGAGGACGACGAGCTCCGGCGGCACCTCCACATCGATCAGGACGTCTTTGACGCTCCGCACCCCGCGGTTGCCGACGACGACGTTGACATTGTCCTCGCCGCGATCGGGTAGATCCATCGGATGCTCGATATTGATTTTCAGAAGCTGACCGTGCCTCGTTACGGCCATGCCGCTTGTCTTGCAACCCGCTATGGCAATGAGGGCGACGGCGATTACGGGCAGCGCCGCGGATGAAAAGATTCGATGCGATTTCATGAACTTCTCCTTCAGCAGCAGACTCTGCAAGGAGCGGTCCTGGGCTATTTTCGCGGTGCCGACGGTGTCTTTCTTGTCTGGACATCCCCGATGCATTTCCGGCCGCGCTCGCGCGCATCGCGCAGCACACAGGCCGCGTCGTGATGTGAGGGTGCTTGGGCAAGGCCAGCTGACGACCGACAACGTGATCGTGCAGCGGCTTGTCGCGACAATTATCCGCCGATTGTCGCGGCAAACCGTCGTGCCGTCGCGTTTGTCCGTCGTGCTGTCGCGTTTTTTGCCGAAAATCACGTTTTTCGCCTGAAAATCGCGTTTTTCGCCTGACAATCGCGTTTTTTCCGCTGAAAATCGCGTTCATCCGCCCTGCTAACGCGTTTTTCGCGCGAAAATCGCGTTTTTCGCCTGACAATCACGTTTTTCGGATGAAAATCGCGTTCATCCGCCGTGCTAACGCGTTTTTCCGACGAAAATCGTGTTTTTCGCGTGAAAATCGTGTTTTTCGTCTGAAAATCACGTTTTTTGCTTGGAAATCGCGTTTTTCGCCTGAGATTTTCGCCAACAACAGCGAGATTCTCCCGATCAACCCCGAGACTCTCGCCAACGCTATCGGACCTGGAACCAACTCTCGCCAACGTGACTTTGACGATTCCTTGGCGGCGGCTTGTCTCCACGATGATCGTCAACGGCCACGACCGCGTAACCGCACAAAGGCACCACACTTGCGGTAAAAGACTCTTCCGCATGGCGTACTACCTCGGCGTCGATGGTGGCGCTTCGAAAACGGCAGCTCTGGTAACGGACGAAACCGGCCGTCCGCTTGGCTCCGGCGTGGCCGGTCCTTCCAATCATCTCCGCGTCGGGATCGAGACCGCTGCACGCAACATCGAGCGCGCCGTCAACAAGGCGCTCGTGACCGCCGATGTGGCCAGCCGCGAGATCGTCTGGACCTACTGCGGCATCGCCGGCGCCGATCATCCTGCGCACCGCCAGGAGGTCGTCGACTCGCTCAGCGTCTTCTTTCCGCGGGGCAACTTCACGGTCGACAACGATGCCCGCATCGCGCTCACGGGCGCGATCGGCTTCGGTGCCGGCATCGTCATCATCGCCGGCACCGGCTCCGTTGCCATCGGCCGCAACGACGCCGGCGACGAGGCACGAGTGGGTGGCTGGGGGCCGATCGTCGGTGACGAAGGAAGCGGCTATGCGATGGGCCGGGGAGGGTTGGCGGCGATTCTAAGGGCGTTTGACGGCCGGGGACCGGCGACTGCGATGACTGCATTGCTGCAGAGCGACTACCACATGACCCCCGCCGATCTGCCGCGCTACGTTTACGCGCAGACAACGCACGCCGACGACATCGCGCGGCTCAGCAAACTGGTGATCGACGCTGCGGAGAATGGCGATGCGATCGCCCGCGGCCTTGTCGATAGCGCCGGCAGCGAGCTGGCCAAATCGGTCATCGCGGTGGCGCAGCGGCTGGGACTCATCGCCTCCGACTTTCCGGTCGCGTACGTCGGCGGCGCATTCAAGGCCGGCGAAACGCTGCTGGCGCCGATGCGAAACGCGATCCTCGAAGCCGCCCTGCACGCCCACCTCTCCCCGCCTGTCCGCACGCCCGTCGAAGGCGCTGCCCAGATGGCCATGCGTGCGGCCGCGAATCCACGTCTGACGCGCCCTGCGTGATCGCTCAGAACCGCAAGGTCAACCCGGCCGAGAAGATCACGGGGTTGATCTTGACCTTCAGGCCTGTGGGAGCCCCGGGACTCGTTCCCGGCAGGTAGACGGCGGTTGCCGACGCCTTCAGCGGCACATACTTTCCGTCCGCCGTCAGTGACAGCATGCGCGAGACTCGCACGGAGACTCCGGCGTTCAGCACCAGGCCGGCATCGTCCTTATAGTTGATGTGACTGAGAGTGGTGCTCCTGAAGACGTTGGTTTTGTCGAACAGGACGTAGGCTGCGCCCGCACCGACATACGGATCGATGCCACCGCCCGGCGCAAAGTGCCATTGCAGCAGACCCGTGATCGGCGTCATGCGTGTGCCGTTGGTAAAGAACGATCCTCCGCCGACGGCGCGCGATCGAACCGCCGTTCCCGGCCTTACCTGCACGACATCGAATGCGGCAGAGGCGTGGCCGCCGAAGTAGACGTTTGCCCCGAGTCCGTAGCCGACCTTACCGTCGAATCGCACGTTGAACGGCTGGTTGGGATCGGATGAATTGAAGGTGCCGCTGCTGTTGGGATCGACCCACGCCGACCATCCGGTCAGATCAAACACATGATCCGCTGCGAGCGCAGGGAACGCGGTGAGGCAAACGAGAGCGAGCGCAATGCGAAACGGTTTCATCGTGCAATCCTCCAGCGCGGAGCGAAAGCAAGAACTGTGACCGCAGCAGTATCCGATCGGGAAACTAATGATCGTACTGCTCGTCCAGACCGAGGAACGTGCCGATCGAAATCCCGACGACCTCTTCGAAGCGCTGGCTGTGGGACTTGATCATGCCGGATGGCTCGTCCAGAAAAATGCGCTCGACGCGAAACAGTGGCACGAACATCGTGACCAGGTTGAGATCGAGGTCATCGTTCCGCACAATCTGATGAATCCAGTCCTCGTACGAGTCGAGATTGATCCCCCTGATCGTCACGCCGGCAGGAGAAAGCGCCCGAAGCACTCCGAAGAACTTCTCCTTCGGATTGACGAGATTGACGATGACGAGCGAAGCCGGCGCGAATCCTTCGATCATTGTTTTTCGCTCAGCTCGATCAACACGCCGTTCCCGGCAGCCGGATGGAGAAACGCCACGCGGCAGCCGTGCGCACCCGGAACCGGCGATTCGTTGATCAAACGGTAGCCCTGCTGCTGCAGCCGTGCCAGTTGCGCTTCGATGTCGTCGACGCGAAAGCAGATGTGATGGATCCCTTCGCCCCGCTTCTCGATGAACTTCGCAACCGCCGACTGCGGCCCCGACGGCTCGAGCAACTCGATCATCGCATCGCCGGCGGCCAGGAACGCAGTGCGTACGCCCTGCGTCTCGACGGTCTCGATGTGCTCGATCGTGAGTCCAAGCGCTTCATAGATCTTTGCCGCGTCGAGCGACTTCACGGCGATTCCGATGTGGTCGAGCCTTGGATTCGGCATCTTCGTCATCAAACTCCCTTCACGTCCGCGCCCCAGATGTGCTTGTGCAGTTGCGTCTGCAGCCGCGCCGGAACGCGGTCCGCGAGCATCCATTCTGCCAGTGGTTTCAACTCCAGCTCGCCCCAGACCGGCGAAAAGAGAATGGTTCGCCCCGCGAGACTGCGTTCCGCGATCACACCGCGAGCCCACTCGTAGTCCGCGCGGTCAGCGATGACGAACTTGATCTCGTCCCGGGGCCGCAGTTGCTCGATGTTCGGCCAATAGTTCTTTTCGGCCTCCCCCGAACCGGGACACTTGATATCGAGAATGATCTTCGCGCGCCGGTCGACCGGCTCGATGTCGATCGACCCCGAGGTTTCGATCAGGACTTCGAAACCGTCGTTGCAGAGTCTCTCGATGAGCGTGAAGGCTTCCTTCTGCGCAAGCGGCTCGCCGCCAGTCACTTCGACAAGGTTGCACCCGTAGCTGCGAACGCGCTCGACCACGTCATCGATCGAGCTCTTCTCCCCGCCCGTGAACGTGTACTCCGAATCGCACCAGCGGCAACGCAGGTTGCATCCGGCGAGGCGGATGAAGACGCAGGGGCGGCCGGCGTGCGACGACTCGCCCTGGATCGAGTGGAAAATCTCCGTGATGCGAAGCATGGCGTTGAATCATGCGCGATCCGCCCCAACCTGTCACCCTGAACGAACGTAGTTCGGACAACGTAGGTCGGACTCTCCAGTCCGACACTTCTTCGCATTCGGACGGATCAGACTGATCGGACCGAGTCGGACTAGAGAGTCCGACCTACGTCCACGCGCCGCTACCGATACGGCGTTGGATCAGCGATTCCCGCTTCTTCAAACCCCCGTCTTCGCAAAATACACGAGTCGCAATGACCACAAGCTCGACCGGCAGCATCGGGGTCGTAACACGAGTGAGTGATGGTGTAATCGACGCCGAGGGAGGTTCCGCGACGGATGATGTCGGCCTTCGACATCGTCACTAGCGGAGCGATCAATCGCGGCTCGCCGTGCGCGACTCCGGAGCGCGTGCCGGTATCGATCACACGCTGAAACGCTTCGAGGAACTCTGGGCGGCAGTCGGGGTAGCCGCTGAAATCGACGGCGTTGACGCCGATCCAGATCTCCTGGGCCCCGCGCGCTTCCGCGAAGCCGAGGGCCAAGGCGAGAAAGATTGTGTTGCGAGCGGGGACGTACGTCGTCGGAATGCCCGGCGCGCCGGCCACGTCCTTCGGCACGTCGATGTCGTCGGTCAGCGCGCTCGCGCCGAAGACGCGGAGATCCATCGGAAAGACCACATGCTCTTCAACGCCGATCGCTTCCGCCACGCGGCGCGACGCAGCGAGCTCGATCTCGTGACGTTGTCCGTACGCGAACGAAAGCGCGTGACAGGCTCGCCCTTCGCTTCGGGCGATGGCCAGTACGGTGGCGGAGTCGAGTCCTCCGCTCAGCAGAACGACAGCTTTCATCATCTGAATACTACAATCGCGCTCCTATGGCTGACCTGAACGTTTATGAAGTCCTCAACCGCAAGCGCCGCGGCGCACCGATCGAAGCGCGCGAAATCGAGCAATTCATCGAGAAGTACACGCTCGGCGAGATTCCCGACTACCAGATGTCCGCGTTGCTGATGGCCATCGCCATCAACGGAATGACCGCTGAGGAAATGGCCACTCTGACGCAGGCAATGCTGCACAGCGGAGACGAGTGGCATCTGCGCAACGAATACGACTTCATCGCCGACAAGCACTCCACGGGTGGCGTCGGCGACAAGGTGTCGCTCGTCCTCTCGCCATGGGTGGCCGCATGCGGCATCAAGATCGGGATGCTCTCCGGCCGCGGCCTCGGCCACACCGGCGGCACGCTCGACAAGCTGGAGGCCATCCCCGGCTTCAATGCCCGGCTCTCGCGCGAAGACTTCAATCGTTGCGTAGCCGAGGCGGGCTGTGTGATCTCGACGTCGACGGAAGGGATCGCTCCGGCCGACAAGAAGATCTACGCGTTGCGCGACGTCACCGGCACGGTCGAGTCCCTGCCGCTGATCACCGCGTCGATCATGTCGAAGAAGCTGGCCATGGGCGCGTCGGCGCTCGTCCTCGACGTCAAGACCGGCAGCGGCGCGTTCATGCGCAAATATCAGGACTCGAAGGCACTGGCGCAAAGCCTCATCGCTGCGGCGGCGGGCTCCGGCACACGCGTCGAGGCGCTGATCACCGACATGGACCGGCCGCTCGGCATCGCCGCAGGCAATGCCAACGAGATCATCGAGACGATCGAAGTGCTGAAGGGCAACGGTCCCGCAGACGTCGAGTTCGTGACCCGCGCCCAGGCACAGCGCACGCTCGTCCTGTCCGGCAAGTTCGACGACGCCTCGGCAGCCGCGGCGCTCGAAGACGCACTGCGGTCCGGCCGCGCCCTCGATCAGGCACGCGCCTGGATCACCGCACAGGGCGGCGACGCGAAGATCGTCGACGATTACTCACTCCTCCCGCAGCCGAAGACGACCATCGAAGTGAAGGCGCCGCAGTCCGGCTTCATCACGTTCATGGACACCTACCAGGCCGGTATGTTCACCGTCGACCTCGGCGCCGGCCGCAAGCAGGCAAATGACGTCATCGACTACGCCGCCGGCGTGATGTTCGACCGGCGCACGGGCGACGAAGTCCGCGCCGGCGAGACGATCGCGCGGATCCAACTCGGCAATGCCAGCCGCGATGCCGCCGAGCTGACGAAGCGCTTCCTCTCATTCGTAACGTTCGGAGATACGAAGCCGGAGGAGCGGCCGCTGATCCATGAGCACTTGACGTGATGAAGAACAAGTCAACGAAGAAAACCTCAGAAGCAGCCGACAACGATCTTCTCGACCGCGAGATCGACTTCAGCAACGCACGTCCGAATCCGTTCTGGCTTGGCGTTGTCGATCGGCGTTGTGTGAGGCTGCTCGAGCCCGATCTCGCAGATCTATTTCCCGACGATAAGGCAGTGAACGAGGCCCTTCGATGTATCAAGACGTTAGCCCTATGAAGAAGAACATTCCTCACGACGTTGACGAAATGCCCGCTGAATTCGACTTCAGCAAGTCGATTCCGAATCCGTGGTTTGTCGCGGTTCATGGCCCTGAATACGTCCGCGTCATCGATGAGGATCTAGCGGCACTGTTCCCGGACAACGAGTCGATGAACGCTGCCTTGCGCTCAATCGCACAGGCGGCAGAACGCGTTCCGCGGAAAATCAGCGCAAGGACCGCAGCCGTGCCAAAAGCAAGAAAGAAGGCCCGTGCTTGACGAGAATCGATGAGCAGGAAGAACGCGCCAGTTGAAGACGACGATCCGCTGGATCGTGAAGTCGATTTCAGTAACACTAAGCCCAATCCGTTCGCGCGTGACTACGGGCGCAACCGCAATCTTCGCATCCTCGATCCCGATCTTCTGGGGGTCTTTCCCGACTCCGAATCGGTGAACGAGGCACTGCGCACTTTCATCCGTCTGACGGCGACCACTCCGCAGAAAAATCAGAGCAGAGCTGCCTCAGCATCGAAAACAAAGAAACGCGGATGAGTGGCCGGAACCGCTGAATACAATTCTATGAAGAAGAATGAGCTGTCCACGACTGCCGACGACATGCTGCCCGAGTACGACTTCCGCGGCGGAGTACGCGGAAAGTACGCGCGTGACTACGGTCGGAATCGCAATCTTCGTATCCTCGATCCCGATCTTCTGGCCGCCTTTCCCGACTCCGAATCGGTGAACGAGGCCCTGCGAACGCTGCTTCGCGTGAAAGCGGCTATTCAACCGCTGCCATCGGATCGATGACTCACCGCCTGACGATCCACGTGATCGCGAGCACTACCACGGCCAACGTCGAGGCGAGAAGTGAAACGCCTTTGGTACCCGAAGCGGCGCTGGCAATCCACGGAAGCACGCCGAGGTCCACCGCCTGCCCTGCGCGAGCGGTTGCATAGCGTTTTAGCATCGCGATAACGGTTGTGTTCTCTGCGTAGTCGCTCACCACAGTGATCAGCGGCAGCGCGACGATCCATCGTGGCGTACCCGCTCCGGGGGTGAGTCCCACGATCGCTGACACAAACATCAGGCCGTACAGCATCGGGAAAATCAGATCGATGGTCGTTTCCTGTTCGAAGTACGCGGCGCGGGAGTCGCCGAGCTGGTCCAGGATGCCGGCGACCGCGGACGGCTTGTAGAAGCAGCGGCCGTCGAGTGTTTTGGTCGGATACCTCCGAGGCCCGAACTCGTACTTCGCGAAGTAGAAAACGAGGGACGCCGCCGCCAGGAAGGTAACCCACTTCACCGCGATGTGCATATGCCTGTCACCTCAGGTAATAATCAGACTATGACAGAGAGCCGTGCCATCGTCATCGTCTGCGATTCCCTCGGGGTCGGTGAGCTTCCGGATGCCAAAGACTTCGGCGACGAAGGTTCCAACACGCTCGGGCACGTGCTCGAGTCACAGCATCCGAACCTGCCCACGCTTTCCCGCCTCGGCCTCCTGCACACACTGCCCAGGCCTGCAACCAGCGAGACGCCGCGCGCGGCGTTCGGGCGCATGGCGGAAGTCAGCGCGGGGAAGGACACGACTACCGGTCACTGGGAGATGATGGGGCTCATCGTCGAGGACCCCTTTCGTACGTATCCGAACGGCTTCCCTGCCGATGTCATCGCCGAGTACGAGCGGCGCATCGGCCGCAAGACCCTCGGCAACAAAGCCGCCTCGGGGACCGTGATCCTCGACGAGCTCGGCGAAGAACACGTACGCACCGGAAGCCCGATCGTCTACACGTCCGCCGATTCCGTCTTCCAGGTGGCCGCGCACGAAGAGGTCATCCCCGTTGATGAGCTGTGGCGCATCTGTGCCGTCGCGCGCGAGCTCATGCGCGGGGAGCACAACATCGGCCGCATCATTGCCCGTCCATTCATCGGTAGCGGCAAGGGGCACTTCAAGCGCACGGCCAATCGGAAAGACTTTTCCGTGCGGCCGACCGGCTTAACAGTGGTCGAGCGCGCATTCAACTCCGGAAAGCAGGTCATCGGACTGGGCAAGATCGCCGACATCTTCGACCGCGTCGGCATTTCGAAGGAGATTCGCACCGAGAACAACTCCGACGGCATGCGCAAGACCATCGATCTCATCCGGCAGTCGGACGCCGATTTCATCTTCACGAACCTCGTCGACTTCGACTCGAAATATGGCCACCGCAACGACGCGCCCGGCTACGCCAAAGCGCTGGAGACGTTCGACGAGGAGCTGGCCGCGCTGCTCGGCGACCTGCGCCGCGACGATCTGCTTTTCATCACCGCCGATCACGGCTGCGATCCCACCGACGTTTCCACCGACCACACCCGCGAGTACGTGCCGCTCATCGTGGCCGGGCCGCGCGTCGCGGCAACGTCGCTCGGCACGCGGTCATCATTCGCCGACCTCGGCGCAACCATCTGCGAGCACCTCGGCATCTCCAGCGACGGGATTCCAGGCCGAGGGGTTTTGAAGGAGGTGCTGCAATGAAGTGCGTGATCGCTGTTGCCGTAATCCTCACAGCAACCGCCAGCCTTGCGCAGGTACCGGCCGCCCGGGTCGCCGCCGACGCAAGAGTGATCGACCGGGTGGCTGAAGCGTCGCGGAACGATCTCCCTCGCGACCTCCTGACTCGTATCGTGAGCGAAGACATCGATCTTCTCCGCGGCAAGCGCGCCGACGGCACCTATCAATATGCCAGCTACGATCGGATGGAAGCGGGCCGCAAGTCGGACACGATCTCGGTCGATCCCGAGCGCAAGGAGTCGGTGCTCGAGCTGCGCGATGCCTTCGCCTTCCGGCTCATCATCAGCGTTCCGTCGCGGCGCATGCTGGTCACGAAGAACCATCGCATCTACATCGACCACGTCGAGATCGAATCGCTGCCGCAAAACTCTTCGGAGAAGAAGTTCCAGACCGTCAAACTCGGGGCGTGGATCGAGCCCGGTTCCGCGCAAACAATTGACCTCGACGACATCGGCCGGCAGGCGATTGCGCGGGTCTACGCCCACGCGGAGGGCAGCGGCTACGCCAACGTGACTCTCACCCTCGTAGAGGCCCGCATCTTCGACGAGCCGTCCAGCCCCTACTCCGACGCCGTGGAGAGCGAAAAAGCGATCCTGAATGGGCTGAAACACGACGACAAACCCTCCATCCGGGCGATGGCGCAGCGGATTTCCTCTCGGTTGCAGCCGGTCTCAGCCGCCGGAACCTCTCCGATCAGCAGTCCTCCGGCAACAATTGCCGCGATTCCAGCAACGTCCCAAATGGAGGTCATCTCGGGCCGGCAAGACCCCGAGACTCTCGCCGAGTTACAGGCGATCGAAGACCTCCTCACCGGGAGCGAAGCTGAGCGCCGTCAAGGACTTGACCGCCTGCACCAGCTCGTTCGCAAACTTCGGTCTCCATCGCGTTGAACGGCCGTTACAAGAAGCCGAATCGTCGGTAAATCGTCAACGGTTGAGCTTCCCCCGCTCACATTAAGCGCCTCACCCGATTGACGATACGGTCACGATGACGTAGAATACCGATCCCTCAAGCTTCACCAGTCTTCCGAAAGGAGTTCTACTTGTCTTCAATGAAATTGGGTTTCAAGGTCGGGGAAAAACTCGTCTATCCGAACCACGGCGTCACAATCGTGGAGCAGATCGGTTCTTCGCCGATCATGGGTGCGGATGACACTTACTACCATCTCAGGCTTCTCGCGAATAACTCGCGCCTGATGGTCCCGATCACGAACACCGACCGCGTCGGCCTGCGCCCGCTGTACAAACAAACACAGATCAAAGGCCTTCTCAGCCTCCTCGAAGAGACGACGCAGAAAGCGCACACCGACTGGAAAGGTCGTTATCGCGAGAACCTCGAGAAGATGAAGACCGGCCGTCTCGAAGACGTCGCCGAAGTCCTCAAGAACCTCAGCGAAGTGCAGAAAAAGAAGAGCCTCTCGTTCCGCGAGAAGAAGATGTACGACCGCGCGAAATACCTGCTAGTGTCGGAAGTCGCGATCGTGAAGAACATCCCCGAGATCGAGGCGGAGAAACTGATCGCCCGGTCGCTCGAGAAATCGCTCGGACACTAACTCACCGCAAAGAATGCAATCAACCGCCGCCTGAAAGGGCGGCGGTTTTGTTTTGATCCGCAGATGACGCAGATGGACGCAGATAGGCTTGGCGCTTCCGTCTTTCATCTGCGAACATCTGCGTCATCTGCGGATACGCCTCCCCCTTTGCTAGCATGTAACCCGATGTCCGCCCGCCTCCCCACCTGGATCCGCGAGAAGAAGATCAACCTCCGCGAGTTGCACGAAGTCAAATCGCTGCTGCGCGAGAAGTCGCTGCACTCCGTCTGCGAGTCGCTGGCTTGTCCCAACCGCAGCGAGTGCTTTTCGCGCGGCACCGCCACCTTCATGATCCTCGGCGACGTCTGCACGCGCTCCTGCGGCTTCTGCAACGTCACGACCGGCCGCCCCTACGCGCCGCCTGCAGCCGACGAGCCGCGATCGGTTGCCGAAGCCGCAAAGAAAATGAGCCTGCGCCACGTCGTGGTCACCTGCGTCACCCGCGACGACCTCGACGATGGTGGCGCGCGGCAATTTGCACTCACCATTCAGGCGCTGCGCGATGCCCTGCCCGATGCCGCGGTTGAAGTGCTGACCTCCGACTTCCGCGGCAACTTTGAATCCGTGCGGACCGTCGTCGAAGCGAAGCCCGATTACTTCAATCACAACGTCGAGACCGTACCGCGGCTCTACGACTTCGTCCGGCCGGGCTCGCGTTTCGAGCGCTCACTGGCAATTCTGCGCGAAGCGAAACGGATCGATCCCGGCGTCATTACCAAATCGGGCCTGATGCTCGGACTCGGCGAGCGGCGCGAAGAAGTCGTCGACGTGCTGCAGCGCCTGTACGAGTCGCACGTCGAGATCGTCACCATCGGCCAGTACCTCCAGCCGAAGCGCGAGAAGCTCGACGTGGTCGAGTACATCGCTCCGCGCGTCTTCGACGAATATCGCGATATCGGCGAGGCGATGGGATTCCGCGCCGTTTTCGCCGGTCCTTTCGTGCGCAGCTCCTACATGGCTGATGCGGTGGCGCATGAAGCAGCCAATGCGTAAGAGCCCGCGTGCGGCCGACCCGGACAAAAAAGAGACCGGCCCGTACTTTCTGACCTGGTTGCCGATCTTTCTCGACTACCTCGCGGTCGAGAAGGGACTGGCGAAGAACTCGCTGTCGGCTTACCAGTTGGACCTCAAGCACTTCGGCCATTGGCTCGCGGATCAGGGGATTGATCTCGAGCAGGTGAAGCGGATTCAGATCGTCCGCTACTTCCAGGCCCTGCGCACGGCAGGTATTTCCGCGCGCTCCGTGGCGCGCGCCCTCGCCGCGATACGAGGACTGTTCCGGTTTCTCGTAGCCGAGAAACATCTGAAGCACGATCCGACCGAGAACATCGAGAACCCGAAGCTATGGACGAACTTGCCGAAGTCGATGCCGCCGGAGGAGGTGGAGGCGCTCCTGCGCGCCCCTGACCGCAACACGCCCGACGGCCTCCGCGACGCGGCGATGCTCGAGCTGCTCTACGCAACGGGCCTGCGCGTCTCCGAGCTCATCCACGTGAAAGTCGAGGATCTGGTGATGGACGCCGGCTTCCTCCGCACGATCGGTAAGGGATCGAAAGAGAGGATCGTTCCCTTCGGCGACAGCGCCCGTGACACGATCGTCGCCTATCTCGAACAGGGGCGGCGCGGCTTCGAAAAGCACGCCGATCCCCATCTCTTCCTCTCCAACCGCGGCCGGCCGATGTCCCGCCAGGCCTTCTGGATGAAGATCGTTCGTTACGCGCGGCAGGCTGGAATCGCAGGCCACATCTCCCCGCACGTCCTTCGTCACTCCTTCGCCACACACCTTTTGGAGAACGGCGCCGACCTGCGCAGCGTGCAGATGATGCTGGGACACAGCGACATCTCGACGACGCAGATCTACACCCACGTGTCCCGGGCCCGGCTGCAGAAGATGTACGAGCAATTCCACCCACGTGCATGACGGATGTAACTGCAATAACATCCGCTACGTCCTAGTTCACAGCGTTGCCCACGATGACGATCAAGCGGCTTCTACCATTCCTCGCGCTCCTACTGCTCGCTTCCCCAGCAGGCGCGAGCATTGCCCTCTTCGTCGACGGGCGGGCGATGAAGATCAGCAGCTATAAAGTCGTCAACGAGAGCGAGGTCCAGCTCTCGCTCGCGAGCGGCGGCGCCATCACGGTTCCCCTCACGCGCGTCGACCGCATCCTCGACGATGAGATCGTCCCGGCCGCCATCGTCGAAGAGGTGAAAAAGGCCGTCGAGAAAGACGGCGGCATCTTCCCGACGCGCTCCTGGCGTTACGACGAGGCCCGCAAGCCGATTTTCAAGTCGAAGTTCGACAGCATCATCGTGGAAGCGGCGAAGAAGTTCGACGTCGATGCCGCGCTCGTCTCCGCGGTGATCAAAGCGGAGTCCGACTTCAACGCACGGGAGTTCTCTGACAAAGGTGCGCGCGGTCTGATGCAGCTCATGCCCTCGACCGCGGAGCGCTTTGGCGTGACCGACTCCTTCGATCCTGCCGCCAACATTTACGGCGGCGTGCGCTACCTGCACTGGCTCCTGAAGACGTTCAACGGCAATGCGGATCTCGCCGTCGCGGCCTACAACGCCGGCGAAGGAAACGTCTGGAAGTACAACGGCGTGCCGCCATTCCGCGAGACGATCAATTACATCAACCGCATCGCTAAGCACATCCGCAATGCCATGCCCGCGGCGCCGGTGGCGAACAAAGTTGCGGACGCGCACGCGCGTTAAAGCCTGGTTCCAGATCTGGACACGTTTCAAACCATTGGAGCTATCAGGCCGGATCCAACCACCGAGGCGGGACGCCTCGATGGCCGCGAGCGAGACGCTCGCACTCCTCAGCGCGGACGTCGGAAGGAGTGCGGTCGTCTCGACCGCGGGCACTTGGGCGTCCTCGCCCGAGTGCGGTCAGGGCGGAGGTCGAAGTTCGTCGACTTCCGCTTGTATGAAGTACGGCTTCGGGGTTTCTGCTGCGCAAACTCATAGCCCTTATACTCATTCGTAATGAGACTCCGTGCCTCGCTGACCATCCTTCTGCTCCTCGCATCCGCCTGCACATCCGTGAATCCGCCGGAGCAGAGGCCCCAGCCCGGCAGCGATCAATTCGCGATCGACTCGACGGTGCTGGCCGTCTACAACGTCATCTCCGGACCGGCGGGACGGCGCGACTGGGATCGTTTCGAAGCGCTCTTTGCGCCCGGCGCGCGCCTGATCTCGACCAAGCGCGCCGACGGAGTCGTCACCGCCAACGTGATGACGCCGAAAGAGTACGCGGACAAAGCGGGCGTGTACTTCAAGGAACACGGCTTCTTCGAGCGGCCGGTTCACAATGCCGAGGAGCGCTTCGGCGACATTGCCCACGTCTTCAGCACTTACGAGTCGCGTCACGCCTCCGCGGATGACAAACCGTTCGCGCGCGGGAACAACAGCTTTCAACTCGTGCGCATCGGCGATGACTGGAAAGTGCTGACGATTTTCTGGCAGGAGGAGGATGCCACGCATCCGATTCCCGCCGCGTATCTGCCGGCGCGATGAGTCTCGCCGTTGCAGGGCTTTCCGCGCGGCGCGGTTCGCGCACGGTGCTGACGGACGTCTCCTTCACCGCCCATCCCTCCGAGATCCTCGGCGTCATCGGACCGAACGGCGCGGGGAAAACGACGCTCTTCGAGTGCGCGGCCGGCGTGCTTCCGTTCGATCGCGGCAAGATCGACAACGACCTGCTGTTCTATGTTCCTGACGCGATCCGACCCTGGCCGGATCAGACAGTGCGCTGGACGCTGACGCTGACCGCGCGCATGTTTGACACGCAGTTCGATCCGTCGCTGCTCGACGATCTCGATCTTGTGGCGCTGCAACATGCAACGGTCGGTTCGTTGTCAAAAGGCGAGACGAAGCGGCTCAATATCGCCATCGGTCTTGCGTCGCCGCGGAGCGTTCTGCTGCTCGATGAGCCGTTCGATGGGCTCGATCTGAGGCAGACGCGGCAGGTGATGGACGTGCTGCGGCGCGATGCCGCGAAGGGACGCACACTGGTGCTCTCCATCCATCAACTCTCTGACGCGGCGCGCGTTTGCGATCGCTTTCTTCTGCTCGATCATGGCAAGTCGGTTGCCGAAGGTACGCTCGCTGAGCTGACGTCGCGTGCCGGAGCGGTCGGGCTCGAGGAGGTCTTCCTTGCGCTTACGTGATCTCGTGCGCAAGGAGATCGCGGAGCTCAGCGCGAGCCGCGCGTTCTGGCTTTTGCTGGTGATCGTGGGACTGCTGACAGGACAGGCCTTCATCACCGCCGTGAATGCGTATGCCGAGGCCAGCGGAGTCGGCGGAGGAGCCGCGGCGCTGGCTCAGGGACTATCGCCGCTCGACGGCATCCTTACGCCCACTCTTGGCGCGTACGATCTCGCCATCACGCTGCTTTTTCCGTTCGTGGCCATCCGGCTCGTGGCGTCGGAAAAGTCGTCCGACGCGCTCAAGTTGATGCTGCAATGGCCGGCATCGATCGAGCGTCAGATCGCCGCCAAAGCGATCGCGTTGACCGGAGCGTGGATCGTCTCGCTGCTGCCGTTCTTCATCGCGCTGATGCTGTGGCGCGGCTACGACGGACATCTTTACGCCCCGGAAGTGATCAATCTTCTGGCCGGATATACGCTGCGATTCCTAGTGACTGCGGCGATTGCATTGGCCGCGGCGTCGCTGATGTCGGGAGCCGCCAACGCCGCCATCGTCGTCCTTGCCTTCACGATCGGCACGTGGGCGCTCGACTTCATCGCCGCCGGCCGCGGCGGGATTGTGCAGACGATCGCATCGTTCACGCCGACTGCAACATCGCGCGGTTTCGAACGGGGCCTGCTGCGCGTCGACGTCGTGATTGTGATGCTGATCGTCTCCCTCCTCGGCTTCGCCATCGCCGCGAATTGGCTTCACCTCGGGCGCAGCATCAAGGCTCGGTTGGCGGGAACGGCTGTGTTGTTGATCCTGGCGGGGCTCGGCATCCTCAACGTGCTGCTGCTCGTACGGTCGAGTTTCGATCTCTCCGAGAACCGCCGCAATTCGTTTTCGGCTGCCGACGAATCCGCGCTCGCTCGTCTTCCCGAGCCGCTCACCATCACGCCATTTCTCGCTTCCGAGGATCCGCGAATGATGGATCTCGAAAACAACGTCCTCGTGAAGCTTCGGCGTTCGGTGCCGGAGTTGCGTGTCATCTATCCGCTCGCCGGGCGCTCCGGCCTGTTCGAGAACGACGCGCGCTACGGCGAGATCGTTTATCAGCTCGGGCCGAAGAGAGTGATGAGCCGCTCGACGACGGAGGAGATCGTGCTCGACACGATTTACAGCCTCGCTGGTGTCCGTGCGCCCGCGCGAGAGACGTCGTCGTATCCGGGATATCCGTTGGCAACGAGAGCGAGCGGAGCCGAGCTGGTCTTCTATGTTGTGTGGCCCATCGTGGTCGCGACGATTTGGTTCGTCAGGCGACGGCTATCGTCTGACGAAGTCACTTGACGACAAACTGATCGAACTGGCTGACGCTGTCGGTCTTCGACCAGACACCGACTTTGCCTGACACCGGTTCGGCGAGCGTGTATTCGAGAATCGGCTTGTCATCGAGAAATCCACGGAGCTGCGTGCCGGCGACCGCGATCTTGATCGTGTGCCATTCGCCGAGGGGGATGTGGACGTCCTGCGAGGCTTTCTTGACGAAGCTGCGCTTGCCGGTCTTGAACGTCCAGAGCACGAGGTTGTCTTCTTTGCCGTTGAATCGAACCGTCAGATAGTCGCCGTTGGGCTTGAGGTTGAAGAGGATGCCCGCGCACTGGTCGAGCTGTCCGGCCAGCAGGCGAAAGCGGATCGAGATCTCGCCGTCGTGAAAGTCATCGACGCCTTTCGCGACGGCGTACGGAAAGTAGGCGTAGGCCTTGACGCTGTCGATGAACTCTTCGTGCTTCGCGCCGTAAATCGTGCGCGCTTTCTCGGCAAGGCCGGCGGACGGCTGGCCTTTGATCCATTGCCGTCCATCGACCTGCAGGACGGTCTTGCCTGCGGCGTCCTTCACGACATTCCAATCGCCCACGATCGCCAGAAAGGCGGTTGGCGGAACGGAGATGTTGCCCGCCACCGCCAGAGACAACAACGCAATCGAAATCAAGACCGTCTTCATGCAACACCTCATTTACGCCGTAGATTGACCGGAGGCGAACAGCGCTGAACACTCCAGCGCTGTTCATCCTCCGCCTTTTGCTCAGAAAACGAATCGCACCTGCAGTTGGAACATTCGTGGTGGGTCGACATTGGCAAACGCCGGAATCGCGTTGGAGGCTGCTCCAGCGGCGACGAGTTGCCCGAACGTCGCGTTGGGAGTGCCTGTATCGCCATAGACCGTCTGTCCGCGGCCGAGGTAGTTGCCGTGATTGAGGAGATTGAAGCCTTCCACGCGCAGCAGGATCGTGCCGAGGGGTGACTGTTTGAGGCGGCCCTCGAGGAAGAGTCCCACATCGGAAGTCGGCGTGCCGCGGAAGGCTGACTTGCTCATGACGGTTCCGTTCACGACAGGCCGGTCGTTGTTCGCGCCGTCGCCGTTGTTGTCGATGCCCGTTGTGGCGCTGAACGGCCGAGCCGATGCGCATTGCATCAACGTTCCTGCGGTGATGTTGAAGGGCAACTGGTAATTGATCGTGAGAACGGCGCGGTGGCGCTGGTCGAGCAGGCTGGGGCCGCGCTCGACCTCGCCGAGGCGGGCGATGTTGCTGTCGTTCGGACCGACGCCGTTGCCATCGGGCTCGGTGGTATTCGTCGCATGCGACAACGTGTAGCTGAGCGCGGCGTACAAACGCGCATTGCGGTAAGTAATCTGCGTCTGCAATCCGTTGTAGTCCGCTTCGCCGAGGTTCATGAGAACGTTCACCTGACGCACGCCGCCGTTGACGGGCAGGATCGGACGCGTCGCGTTTGCCGCTGCCACACTGCGCACCTGACCGGGTGCTGTGCGATCGAAAGGCGCCGGCGCGTTCAAATCAACCGTGCGCACGAGATCGGTCCAGTGCTGGTGCACGAAGTCGGATCCGATGAAAAACCCCTGCCCGAATTCACGCTCGGCGCCGATGGACATCACCTGGCTGCGGGGATTGACCAACTGATCGGGATAGTTCGGCAGCTTGTCGAAATTCAGTCCGTACTTGGAGAACTGGGACTCGTAGAAAGCGCGCCGCCCCGCCTGGATCGTGATATCACGAGCGGGCAATTGCGAGGCGGGAAGAGTCTTGGGATCGAACGAAAGCGGAAGGCATGCGCCCGTCAGGCAGGACGGAAAGCCGAGTTGCCCGGGAACGGCCGTGTAGGTCGTGAGTCCGTCCAGCCCATTCACGAGATAGCTGGCGATCAGGTTCGATTGAATCTGGGTGTAATACATCCCGTAGCCGCCGCGAATGGCCAGGCGTGCGTCGCCATTGGGATGCCAACCGAATCCGGCGCGCGGCGCGAAGTTCTTCTTCGCGTCAGTCAGCGTCTGGCGGTCGTAACGAAGGCCGGCATCGACATTGAGGTTCTGTGTCACCTGGATACTGTCCTGCACGAAGCCGGTATAGAGCCGCTGCGTCAGCTCGTAGCTGCTGATCCCGAAGTTGATCGGCTGCGTGTAGCTCTGCACGTCGGCCAGCGTCAGTTGATCGAACGGCTTCGTCGTCGTGTTCTTGAACGTGAATGTGCCGAGCGCCGCGGTGCCGGGCTCGCTGCCGAAGCCACCCGAGGTGTGATGGATCACTCCTCCGCCGAAACGAACGTAGTGCTTGCCGTGCGACCAGGAGAGCGTGTCGGAGAACTGCGCCTGGCGGCCAAAGAGGTCGGAGAGCCGCGACTGTCCAATGGTGAACGGTACCGACCCGGAGCGTGTGTAGGTCGTCGAGAGCGTTTTCGCTTCCCACTTCGTAACCGGATCGCCATTCAGATACGTGAAGCGCGCCTCATTGAGAAGGTCTGCTTCGATCACCGAAGTGTGGTTGAGCTGCGCAGTTGTAGACGCGCGCGAGTACTTACGCGCCACGCTCGGCGCGCTCGTACCTCCGACGGCATCCTGCGGGTTGTCGTCGTAGAAGCGATCCACGTTCGCGCGCAACATCAGAGCTTGGCTCGACGTGAGTTGATGATCGAGCCTCCCATTGAAGAGCGATTGGCGATAGTGGCCGGTGTACGCGAGGTCGCCGTCGGCGGGCAACACAAACGCAGGGAGTGCGCTCGAGAGGAACGCCGTTCGATCCTGACGCGTGTAATCGGCCGTCAGGAAGAAGAAGGTCTTGTCCTTGATGATGGGTCCGCCGATCGAGCCGGAGTACTGGTTCAGAGCATCCGGAACGTCGACCGGATTGATCGCGGTCAGCGTCGCGGGCGTGACGCAAGTCGCCACGGAAGGAGCGCAGTAGCCGCTGGTCGAGAATGTTTTCGCCTGCATGCTGCCGAGGCGATTCATGTAGATCATTTCGCCATGCAGCGCGTTCGTGCCTGACTTCGTGACGATGTTCAACGCCGGACCGGCGGTCCAACCGTACTCCGCGGAAAATGCGTTCGAGAGCACGGTCACTTCCTGGATGGCGCCTAGCGGCACCGTGGCAATCATGGCTTGGCGGCCCCACGCCTCATCGTTGTTTGCTCCGTCGAGCGTGAATGTGGTCGTTCGGCGTGAGCCCGCGCCGGTGACGAAGTAGGTCTGATTGACGAAGAGGTCTCCGGTCCCCTTCCCCTGCCGGAAGGCGGAGTTGAGGAGCGGCAGCGTCGACAACTTTCGCCCGAGGATCGGCGTCTCGTCGATCTGCTTGCTCTCGATCCTTCTCCCGATCTGCGGATCAGCCCTCACTCCCTCGGTCGTGCCAAACACGGTAACCTCCGACGCTCCGGAGCCGACGAGGAGGCTCACCTTGAGGGTCGCGGTCTCACCCGAGCGCAGCGTGATGTTCTTGCGCTCCTCGTTGCCGAATCCTTCCTTCGACACGCGAACGGTGTACGTACCGGTCAGTGACAGCGCGGGCAGCGTGACTCTGCCGTCGCTCATGGAGATAGCCTCGCGTACGGCGCCGGTTGCGTCGTTTACCAGCGAGACTTTGGCGCCCGGCACGACTCCGCCGGTCTGATCGACGACCGCCACGATCAACGTCGCGGTGTTGGGTGACTGCGCGGCAAGAGGCGCCGCAATGAACATGGCGAAACAGACAACGAGCAAAACTACAGATGAGACATACGTCTTCATCGCCTTCTCCTTCGATTGTGTTTTTCGGCGGGGCAGGCGCGAGCCGCGGAACTAGATGTTCCGGCGGCTGCAGACGAGAAGGAGATCGACCGATCGGGGGAGCGGTTCAGACTTCGGCTCGCTTCGATAGGTCGCAGAAGGTTGCGTGCTTGTACTCGTTGGAGAAGCGGCCCACTTGCCCGCGGGCGCGAGGACCGCTGGCGCTGCTTCATTGGCAACGTTCGCGATCCACCCAAGTGAGCGGGACGAGACTGGTGTTGACGACTGCCTCGTGACGCCGGAGCCGTTTCGCGCTCCGTCGGTCCACGAGAGAACGGCCGGATCGCCGTCGCGCGCCGCCTCGCCGCGGCCGAATTGCACCAGCGGCGGAACGAGTTGCTCCGCGTTCGGATCGCGCGTGATCGCGAACGAATCGTTCGTTTCGAAGTGCGCTTCGTGCACCTCGTCGCCGGTGCGAATCAGAATGCGCGCCTGGTGGCTGTCGAGGTTGGGGACGAGAAAGGTGAATCGCTTCCGGTCGATGTCGAGATGCGGCGTGATGCGGAACGCGTAGTACTTGCCGCCATCGACCGAGAGAAAGGCTTCCCACTCTTCCGCCGATGCCGGCAGTTGCTCCGCCGACCAGCGCAGCTCCGCAAATGAGCCGCCGTGCAGGGTCGCGCCGGCCGCGGGCGAGACGAGACGCAGCGACTCCGCCCGCGCAAACGACGCGAAGGCAAAGAGGGCAACCGCGAGAAGCGATCGGTTCAGCCGCGACATTGAGATCGGTGATGATAAGCCCCCGGGCTCGCTATGAGAAGGGAAGGCGCCAAAAGTGTGTGGGTTATTTTCGACGGACAGATCTCGTGATCGGGGTCCCACCATAGCAACTGCATGACGCCACGATCGCGATAACCCCACACCCGCTCTAAGTTGGCTAGGCGAAAGCGGAAGAGCTCATCGAGCATGTGAAGGCCCATCTCGACCAGCCTCTTTTGTGCCCGAGGGATGATGTCCTGGACCGGGATCGAGTGGTGGAAGTACTTGCTCCTGACGGAGATTTCGTTCCACGACATCGATTCGAAACTAGCCAGGTGGTCGCGAATCTCCAGCAGTTTTTCACGAGAGATCGTGTGCCAGCCGAAACGATCGGCTAACTCGATCTGGCCAATTCGCCAGGAGGGACGTTCGTCATTCCAGCTCGTCGGGACAACTGTTCCCGGCCTCTTTTCAGGCCGAGGGTAAGTGGAAAGCGCCGCGCGCTTGTCTCCGAGTGCGGCCTGAACGTTGAACGACGGCCTCTTCTTGCCCTTCTTCTTGCTCACGCCTGCTGAATGGAAGCAACGCCGCTGTAATACTCGGCCATCGAAGCGTGCGTGATCTCGTTTCCGCACGGCTCGGAAGGAGGAAGTCCTTTCCGTGCCTGCTTCCACGGCTCTTCCGCGTGAGTCAGGTCGCTGAGCCACTGAGAGCTCTTGTCCCCGTAGAACTTGAGAACAGCATCAATCGTGTCGCGCTGAACAGAGGAGAGGTTTGCTTCGCTTCCGTGCGGCCACTTGCTGACGAAGTATTCACCACGATGAACACGGTAGAGGTTCGGCACGACCGGACCGTTGATCCACGCTTCAATCCGTTCACGAAAAAGCGGTTTCTCGTCCCAAACCAGGGACCAGGCCTGAGAGTAGTAGACGAGTTTCTGAAGCTTCATCGCAGTCGTGCGGTGAATCTTTTTCAGGATGTAGGACGCTACGTCGTGAGCGCTAGCCATAAGTTGGGATTCCTCGCCCGGTCAGAATCGGGCTCCCCGTGTAAGCAACTGTGTAACCGGGATTCTGCCATGGCTATGCCGAGGAGTTAAGGAATATACGTGGCGTAGATTCGCGGAGATCTTCCGATAAAGGAGTGCCCGTAGTAGCGTTGCATCATGAACAAACGCTCGCTTGGATCTCAGGGTCTGGTCGTCTCCGCCGAGGGCCTCGGGTGCATGGGGATGAGCCAGTCGTATGGGCCTGCCGATGAGCAGGAATCGCTCGCCACCATTGATCGGGCCATCGAGCTCGGCATCGACTTCTTTGACACGGCCGAGGTTTATGGGCCATACAAGAATGAGGAGCTCCTCGGGCGCGCGCTACGAGGGCGGCGGGATCGCGTCATCATCGCCACGAAGTTCGGCTGGAAGATCGAGGACGGGAAGATGACCGGCGTCGACAGCAGCCGCATTCGCGACGCAGTCGACGGATCGCTGCGCCGCCTGGCGACGGACCACATCGATCTGCTCTACCAGCACCGCGTCGATCCGAAGATACCGATCGAGGAAGTCGTGCACACGATGAGCGATCTCGTTCGCGAGGGAAAAGTCCGCTTCCTCGGCCTTTCCGAAGCGGGCGAGCAAACGATTCGCCGCGCGCACGCTATCCATCCGATCACCGCGCTGCAGAGCGAGTACTCGCTATGGGAGCGCAATCTCGAGCCGCGCATCATTCCGCTGCTGCGCGAGCTCGGTATCGGCCTCGTTCCCTTCAGCCCCCTCGGGCGCGGTTTTCTCGCAGGGAGCGCGAAACGCGCCGAAGAGTATCCGGAAGGCGATTTCCGCCGCGGCGATCCGCGCTTTCAGGGCGAGAACTTCGATGCGAACGTGCGCGCCGCCTCAATCGTGCGCGACATCGCGGCGAGCCGGAACGCGACACCCGCGCAGATCGCTCTCGCCTGGCTGCTGCACAAAGGCGACGACATCGTCCCGATCCCCGGCACGAAACGCCGCAAGTACCTCGAAGAAAACGTCGCCGCCGCATCGATTACGCTGAGCGCAGACGAGATGAAACGCCTCGACGAGTCCCTGCGCCCCGAGGCGATCTCCGGCCCGAGATACAACGAACGAGCGATGGGGTGGGTTGACCGGTAGAGGTCAATTGACAATGGACAATTGATAATTGACAACTGACCGCGAGCATCAAACGTAGCGCCGTCGTTTAGGCGTAGCGCCGTCGGCCCGACGGCTGTTCCGCCGCCGGCCCGGCGGCGACTTTACGCACAGGCCAAAACCACAGCACCAAAACAGTCAGCAGCGCCACCGCGCACGACCCATAGAAACTCATCGGCCGATAAACCACGCGAACATTCGACGTCCCAGCCGGCACTTCAAATCCGATGAACGTGCCATCGATATGCCGCAGCGGCACGCGACGTCCTCCGACATACACACGCCGTCCCGGCGCAAGCACCTCGCTTGACTCGACGAGCGTCGGCGACCGCGCAACGACCGTCATCGCAAACTCAGCCGGTGCGCCGCCGCGCAGATCCCGCACCTCGGCGCCCGGCGCGAAGAAACGCGGAAGCACTGCAGGGTTCTCCCAAAGCGTCCCGTCCGCGCCACGATAGAGTTGCCGCCACATACCTCCAGGCGATGAATCGGGCTCGGCGAGGAGGAAGCGAACATTCAGGAAGTTGAGCTCGGGCCGGTTTGCGTCTTTGATCAGCGGAAGCCAACCGAGGTCCGGCGCGGTGAAGCGGCGCAGGTAGCTGTCGTACGAGGCGAAGACCATCGGATCGCTGCCACGAACATCTTCGAGACCGTACTGCGCCGAGGAATCGGGCAGGAGAACCCAGGCCAGACCAGCCACGCGGAACGGCTCGCGCGGAGCGTGCGCGCGCAAGACATCGACGATCGGCAGCGGCGGCCGAAAGTACTTCGCGTCGACCAGCGCGTTGAAGCCGCTGTTGAACGCGCAAAGCTCCGTAAATACAAGGACCACGGCGGCCCATGAGCGGAACCGTTGTGGTAGGAAGAGAAAAATGAGAATGGCCGCCACTCCGATGAGGTCGACCGGCCGCATCAGGTCGGCGCGTTTGGCGTAGACGTAGAGCGCCAGCAATACGATGGGCGCTGACGCGATCGCCATCACGGTCTTGGACACGTCCAGCGCCTTCGCCGCCACGACCGCGATCAGAAAAATGCAAACGAATCGCAGCTTGTCGTTGGCGACGATGTTGAACGGCGGAATCGAATTCAGCGCGTGCCCGGCGATCGTCCAATCCATCGCTACGAAAAAGAGAACGATCGCGAGTGCGATGCGCCAGCGCTCCCGCCCCTCCGTCCGCCGGGCAATCATGACCGCAAGCGCGAGCGCCAGCGGAAGGAGGCCGGCATACGAGATGGCGACGCCGACGTAGTGCTGCATCCACGACCAGTTGTGCCGCACCGGATTGCCGAATCCGTTCGGGCTGATGATGGCCCACGCCGCGGTGAACGGTTGCATCGGGACGGGAGCCACCTTGCGAAGCGTGGCGAAGCGCTCACTGATGCGCACCTGTTCGAGCACGGGAACCCACGCAGGCGCGCCGAGTGCCAGGCCGGCGGCAACGCCGAGGAGGGGAGCGAGGAGGCGGCGGAGAAAGTCGCGGACGCGAAATTCCGAACGGCCGGCCAAGGCCTCGATCAAGAGAATCCCGCCGCAACCGACCGCGATGTGCAGGACGCTTTCGGGATGGCCGTTCGCCAGCAGCGTGGCAATGACGAGCGCGACGAAGACGATGCTGGCCTTCGTCTGCCGGTCGATCGCGTGCAGCAGCGCGAACGCTGCGGCGGGGAGGAAGGCGACGACCGCGGCGGTCGAGTAGTAGAGGAAGACGGTCATTACGGTCGAGAAACCGAAGACGATCGCGCCAAACACCGCCGCGGCATCGCTCGCCTTTTCCCGTTTGAGGAACAGGTAGGTGAAGAGGAGCGCGGCGAAGATCTTCAGCGCGGCCATGGCCACGATCTGCTTCGGCAAGGGCACGATCAGCGTCGCCAGAAAAAGCGGCGAGAAGGGCGCCGATTCGCCGTTTGCCAGAAGCGGATAGCCGGCAAACGAGTAGCGGTTCCAGAGCGGCGCCCGGCCGTGGGCTAGTTCTTCGCGCGCGACCTGCATCCACGGCAGGAACAATTTCACCGTGTCATTGGTCAGCGGGTTGGCGGCAACGACGTCGCCGAACAGACCGCGCCACGGATAACCGCGTGCCACCTCATCCACCGGCACAGGCAGCTTGCTGCTGAACACCGCGGCGTTGAGAAACACGAGGGTGAGCGTCATCAACAGCAGGGCGATCGTCCACGGCAGCAGCGCGATCCATCGCCGCACGCAGGCGACGAGGAGGACGGCCGGGAGGACGATGCCGAGGAGCAGGAGCACAATCACGCGAAGAGATCGTATTCCAGTCGCCGAAGCACCCGGGCGGGACGCCCGAGTGCCCGCGGGCGAAGACGCCCGCACTCCTTCGAACCGGCAACCAATTGAAGTAAATGGCCGGCCGACGTTAACGTCGTGGTCCGCGACCGCGTGAAAGAGGTCAATCAACTCCTTTAAAGGCGTCCGCAACCTCTTTAAAGGGTTCGTCGACCTCTTTAAAGCGGTCCGCAACCCCATGAAAGGGATCAGTCAACCGCTTTAAAGCGGTCCGCAACCTCATGAAAGGGGTCAGTCGAGCTCTTTAAAGTGGTCCCCAACCTCACGAAAGGGGTCAGTCGACCTCTTTAAAGCGGTCCGCAACGTCACGAAAAGGGTCAGTCGACCGCATCGAAGCCTTCCGCAACCGCGTGAAAGGCGTCAGTTCGACCGCAATGAAGCCGCGACGGCACCTCTCTCGCCTCTCGCCGCCTCCTCGCTCAGCGCGACATCGTGGAAGCAGGCGCCGCAGAGGAGTCGGGCGCCGACACGAACGGCAGCGCCGATGTGAAAACAGAGCTCGCAGCGCAGACGCGAAGGACGCTTCGATCCGGCGACGAGAGGAAGGGGATACGAGGGTGGTCGGGGCATCAGGCAACCTCCTGCCGGCGGCCCATGAGCAGCCGGTCGTAGACAGCACAAAGTTGATTTGCGATTACGGGATAGCCGAAGCGACGCCGCGCACTGTCGCGGACGGCCTTCGGATCAAAACGCCTCCGTAGAACCTCGGCCATCGCACGTTCGAGAGCGTCGGAATCATCGCAATCGATCAGCAGACCGGTCTCAGGAGTCACGACATCCTGCGGACCACCGGAGCGCGTGGCGATGACCGGCATCCCGGTAGACATTGCTTCAATCAGTACGACACCAAACGTCTCGACGTCGCTGGTCAGCACGAGCGCGCTCGCTTCGCGCATCCATTGCCGCACCTGCCACCGAACCAGCGGCCCGGTGAAACGGACGCTGCCAGGCGGCGTGAGGGCGTCGGCAAGAGCACGCAGTCGCGACGCCTCTTTGCCCGAGCCCGCGATCACGAGCCGCGTCGCCGGCCACCGCAGGTGGAGCCTGGCAAACGCACGGATCACCAGATCGAGACGCTTGTAGCCGACCAGGTCGCAGACTGCGAGAAACGTAAATGCGCGGTCCGTACTCCGCTCGCCAGGCAGCGTGAAGTAGTCGCCATCGACGGTATTGGCGATGACCTCAGCGACCGGCCCGCCCGCCACGGCGTCGACGCTATCCTTCAGCGCACGGCTGACCGCGATGACCGCGCCCGCGTTCCTGTAGACATCGGATGCGTACCGGCTCATCGGAGCGGACAGCCGGCGCGTCAGGATGCTGCTCGAATGCTCGGTGACGACATACGGCCGTCTCAACGCACGCGACGCAAGCATCGCCGCATGGCCGCCCCAGAGCGCGGCATGGCCATGAATCAGATCAGGCACGCCATAAACCGCGACGTACGACTCCACCAGTCGCCTCATCAATCGACACCAGAGGAGCGATCCCGGAACGGTCTGCGCGAAGATGCCCCACCCTTTCATCCGCATGGTGGGCAGATCGTCCTCATCACATGCCTCGGTCTGAAAGTGACTGAACACCAGATTGAGGCCGTTGAAACGGGAGAAGCTGCGCCGTTCGACGAACGCCACGCGTGCGTCGATCCCTGCCTCACGCAATGCCATCGCCTGGTCGCGTACAAAGGTTCCTCTCCACGGTTTGTCAGGCGCGCTGTACCAGGACGGAAGATGGAGTACGTGCATGGGGTCTCCCTGGGAAAATGGGCGGCGGCCACGCGCCGCCGCCCTCGGTCGAGGAGGGTAAAACGATCAGAAAGCGACGGTCGACGTGACCGTGCCTGTTGGACTGATCGCCACGAGATTCCGGGTAGGAGTCCCACCCGTGGTCGCAGCCGGAATGATGACGACGGCGTAGGTGCCGCCGCTGTACGGATTGAGGTCGACGACGCGGCCGGTGATGTTGAGCGTCCAGGCCTGCGCGCCGTTCGAGAGAGCCAGCGCCGTGAGTGTGGTCGCCGGCGCCGACGCACCGGACGCAGTCGTGTCGGCCACTTCGATGACCTGCGATCCAGAGATCTGGACGTCCGCGTGCGGCGACGGCAGCGTTGCGCTCCAGGCGACCGCACCCCCGCGGATGGCGATGATTTCGGCTACCGGGTTGGATGTCGTGCTGCTGGCGGCCGCGCGGACAACGACGACCGTGCCGTCGGCGGCGACGCTCAGATGTCCGTCACCTTCGACGCCACGTCCCGGCTCACCCGGTCCACCAGGAGGCGGCGGCGGTCCGCCGTGTTCATTCGCGACGGCAAGCGTCGCCGCCATCATCAGTGCAAGAGCTAGGGTGATTGTTTTCTTCATGGGTACGTCTCCTTTGGGCGGGAGACAAGTCCAAGCGAAATGCCACGTCCGCACAGGGTGGAAGCCGCACTTGGAGGGTCAGAACGACCCGGGATTGGGCGCGCGAGGACTCAGACGAGCGGCGGAAAAGCCCAGTTTCGCGCGAAGCGCTTTGGAAGCTGAAGGCGACCGGCTGAAGATGTGATGTGCGGTGAACTGGCCGCAGCTTAGGCAGCTCGCGTTGCTGGCTGCGTGTCATCGCCGATCTCAGGGGGCTCGCTTAGCACCCTTCGGACGGCTGACAAAATGTGGGCCTCTCGCCACAGCCTCTGAAACTGGCGTCTCCGGCGTGAGCTGATCGCCACTCGACAGATTGCCAGCACCAGCCCGCCAAGCATCGCGCTCACTGCGCTAACCGAGGCCAGAAGCGCGAAATCCAATAGGTGCATGGCTGTACTCATATCAGTAACTTAGGTCCGTTCTTAGTGTGGCGCCATGTCATGAAAAGTTGCAACATAGATCAACGTTCCAATAAGTAAGCCACCGATGTCCAGCTCACTCACCTGTTACAACCCCCTCGGCGAACGGACGTAGTGCCGGTTCCGATGTCGGAACAAAACGGACCGATGCCGGTCCAAATCGGACCGATGCCGGAATGCGCTACGGTTCCTGTGACGGAAGCGACGATCAGTGATGACCGCCCGGTGGTGGCGAGGGCGGGCGGGGCTGCGGGGTTGGCGGTGGTGGTTGGGCGCCGCGGGCTCCCGGCTCGTTGCCTGGATGTCCGTGATCGTCGCCGTGGCCGTCAGGGTGGTTTTGGGCGTCGGGGCGGCGGTTGTCGGGGGTTCGGGTCGGATGATCGGGCGGCGGCTCGTGGCGGGTGAAACTCGAGCTCTCGCCGGCGTGGACCAGGTACGGTTCGTTGCGGAACGGTGAGCGGATCTCGACGGTGCCTTCGAACACATCGAGCAACGTCTTGCCGGCGCCGTCGACTTCGATGTTGTACTGCGTGCCGCGCACGGCCAGAAGAGCGCCGGGCGTCTGCACGAGGCGCGGCTCGCTGCCGAGGATCTTGTCGAACATCGCGTGGACGCGGCCGCGCTCGAGCGAGAGGATCACACCGGGCGCGCCGCCGGCGAGCTGGACGTCGGTAACGCTGAAGATCTCGAACTTCGCGCGGTGCGGCTCCGCGGCAATCAGGGCGTAGGAGAAGAGGCCGGTGTGGATATGGTCGCCGCTCTGTGCCTGCGTGCCTTTCGTGGCCTGCGTCTCACGCGTCGCCGTTTTCAGCACGACGTTTCGCTTGACCTCATCGAATCGATACGGAATCGGCGATGCAAGGGGACTCGACGGCGTTGTCGCCGCGGTCGCGGTGAGCATTGCCAGAGCTGCCAGGAGTGTCTTCATTGGAGCCTCATCAGGGTTCGAGCGAAATATCGAGCCGCTTCATCATGCGCGCAAGGGTCTTGCGCTCGATGCCAAGAATGTATGCGGCCTGCGTCTGATTCCCGCCTGTAGCACGAAGGACGGCGATGATGTGCCGCTTTTCGACTTCGTCGAGCGAAACCAGATCCTCGCTGACAGCCTCGGTGGCCGGAACCGGAGTCACGCTCGCTTCTCCCGCCGAAGGCGCGATATCGCGCAGCGCACGCGACGCCGCCACGGCATCCAGCAGCGCACCGGAGTCGATCACGATGCGCCGCGTGACCTGTTCGAGCTCGCGGACGTTGCCGGGCCAGGCATGTCCGGCAAAGACATCGAGCACGCTCTGCGAGGGGCCGGGAATCGACGGACGCTTCATCTCGTCGGCAATGCGATGCCGGAAGAAGTCGACGAGCAGCGGGATGTCGGACGCACGCTCCCGCAGCGGCGGAACCGCGATCTCGTAGCCCGCCAGCCGGTAATAGAGATCGTCGCGAAACTTTCCCTCGCCGACGAGCCTCTTGATGTCGCGGTGCGTCGCGGCAATGAGACGCACATCGACCCGATGACTCTTCTCGGAACCAAGCGGGGTGACGACGCCGTCCTGGAGGAAGCGGAGGAGCTTGACCTGGAAGGCCGGCGAGATGTCTCCGATCTCATCGAGAAAGAGCGTCCCGCCATCCGCGCGGGAAAGCGCGCCGCGCCTGTCCTGCCTCGAATCCGTGAACGCGCCCCGGGCCGATCCGAAGAGCTCATTCTCGAGCAGCGAATCGGGGATCGCGCCGCAGTTGATAGCGACGAAGGGGCCGGCAAGGCGCGCGCCGAGGTCATGAATCGATTGGGCGACGAGCTCTTTGCCGCTGCCACTCTCGCCGAGGATCAGCACCGGCACGTTGAGCGGCGCAACCCGCGCGATGGCCTTGTACATCGCGATCATCAGCGGATGGGAGCCAACTATACGCGACGGCGGTCCCGGCTCGACCTCCACTCCCTCGACAGTGCTGACGTTGAGCGCCGCACGAACGCGCGCGATGAGGTCGTTGAGATCGAACGGTTTTGCTAAGTAGTCGAATGCTCCGAAGCGCTGCGCCAGCGCGGTGGTCTCGATCGATCCGCGCGCCGTCATCAGAATCACGCGCGGCGGATCGCGCCGCTCGGAGATGGCCTGCAGCAGCGTGATGCCGGTCTCGCCGGGCATGTAGATGTCGCTGAGAACGAGGTCGATGCGATGCGCGCGAAGCATCTGCAGAGCGGCTACGGTGTCGCCCGCCTGGAACGTCTTCAAGCCGACTTTCTCGAGGGCCATGGCGGCGCTCTCGCGGATTCCGGTATCGTCATCGACTACTAGCACCGAGGCCATCACATCGCTCCTGTCATCGGCTCAGACATCGCGCGTGGCAGAGTAACCCTGAAGCGCGATCCGCCGCTGGGCATCGCCTCAACGCCGGCTTCACCGCCGTGCCATCGCGCAATCTCGGCAACCAGAGAAAGGCCAAGCCCGAGTCCCTGCGTTCCGGCGGCGGACGCCCCGCGGACAAAGCGCTCGAAGATCCGTGCGCGATCCCCCTCGGCGATGCCAGCACCGCGATCTTCGACCTGGAGGACGGCGTCGTGGCCCCTCCGAGACACGGTCACACTGATGGAGCCGGACGTGTACTTCAAGGCGTTCCCGACGAGATTGTCGATGACCCGCTCGATCAACGCAGCGTCCGCTCGGACGACAAGTCCAGGCTCCACAGTCACGAGCAGAGCGCGATCGGTGCTGGCGCGAAGAAAGTCGACGCGTGCCGCGACGAGGGCTCCGAGGTCGACGATGGACGAGGACACCGCGAAGTCGCGGAGCGGCAGGCGCTCGAGATCGAGCAGAGTTCCCACCATCGTCTCCAGTTTGCCGGCCTCCTGTTCGAGGAGAGAAGTCACGCGCTGCCGCTCGGCGTCGGAGAGCTCGAACAGACCGAGTAGTTGCGTAAGGTTACGCATCGACGCCAGCGGCGTTTTCAGCTCATGAGCAAGAACACGCTTCGATTCGGCGTCGCGATCCCGTTGAACGAGGAAGCGAGCCTCGCTGCTGGCCAGTGCAGCAATCAACGTTTGCGCTTCGAACGCGGCGCTGGTGAGGATGACGGATGCGAGCATCGTCGCGAACGGTACGGCAATTCCGTTACCCAGGAGCAGAAGACCCCCTGCGACGATCACGATGATTGCTGCGAGGGCGACGATGCGGCGCCGTCGAAGGATGGCAAGCGCACCGACGGAGATTAGTGTGAAGGCGCCCGAGGAGATCGGCGGCAGCTCACGGATGACGTCGCCGCGGATGAGCGATTCGGTGGCAGCCGCATGAACGGTCACGCCGGGATTGGCGACGCGCCGCGAGGAAGTTGGCGTGAGCACACGGTCGCCGAGTGCGATGGCCACCGGTCCGACGAACACGAGTTTGCCACGCAGTTGCGACGCGCCCGTGCCGTCGCGAATCAGCGCGGCAGCACTGATCATCGGAATCCTGCCCGGACGCGTCCGGAACGCCGGCGCAAGCGTGCGCCCCACGGGTACCGGTGCGCCGGTGATCAGCGAAGACGCTTCGACCGATAGCGCCACGAGCGAGCGATCTTCATTCTGCTTCGTGGCCGAGAAACGCCGCACGATGCCGTCGTGATCGATCTCGAAGTTGCCGTGCACCGGCGTCATCGCCGCGGCCAGCGCAGGCACAGGCAGATGCCATTGGCCCTGCTCATCGAGCGCGGAGACGGCGAGCGTCGGCACGCGACGGGCAGCCGCGGCAAGCTGGTCGTCGCCCGGGCGCGCGTCCGCGAGAAGGATGTCGAGCACCACACCGCGCGCTCCGGCGTCCGAAGCGCGATTGACGATCGCCGCGAGGACGGTGCGGTCCCACGGCCAGGGACCGATCGCGCGCAGCGAATCCTCATCGATACCGACGACGACGGTCATCGTCGCGTCTCGCGGCGGTAGCAGGCGCAATGCAAGATCGCGAACGGGCAACTCCAGCGCATCGACGGCGTCCGACGCGGTCAGAAACATGACCGCAATTCCAGCCGCGATGGCAATGAGTAATGCCGTCCGCCTTCGCATGCTCGTATGGTACGACGCAGGAGGAACGTCGCTGACGACGCTGCTCGTCAAATCATTGAGGCGAGCTTCGCGCGCAAAAGCTTTCCTAGCGGCGATCGCGGAATGGCATCGACTCGATGAACGGCGCGAATCCGCTCGAACGGGTGGACACGGGCGTTGAACGCGTCGACCACTTCTTCCGCATCGATCGTCGAAGCGACATGAATCACACAACCGAGCCGTTCGTCCGGTACCGCGATGATCGCCGCAGCGTCGCCTGCAAGCTCTCGAAGAATCCGATCGAGGCGCCCGAGGTCGACTGACTCGCCGCCGATTTTCACGAAGTCGGAGGCGCGTCCGTGAATGCGCAGCGTTCGCCCATCAACGACGCCAGCATCCTCGGAGATGAACCAGCCGTCGATCTTCGGATCGGTCAATCCTTCGTCCGTCACGTATCCGGTTAGAAGCGATGATCCGCGAAACGCCAGTCGTCCGTCAGGTTCGACCAGCGCTTCGAGATGAGGAAGGAGAACGTCTTCGATCGCGATCGTCGAGCAGCATTCGCTCATCCCGTAGCTCGGGAGGACGGGCCATCCGGATTCGCGCGCACGCGCGACAGCGACCTCGTCGAACGCACCTCCACCGACGAGAATGGCGCGAAGTGTGGCCCTTGGTGTCAGGCGCGCGGTGAGGAGGTCGTGTACCTGCGCAGGGACGAGCGAGGCGAGCGTGGCGTCCGATTCCGCGAAAAACCTCGCATCCCAATCCATCGGAAGTACGCGCGCGCCTGCGAGGTGACATCGCGCGTAAACGCCAAGACCACCAACATGAAACGTCGGAAGAACGGCGGCCCAGACATCAGCGTTGGTTACTTCAAGCCGTTCGTTGACCGCTGCCGCGGACGCAAGGATGGCGCGCTTCGATAGCGCAACGAGCTTCATAGCGCCGGTCGATCCCGAAGTGGCGACGAAGACATGGGCCTCGAGGGCCGGCGTCATCCTCTCGAACCTCTTCCGCTCCTCGGCAGGCATGCGCGGGTTGAGAAGAAGGTGGGACGCGGCGGATTCGAAGTCGATCATGCGAGTTGGGCGCAAAAATCGCCGGCGAGCCGCCGGCGATACAGCCGCCGGGCCGGCGGCGCTACGTCTGTTCGGGGCGCTACGTTTGTTCGCAGCGCTACGTTGGGCGCTACGTTCGATGGTTGGTGTCGCCCTGCTCCTTCATCGAGCGCCTTCTCCCCCCGCGCTTTTTGCGGGGGGAGAAGGTGGCGAAGCCGGATGAGGGGGGCGTTAGTTGCGGGAAGTTGTCCGGTTGAAATCGCGTCAAACAGGGCGGCAAAGTGCTCAACAACAACCCCCTCATCCGGCCTTCGGCCACCTTCTCCCCCACTGAGAAGCGTGGGGGAGAAGGCGCTCGATTGGTGAGCAGAGCTAGAGTTTTCACTTGGGGAGTGAGCAAGAGCGGCTAGACGCGGCGCCATGGCAAAGCCTCCAACAGGTCGTCGAAACCGAACCCGGTGCCGCGAGATGGCACCAGGCGCGCGCCATCGATCTGCATTCGCTCGATGAATGCATCGGACTCGTAGAGAACGTGCGTGACCAGGCCGCACGTCGACGTGATGCCTGCACTTACGGCGGCGTATGCGGCGCAGAGCTGGCCGAGGGGGTGGTCCATGTACGAGGTGACTACGATCTCTGCACGGCTGGACGGGATCTCCTGAACGGCAGGTTTGACGACGAGGACGTCGACATCTTCGTCGCCGTTGCCGCGGTCGAGGGCGAGGCGGAGGCCGGTGCGGTCGCGAAGGTCGCGCCATGTCGCGGCATCGTATGGACAAGGATCCTCGATGAAATCGATGCGCTCGTGCGGAAGCGTCGCGGCGATGCGCCCGAACTCATCGGGTGTCAGCGTGGCGTTGAAATCGATGCGCAGACGGACATGGTCAGGGACGCGGTCGATCGACTTCAACTTCACTGTATCGAAGCCGGCTGGCGGATCCGCTCCCGGCCAGTGACTCGGCGGGATCGTCAGTCCTTCGAATACGTTTCGGCCCTCGCGGCGCGCAGCAGCATCGATCGCGGCGAAGCGCAGCGACGCGGCAGTCAGTGGCGTCGTCACCCCTCGGCTGAGCCGGGCGAGCTGTTCATCGAGCGATGCGTCACCGAGCTCTGGCCAGGGATGAACGTCGGCGAATCCGGCGTCGACGCGAATGAGCGCACCGCGCCGCGGACCAGGAGCGGCGATCGCGCTCAACGCGCGGCGCGGGACGAGCTCGTACGGCCAGTACCAGATGTCAGCCAATGCTCGCTCCGATGACGTAGAGGATGCCGAAGAACCACTCCAGAGCTCCCGCCAAAGCCAGACAGCGATTGAGCTCCGCGCCGCGGCTGCGCGCGATCCGCAGCAGAAGCGCGAATCCGAGAACGGCGGCCAGCATCGGGATCAGCATCGTCCATCGCCCGCGCAGGTACGCGATCGCGCCGGCGCAGACGAACGGGAGAATCGCGAAGAAAACAATCTCGCCGAACGCGAAGCGCGGGCCGAGGCGTGCGGCGAGCGTTCGCTTGTTGCTGGCACGATCGTTCTCGAGATCGCGAAGGTTGTTGATCGCGAGGATCACGACGGCAAGCGCGCCGACCGCAAGGCCGCCGATCCATGCAGTTGGGTCGAGCGTCAGCCGCTGCAGGTAGAACGATCCGCAAACCGCAACGAAGCCGAAGAAGATCATCACGAAGACTTCGCCGAGGCCGTGATAGGCAAGGGGATATGGGCCGCCGGTATAAGCGTAGGCAGCGACGATCGAGGCAACACCTATGGCCGCGATCGGCCAGCCGCCGCGAAGAATGAGCGGGATGCCGCAAAAGGTGGCGATCGCAAAACACGCGTACGCGCCACGCAGAACGGCATCGGCGCTGAGCAGCCCCGCTTGCGTGACGCGCAAGGGACCGAGGCGCGCATGCGTGTCCGCCCCTTTCTTGAAGTCGAGCGCATCGTTCACGTAGTTCGTGCCGATCTGGATAAACGTCGCGCCAAGAAGCGCGAAGACAAAAGACGGCCAGTGAATCGGAGCGGCTCCGTTTCGCGCCAACGCAGTGCCAACCAGGACCGGCGTGACAGCAGCGGCGAGGGTCTTGGGGCGAGCGGCGAGGAGCCAGGGAGTCATAGGGTATTGCGCTTCGCGCGTTGTCGGTTGTCGGTTGTCGGGGGTGGGTTGTCGAGAGTCGGCGGCCGTGACCTGACGACGGACCTCGGCGCGTTCCGACTCTTCGGTTTGCAAGCGTCTTTCGAACGCTCACCATCTCGCCTCACCCTCTCATCGAGCGCCTTCTCCCCCCGTGCTTTTCGGGGGGAGAAGGTGCCGAAGGCGGATGAGGGGGGTGTTGCGGTCGACGAGCACGCGTGCCGAGGACTGCCTGCGTTTTGGGAGTTTTCACCTGCCGGCGCAAGAGGCAAACGCCCCCTCATCCGGCCTTCGGCCACCTTCTCCCCCACTGAGAAGCGTGGGGGAGAAGGCGCTCGATGGGAGGTTGGGGCGGAAATCGCACAGAACGCAAGAGAGACAACCGACAACTGACAACCGACAACGCGCGAAGCGCACATCGGCCAAGCGCAGCTCACGGGAATCTCGGGAACTTCTTGAAATCGGGCTTGCGCTTTTCGACGTAGGCGTCGCGGCCTTCCTGCGCTTCCTCGGACAGGTAATAGAGCAGCGTGGCGTCGCCGCCGAAATCGAGGAGGCCGATCTGGCCGTCGCAGTCGGCGTTCATGGCGGCCTTGAGGAATCGCAGCGCGGTCGGCGCGAGCGCCAGCATCTCGCGGCACCACTTCAGCGTCTCCTCCTCGAGCTGCGCCAGCGGCACGACGGTGTTGACGAGTCCCATGTCGAGCGCCTGCTGCGCGTCGTACTGGCGGCAAAGGAACCAGATCTCGCGCGCTTTCTTCTGGCCGACGATTCTCGCGAGGTACGAAGATCCGAGGCCGGCGTCGAAGGAGCCGACGCGCGGACCAGTCTGGCCGAAGCGGGCGTTGTCGGCGGCGATGGTCAGGTCGCAGACGACATGCAGCACATGGCCGCCGCCGATCGCGTAGCCTGCGACCATGGCCACGACCGGCTTCGGCATCGAACGGATCTGCTTCTGAACATCGAGGATATTGAGGCGCGGGATCTTCTCGTTCGGATCGACGTAACCACCTTTGCCGCGCACGCGTTGATCGCCGCCGGAGCAAAACGCGTCGGGGCCTTCGCCGGTGAGGATGATGACGCCGATCTCGCTGTCGTCGCGGGCCATGTCCAGCGCCTGCTTCATCTCGTTCACCGTCAGCGGCCGGAACGCGTTGCGCACCTCGGGACGATTGATCGTGATCTTTGCGATTCCGTCGTCGGTGCGCTCGTAGCGGATGTCCTGAAACTCGTGAATGCTCGTCCAGAGTTCTGCCATGCGCGGCAGGCTATCAAGCGCCGCGTGATCGATCAACGGCGGACGTGCTGCTGTGCCGGCTAAGGACGCACCAATGCGACGCTGGTCGTCTGCGGCTCCGCGACTCCCTGCATGTGCATCGTCACCTTGAGCGACGATGAAGGCGCGGGATCGTCGAGTTGGAGAATGAACTTCGTCGCCCCCATCGCCGGGATCGTGCCCAATAGTTTTGTCTTGGGCGTCGTTTCCCAGGTCAGCTCGTTCGCCGCGGCTCCGTACACGACCACCGCCACTTTGTTCGATGCGGTCGCGCTCGGGATGAAGATCTGTCCGCTCAGCTCGAACGGATACTCTCCCGTCCCCTCGCGGTCCGTTCCTTTGACGAGAACCCATTTTGGCTGTTCGTCGATCGGGATCGGCGGCAGTAGCGCCACATCTCCCGCCTGCGGCACGACGACATCCGTCCGCGCGTAGCCACGCCTGTCGGCGTCGTTCGTCCGCTTCGTTTCAGGCTCCCCCGCAAGGACGAGCGACTTGATCGCGTACGTTCCCGGAGGCAGCACGAGCGTGCCGTAATAGCGAAGTCCGCTGCCGCGAAGACGGTCGCCGATCTTCTGCATGTCCAGCTTGACGCGCTGGTACAAACGGTCGCGAACGATCCCCTCGGAGTCGAAGGCATAAACGTAGATTTCCGCTCCCGCGGCGTTTCCCCGAGCCTGTTTCGCCAGATCCGCACCATTGAGCTCGAGAATGACAGGAACCTGCGAGTTGCCATGGCCGGCCGGAAACGGCGCTGCGAACGCGGCGACGCGCACACCGTTCTGCGGGATGTCGTTGACGATCACCTCGGCGGTGCTGAGCGCGCGCTCGGCCGCTGACTCGGTCCCATTCTCGTAATAGCCCATCCGAGAGGAGACGCGGCCCGATGCGTTGACGAGTTTCACTCTCAAATCGTGGAATTTCCCCAGGTTCCCCGTCTGGGCCTGGAAGCCGAGGATATAGACGACTTCCTGGGCGTGAAGCATGCGGTCGAAGTTATCCTTGAGGTCATTCGAATTCCGGAACACTTCGCCGCCGGTTGGTCGCGAAAGAACGAATAGTCCTTCGTTCGAGTTCACGCTCGGGTTTGCGATGGCACTGGTACCGGCGTTGGCGCTGGCACTGACGCCCGCGGCATTCGCGTTCTCCACGCGGACGCCCTGAATATCGATTGCGCTGAGCACCACGTCCGACGAGCGAAAGGATCGCGCCATCCTGTCGAGCATCGACTGGCTGGTAGCACTGCCGAACTGCTGGTTGGTATCGACATCCCAAACCTGTCCCCTGGTCACCTTGTCGAAGTCAGCCTGATTGGCCTTCGTATCGCGGGCGTCCCGTCCCTGCACGTACTTGGCGTCGAATCCTTCCGAAAGCAGGACAACCTGCTTGCGGCCGGGGACGGCGCGGAGCATTCTCGCCAAATCGGCGAGATAGTCGATCTGCCTCTCGACCTGCGACCGTGCGTACTCCTCACGGTCGTTCGTGAAGCGCTGCCGCAGTTCTCGCATCTCCTGATCGGCCAATTTCGAAACTCCGCTGCCTTGCGGCTGGTCATCCCGCGTGATTACCTCGTCGGCAATCGAGATTTCACCTGCGTATGTCTTGTTCCCGAGCTGCAGAGGATCGCTGCCGCGAAAACTGGCCGGATTGCCGATGGCTGCGGCAACGAGGTCATGGTCCGTCGTAAAAGCTGTCAGCAGCCGGAAGCTATGATCGTTGTCGATGGTTCCGACGCCGACGAGGTCCCGGGGCTGGACCGCGGTCGTGACGAAGCTTCGCGCCGCCTCCTGAGCCCGGACCAGTGACCGCGGTGACGAGAACCCGAGGTCGAAGAGAAGCAGGAACGAGCGCCGCGCCGCCGGATTCATCGGCGAGATGGCATTCACTACCTCTTTCGAAGCGAAGTCCGCCTTGTCGAACGATGTGATGGTCTGTTTCTTCCCGTTGTCATAGACCTCGAAGTTGGCCGCGGTGAGGCCGCGCACCGGATTCCCGCTGGAATCGGCGACCGACACCGGCACCTCGATGACGTTTACGTTGACCGTTTCGCGCATCTGCGCGAGCGCGGACGTCGTGCACATCACTGCCACGGCAAGAAGTCGCAGTCTCATCGGATCCTCTTTCTGAGTCTAGGGCCGCACCAGCGCAACGCTGGTCGTTTGTGGCTCTGCTACGCCCCTTGTGTGCGTCGTCACCGAGAGCAACGCGGATGGCGCCGGATCGTCAAGCTGGAGGACGAACTTTGTCCCGCCCGTGATCGGAATCATCCCAAGCATCTTCGTTTTCGGATTCGTCTCCCACGTCAGGTTGCTCGGTTCCACGCCGTAGACGATCACCGCAACCTTGTCCGATGCGGTGGCACTCGGGACGAAGGTCTGGCCACCCAGTTCGAATGGATAGTCTCCGATCACCCCGCGGCCGGCTCCTTTGACGAGGATCGTTTTCAGTTGTTCGTCGATCGGAATCGGCGGCAGAACCGAGACGGCGCCCGCACCCGCCACGACCACATCCGTGCGCGCGTAGCCGCGCTTGTCCGCGTCGTTCGCGCCTTTTGGATCGGGCTCTCCCGTACGGATGAGCGACTTGATTGCGTAGGTTCCCGGAGGCAGCACGAGCGTGCCGTAATAGCGGACTCCGTTCGCGCGGAGGCGGTCGCCAACCTTACCCATGTCGAGAGCAATGCGCTGGTACAAGCGGTCCCGAACAACTCCGCCCGAGTCGAAGGCGTAGACGAAGATTTCCGCAACGGCCGCATTGCCCTTTGCGTTTTTCGCAAGGTCAGCGCCGTTGAGATCGAGAATCACCGGCACCTGTGAGTTTCCGTGGCTGGAAGGAAACGGAGCCGCGAACGCGGCGACGCGCACGCCGTTCTGCGGGACGTCGTTGATGATCACCTCGGCGGTACTGAGCGAACGCTCGGTTGTTGTTTCGCCGCCGCGCTCGTAGAAGCCCATTCGAGAGGAAACACGCCCAGAAGCGTTGACGAGTTTCACTTTCAGCTCGTGGAGCTTCCCCGCGCTCCCTCCCTGCGCTTGAAAGCCAAGGACGTAGACGACTTCCTGCTCCCGCAACATCCGGTCGAAGCTGCTCTTGAGATCATTCGAATTCCGGAAGACCTCGCCGCCGGTTGGCCGGGAAAGGACAAAGAGTCCGGCGTTGTCGTTCAGGCTCGACGAGCCGGCTGTGGGCGCCGAGGCACCGACGGCGTTCGCGTCTCGAACGCGAACACCTTGGATGTCGATGGCGTTGAGCACGACGTCCGAGGAGCGAAAGGCCAGCGCCATCTGGTCGAGTATCGACTGGCTGGAAGCATTGCCGTACTGCTGATTGGTGTCGATATCGTAAGACTCTCCCGCGATCGCCTTATCGAAGTCCGCCTGGTTAGCCTTGGAATCGTTGGCACTCCGTCCCTGCACATACTTCGCATCGAAGCCTTCGGACAGGAAGATGAGCTGTTTTCGGCCCGGGACGGCGCGAAGCGTCTTCGCCAGATCGGCGAGGAAATCGATCTGTTTCTCGACCCGGGCGCGGACGTACTGCTCGTTGCTGGTCGCGAATCGTTCCTGTAGTCTTTGTCTCTCAGCCAACTCCCGGCCCACCATGTTCACCGCGCTCAATGCGCGGGGCTCTTTATCGCCCTGATCCGGGGGAGGAGGCTCCGGGTCGGGGGGTGACGACGTGCTGACATCGGTTCCAGGAGACAGTTCCGCGACGAATGTCCTGTTCCCGATCTGCATCGGATCGCTGCTACGAAAACTAGCTGGATTGGCGATAGCGGCGGAGACGAGATCATGGTCGGTCGTGAACGCGGTGAGCAGCCGGAAACCGCGCTCGTTGTCGATCGTACCGACTCCGACGAGATCGCGCGGCTGCACTGCGGTGCTCACAAAGTTACGCGCCGCCTCCTGTGCCCGGACCAGAGACCTCGGCGACGAAAAGGCAAGATCGAAGAGCAGCAGGAACGACCGCCGCGCCGCCGGATTCATCGGCGAGATGGCATTCACTACCTCTTTCGAGGCGAAGTCCGCCTTGTCGAACGATGTGATGGTCTGTTTCTTTCCGTTGTCATAGACCTCGAAGTTGGCCGCGGTGAGGCCGCGCACCGGATTCCCGCTGGAATCGGCGACCGACACCGGCACCTCGACGACGTTTACGTTGACCGTTTCGCGCATCTGCGCGAACGCGGACGTTGCGGACATCACTGCCACGGCAAGGAATCGCAGCCTCATCGGGGACCTCCTTCGAATGGTTGGTTAGTACCACCATGTCCGAAAAACCGCTCCGATGTGGTTACAGGACGGTGGCGTTTGCCTGCATCACCACGTTTGCTGTTGGCCACGCTTGACGCGGACGCCACTACTCAATCCCATCCCACCCCCCACTCCCCACAACCCACCCCCAACACCGCGATAGAATCACCGCATGTCTCTGCTCATGCAACGCAAAGGACCCGCCGCTCCGCTTCCGCGACTCGAAGGAAAAGAAGTCCTCGTCGGACCCAACCCCGACGTCGCCAAAGTCAAAGGAGTCATGTTCGGGGGCCGCAAGCAATTTCTTTCCGACGTCGCTGGCGAGGAAGGATTCGCCGCCATCATCGCGAAGCTCTCCCCGAAGACGGCCAGCTACACGAAGACTCCGCTGGCATCGAGCTGGTGCGAATTCGCATCGCTGATCGAGCTGGATCGCGCCATCTACGAGACGTTGAAACAGAAGCATCCCAACGTACTGGCATTGATCGGCGCGGCTTCAGCCGAGCTGGGGATTGGACGCGTCTACAAGTCGCTCGACAGCACGGAGCTGTTGAAGTTCCTCGAGAATCAGGCCATGTTCCACAATCAGTTTCAGAAGTTCGGCAATGTGCGCTTCGAGAAAACGGCAACCGGCGGCCGGATGATCTGCAGCGACTATCCGGTCTACAGCCCCATCTACTGCGCCAGCGCCGCTGGCTTTTATCTCGAGTCGATCCTCCGCCACGGTGGCACCGATCCCGGCGTCGTCGAATCCAAATGCCAGACCCTCGGCGATTCGAACTGCACCTATGAAATGACGTGGAGGTAGTCTTCGCGGCCGCGCGCGGCCACGAGACCCGTGACCCCAAATGCACTTCCAACAGTTCTACCTCGGGTGCTTGGCGCACGCGTCATACCTGATCGCGGATGGCGGTGAGGCTGTCGTCGTCGATCCGCAGCGTGACGTCGATCAGTATCTCGACGCCGCAAGAACGCTCGGCGTGGCCATTCGCTACGTCCTCGAGACGCACCTTCACGCCGACTTCGTCAGCGGACATCGCGAGCTGGCTGAGCGCAGCGGCGCGGAGATCGTGTTCGGCGCAAAGGCGAATGCGGCGTTTCCGCACCGCGCCGTCTGCGACGGCGACATGCTTCGCATCGGCAATGTCGCGCTGCGCGCGATCGAGACGCCGGGTCACACGCCGGAATCGATTTCCTGGCTGGCGTCCGAGGAGGGGCAGCCATCGAAACTGCTGACAGGCGACACGCTTTTCATCGGCGACGTCGGCCGGCCCGATCTCGCCGGCGCGCGTGGGCATACATCCGAAGAGATGGCCTCGATGCTCTACGACTCACTGCACTCGAAGATCCTGACGCTGCCCGATGATGTCGAAGTCTGGCCTGCGCACGGAGCCGGATCGGCATGCGGCCGGAACATGTCGAAGGAGCTGACGTCGACGATCGGCATGCAGCGGAAGCTGAATTGGGCGCTGCGGTTGATGCCGCGCGAAGAGTTCATTCAGGAATTGACTTCAGGCCTGGCTGTACCTCCGCGCTATTTCCCTCTCGACGCCGAACTGAATCGCATGGGACCATCTTCGTTGAGCGAGGAAGGACCAGCGCTGCTCACTGCCGATGCAGTGCCTTCCGATGCGCTGATCCTTGACGTGCGTGATGCCGGCTCATTCGGTGCGCGGCACATCGATGGCGCGATCAACATCGGGCTCGATGGAAGTTTCGCGTCGTGGTGTGGTGCATTGCTGCCATTCGACGCGCCGATCGTCATCGTCGCGGACGACGCAGACTCCGCTGCACAAGCCGCGATCCGCCTGGCGCGCGTCGGCATCGAGCGTGTGGCCGGATACATCGCCGCGATGGACGATTACCCAACCACGCCACTCGCGCAACTCACGGTGCAAGAGCTGCGCGACGAGTCGCTCGCCGTCCTCGACGTTCGCCGTCGCGGCGAGTTTGCGGAGTGTCACATTCCCGGCGCGAAGAACATCCCACTCGACGAGCTTCCCGAACGGCTGAGTGAGATCGATCGCGACCATCCTCTGGCCGTGATCTGCGCCGGAGGCTACCGCTCGTCGATCGCCAGTAGCATCCTCGCCCGCGCGGGCTTTACAAACATGCGGAACGTGAAGGGCGGGACGGAAGCGTGGCGACACATTTCTCACCACCGAGACGCAGAGAACACAGAGAACACAGAGACAAAAACTGAAACTCTATGATCTCTGCGCCTCTGTGGTGAAGTGCTTCTCTGGCCCTTGATCTCTAACGAGGCTTCGCCTCAGACCGACAAGATGTAAGGTTTGATCGGTAAAAGCTCCGGCCGAGCGGAGGCGGGCAACGATGTGTCTGCCAATATCATTTGAGCCGTCAAGCGGCAGTGTCCACTAACGGCGCGCCGCAGGCGACAGGCCGCCGCCGCTCGCCCGGTTGAAGGCTCGCGATCTATGACTCACGAACGCCGCCTCCCGGCTTCCCCCTTGCAGTAGACTCATCGCAACGTGCGTCCCTACGACGACGAAGATACCGACGACTTCGATCGGACGCTCTCCCTGCGCCGCTTGCCGGAGTCTGTGACGACGTTTTCCGACAAGCGCACCTCGGCGGAGAGGCGCGGGTCGTCGAACTCGCGCATCCTCTTCATCACCGTCGTCGTCATCGCAATCCTCTACGCCGCCAAACCGGTGTGCGTTCCGATCGCCCTGGCAATCCTGTTTGCGTTTCTGCTGACGCCGATCGTCTCGCTTCTGGAGCGGACACCGCTACGCCGCACGGGAGCCGTCGTCCTCTCGCTCAGCCTCATCGTGACCGGACTCGGGTTCGGTGGCTGGTGGCTCTACCAACAGTTCAACGACGTCGCCAAGGAGTTCACGGACGCGGCAACGAGCGGCAAGATCGAACAGAAGCTTCGCTTCCTGAAGCGGAGTCCCGGCGGCACCATCGATAGGCTCGAGAAGACGCTCGCGCGCGTCACCGAAGCGACCGCGGACAAGCAGGAAAAAGCCGACCTCAAAGTGCGCGTGATCCCCGACCGGCAGAACGTCGCCAGCCGCTACAAGACGCTGGCACCGGAGATCGAGCTCGTCGCTGCGTCTTTCCTCGTCATCGTGCTCGTCTTTTTTCTGCTGCAGGACCGCGAGCAGTTGCGCGACAAAATGTTGCGTCTGGCCGGCCGCGCGCATCTCACCGTCACCACCCAAGCCATCGGCGAGACCTCGGACCGCATCAGCCGCTACCTTTTGACCATCGCTCTGCTCAACGTCGGCTTCGGAGTCCTCATCGGTCTCGGTCTCTTTCTGTTGAAAGTTCCGCACGCGCCGCTCTGGGGCGTGCTCGCAGGACTGTTCCGTTTCATCCCGTACGTCGGCGCGGTGTTGAGCGCTGCCCTGCCGACCTTTCTGTCAATCGCGGTTTTCCCCAACTGGTACATCCCGCTGGCAGTTCTTGCACTTTTCGTCCTGACCGATCAACTCATCGGCGGTTTCATCGAGCCGATCGTCGTCGGACATCGTGTCGGTGTCTCGCCGATCGCGTTGCTCGTATCGGCCATCTTCTGGGGATGGTTGTGGGGACCGGTTGGTCTGCTTCTGGCGGTGCCGATCTCCGTCTGTCTCACCGTCGCCGGTGAATTCATCCCGGCGCTGCGCATCTTCTCGATCATGTTCGGCGCGGAGGATCCGCTGGAGGGGTACCTCAGCTTCTACAACCGGCTCCTCCTGCGCGACCGCACCGGTGCCATCGCCATCGCCGACCGCCACTCCGAGACCGACACGATGGAGGAGATGTTTTCCGATCTCTTCATCCCGACGCTGACCTTCGCCCAGGAAGAGCTCGACCGCAAGCGCATCACCTCGGCCAACGATCACTTCATCAAGGATGTGATCCGCGAGCTGATCATCCGCTTCGGCGACCGCAACGCAGGCGTGCCCGATCCGGAGCGGCACATCGTCGCCGTTTCCGTCGCCGGAGAGCGCCTCTCCCTCGGCACGCTCATGCTCACCCAGTTGCTCCGCGAGGAAGGCTTCTCGATCGACTACTTCACCGACCTGCCGGACGCGGAATTGATTTCGTTCGTCAACGAAGTGAAGCCCGAGGCGGTGTTCGTCTCCTGCACCAATCCTGACCACCTCGAAGCCGGCTACGGCCTGCTGCAACTGATCGCGGCCTCGTTCATCGATCTGATGATCGGCGCAGGCGGCTCTGCCTTCGCACGCGACCGCGCCAAGACCCTCTCCGCCGGCGCGACCTACGTTCCGACCACGCTCGTCGAAGCAAAGGAAGACTTCCTGACGCGCCGCAAAGCCGCACGCCGCAAGATCTCGCGCTCGATCACATTCAGCGGCACCCGCTTCCGCGTACCGCCATCGGCATGAGTTGCGCTGGCGGATTGCGCTTCGCGCGTTGTCGCCGATTTATCGTCGGTCTCTGACAACGCGTCGCGCCAGCGACGCAACTAACCGACAACCGACAACGCGCGGCCCTCCAGGGCCGCGCAGTTATCCCGGGGGCCAACTGAAGTTGCGTCCGCCGAGGAGATGGAAGTGGACGTGGAAAACGGTCTGGCCTGCGTCTTCGCCGTGATTGGCAACCACGCGATAGCCCTCGCCGTTCAGCTTGAGCATGCGTGCGATTTCCGAGACCCGCACGAGCGTTGTGCCGATGATGGCGGCGTCTTCCTCGTTGAGATCGTCGAGCGACGCGATGTGCTTGCGCGGGATGACCAGCACGTGCGTCGGTGCTTGCGGGTTGATGTCGTTGAACGCGACTACCTGATCGTCTTCGCAGATCTTTTTCGTGGTGATCTCGCCACTGGCAATGCGGCAGAAGAGGCAGCGGTCATTTGCAGGCATGGGCGAAATGATACGACGTTCGATCGGACGATCAATTGAGGTCTTGCGCCCGGCATATAATCCGACCCTGAGGGAGAGCCTATGAATCGCCGCTCATCGGTTCTGTTGCTGCTCGGCGTTCTTGCAGTATTCATTGTTCTTCCGCTCCCTGCCGCAACGACAGGCAAAGTTTCGGGAGCATTCGTGCTCGCCGGGTCCGATGCGCAGCTCAAATACGTGCGCGCAACGCGAGTCAAGCTCGACGAAAAGAAGTCTGGCTACGCTGTAGTGATCGCGGCCGAACCGCCCACCGGCGAAATCATGGACTGGAAAACCGCGGAGCCATCAAAGAAGGGAAACTTCATTCACATCATGTTCGAATCGAATGGAGACGTGTGGGTCACCGAGCTCGGTCACGTCAAGTCAGCGGCTGGACGTTTCGCCGTGGTTACCGAGGTACACAAGGTGACCTTCGATGTGCGCGATGGCCGCCTCGCGGCACACGTCAAGACCGATGGGGATCAGAAGTTCGACGACCCTTACAACGTCGACCTGACGTTCGAAGCTCCGATCGAAGAAAAGTAGCAGGGCTGGCTGGTACTGGGTCGCGAGGTCAAGTGCGCCGTCGAAGAGTGACCACTCGTTCGATTCCGGCGAGATCGTTGGTGACGTCGATGATGTCGTAGCCGCGCGCGACGTGTCGCAGATCGCCGAGCTGGCCGAATCCGATCTCGAACATCACCAGCGGCGCGCGGCGCGCCTCGAGGATGCGCTTGATCACTTCCGTTCCCAGCGGTCCGGAAGTCAGCGCTACACGCGGCTCGTGATCGCGCACTTCGACATCGAGTTGCTCCACCTCGGCTGCCGGAATGTACGGCGGGTTCGAGACGATGAGATCGAACTCGCCGCGGATGGCATCGAGGGCGTCGGAGGTGGCAAAACGGACGCGCGAGCGGTAGGTTCGTGCATTCGACGAAGCGACGACGAGCGCGGCGAAGGAGATGTCGATAGCCACGACTTCCAGGTCGGGCCGCTCGCGCTCCAGCGAGATGGCGACGCATCCGCTGCCAGTACCGACATCGAGCACGCGCCCGCCGCCGGGCGCGCGCGCAATTGCCGCCTCTACGAGGATCTCGGTGTCCGGACGCGGAATCAGGACGCGGTCATCAACACGAAGGTCGCGTCCGTAGAACTCCGACTTTCCGCGGATGTACTGCAGCGGCTCCCCGCGCAGCCGGCGCTCGATGAGGAGAGAGAACGGTTGCGGATCGATCTCCTCCTCGCCATGCGCGAAAACCCATGCGGCCGTGTGCCCGGTAGCATCGGCGAGCAGGACGTCGACGTCGCGCGGACTGACGCGCTTAGCAGCGGCCAGCTCGCGGTAGCGCGCCCGAAGTGATGCGATCGTTTCAGTCATAACGCGGCTCAAGGCGTGGACTCATCGCTGTATGTCAACTCCAGAAAGACATCCTCCAGCGCCCGATCGCTCTTCAACTCGCTCGTCGTGCCGCTGGCGACGATTCTTCCGCGGTTTAGGATCGCGATCCGGTCGCACACTGCCTCGGCAACCGAGAGCGTATGCGTCGTCAGAAACACGGTCTTCTTCTCCTCGGCCAGCCGGCGGAACAGCAGCTTCACCTGCTTCTGCGCCAGTGCATCGAGGCCGACCATCGGCTCGTCGATGATCAGCAACTCCGGGTCATGGACGAGTGCTGAGACGATGACGAGCTTCTGCTTCATCCCATGCGAAAGGTTCTCGATCCGCGCGTCCGCCCAGTTGGCGATTCCGAAGTACGCCAGCAACTCCATCGCCCGCGCCTCGCAGTCGTGCCACTCGCGGCCGTAGAGATTCGACACGAACTGCAGAAGCTCGCGCCCGGTCAGCTTCTCGTACAGAAACGGGCGGTCGGGGATGTAGCCGGTCGTAGCCTTCACGCGCACGCCGTCCTTCGTCACGTCCAGCCCGTTGACCCGAACTGAGCCCGAGGAAGGAAGCGAAAGGCCGGCGAGAATCCGGATCGTGGTCGTCTTTCCGGCGCCGTTCGGCCCGAGAAAGCCGAAGATCTCGCCGCGGGCGACATCGAGCGAAATGTCATCGACCGCGGTGAAGTCGCCGTAGCGCTTCGTCAGATTGCGGATCTCGATCATCGGACGATCATCAGACGGTTCGGGGGCGGCAGGGTATCATCCGTCTCGAAGAACTTTCACCCGCGGGAACCGTAACCACGAATGGCTGAACGTGAGCAACTCGATGATCGTACCCTTGTGGCGCGCATCCTCGAGGGCGACCGAGACCGGTTCACCGAACTGGTGAAGCGCTATGAAAAGCGCATCATCAACTACGTGTACCGGATCACGCATCGCTACGAGGACGCTCACGATCTGGCTCAGGAAATCTTCGTGAAGGTCTACGTTGCACTCGATCGTTTCGACCCGAAATACCAGTTCTCGACGTGGCTCTTTCGGATCGCGCAGAACAGCGCCATCGACGCGCTGCGCAAGAAGTCGGTCAGCGAGGTCTCGATCGCGGCCAAGCCCGGAGACGAAGACTCGAAAGATCGGGAGTTCGCTGACACGGGAATCTCACCGTACCGCGCGCTCAACAATAAGCAACTGGCCGATGCCATCGACACGGCAGTCACGAATCTGCCGGCCGATTATCGCGAGCTGATTCAGCTCCGGCACTTCGCGGAGCTATCCTATGAGGAGATTGCTTCGATGAAGAAGCTTCCCCTCGGCACCGTGAAGAACAAACTGTTTCGGGCGCGCAACCTGCTGAAGGTCGAGCTCGAAGGATTTGTGGAACCCCTATGACCCAAGACGCCTGTCAGCGGTACCTGGAAGATCCCGAGGCGAATGCCGGGCATCTGGAGACGTGTGCGGAGTGCCGTGCCGTAAATGCTGCGCTGGCGGCCAAGGCGGACGTAGACGTCGCGCCGATCTCCCTCGTTGCGCTTCCGCTGGCGCCGTGGGAGGGCTCGTCGCATCGCGCCTGGCCGCTTGTTCTCGGCGCCGCTGCCGCTGTCATCCTCATCGCCTTCGTCCTTTGCGATCTTGCCGGAATCTCGCCGCTGCACGTCGCGGAGACCTCGCTGTCGTCGATCGAGGCGCGGCGCGGCCTTCTGCGCAACGCCACCGAGTGGCTGCGTGCGGCTCCGGCGGCAATGCAGGTCGCCTTCGGTGTGGCATTCATCGTCGTGAACGCGCTGCTCGTCGTGCTGCTGCGGCGCGCGCCGAGGGGGATCGATGCGTAGAGGGCTGCGTCTGTTCCTGCCGCTGACGATCGTCGCCGCGACGCTGGTGACGGCGATGGTTGCCGCGCCGCCCGGCTTCGGCGCTCACGAGCCGCTGACCTTCGAGGGCGCGGCAGCGCTGATGCAGAACACCGCGGTGACCGCGTCGCTACTCGCGGTCTGGATGCTTGCCGCGGTCGCGTTGACGCTGCTGAGCGGCCGCGAGATCCGCTACTCCTCGATCGAGATGCGCGCCAGTGCGCTGCACTGCTTCGCCCTCGGACTCGTGGCCGTGACGAGCTTCATGCTGACGGCGATCGTCTTCAGCTACCTGATCCCGTACCACGTCGGCGTGCCGCTGCTCTTCGCGCTCGCCGTGATCGCCATCCTCACCAAGATCTACGGCACCATCGCCGTGTTCCACGCCGTGGGCACACTCGTGGCGGGCAGCCGCACGCGCGAACAGCTGGCAGGCCGCCGCTGGCTGCGCGGCGATCTGGCCATGGTCGTCGTCGGGGTCATCGTGCTGGGTGCCCTGCGTCTGATCCCGATCGCCGGCCCGTTCATCTGGGCCTTCGCCTCGGTCTTCGGCATCGGCACTGCACTGGCGACAAAATTCGGCCGGCGCGAGCCATGGTTCCTGGCTTGGCGCGCCGTCGAATCGTAAGTTGCTCTATCCCGGGATCTTCGTCACGTTGGCAGCGGCCGGACCCTTCTGGCCCTGCTCCACGTCGTACTCCACATGATCGCCCTCGGCCAGGCTCTTGAACCCTGAGCCCTGGATCGCCGAGTGATGAACGAAGCAGTCTTTGCCGCCGTCGTCAGGAGTGATGAATCCGAAACCCTTGCTGTCGTTGAACCACTTCACTTTTCCCGTGTTGCGCATGCTTTTCCTCTTTCGAACATGAAACGTAGGGCGACAAAGTACACTACTCGACCGGATTTGACGTAGCGAGATCGACTGAATATCACCTCTTTGCTGGGCGCGATCCACTCACGCGAAGTCGCGAAGACGCGAAGGACAGCATCCCAACCCTCATACCCTTCGC
>Ga0307470_10000099_pt1 | contig 59818 bp, 57 predicted proteins | sample atmos_gasesAM3C__FD_204565 | JGI IMG/M metagenome (GOLD analysis project Ga0307470, IMG submission 204565) | Hardwood forest soil microbial communities from Morgan-Monroe State Forest, Indiana, United States - atmos_gasesAM3C_05 | ecosystem: Environmental > Terrestrial > Soil > Temperate forest... | reverse complement strand
TTAAAAGGATCAAGTGTTACTTTGGTCCCCTTCACGAAACGCTGCGCTTGAGCCAGCGCCTTCTGTACTCTTGGCCGCATCGCTTTTTGCGTCGCTTCATCCAGCGTCCAAAACTCCTCGTTCAAATGTCTCCAGACTTCCGCAATTTTCTCGGGAACCTTTGCCAGCCCGGACTCTTCGAGGTGGAGCAACTCGTAAGTATACGCTTCGGCCTCCGACGTATACGCGCCACCGCCCTGTCTTCCTTCTTCGTGAGTTTCCCGCCCGATTTCCTGGTTCTTCAACGTCTGGTTCCAGAGCACGTGTTGATACTCGTGAATGATGACGCTGTACAAATAAGGCGCGCTCGAGAAGGCGCCAGGGCCGATTCGCACCTTCGCCGGCTCGGCCTTGTCCTTGATGTAATCCCAGCTCGACATAGCGGTCACGCCATCCGCCCAAGTCACCTCGCGGTCGTATGTCATCTTGCCCTCCGCCAGCAGGTTGGTTTTGATGTTTGTCCCGCCAGACATGCCCGTCCCAGCATTCTGCACGACAAGGTCGACCGCCGTCTGCCGGTCCTTGTTCTTGATGAGCTCTTCGACCTTCGCGGTTTTTTCCGGGCCCAGTCCCGGCACGGCGAGATCGAAGGTCGCTTCCACCTCTGGCTCCGGTGGCGGCGGAGCAGGAGCCTGGCTCGGCGGCGGCACTGGAGCTTTCCGGCTTTCAATCGCCATGCTTCCCACCAAGCCGTGTAGTTTTCCGGCCGACGCCGGACGCGGAGCTTTGGCAAAAATTGCCCGGCCCAGATCCAGCGCCCGCTTCTCGATCGTGGCCCGGTTCGTCCCGAGGATGAAATTGCTTCCGACCGTTATCGAAATCGAGCTCTTGTCTCCCTCGACCTCCACGTCTTTGACGTTCGCCCGGTAACCCACACCGCTCATCTTGTCGTCGTAGTCCGGCAGAAATTCGTGAACCAACCGATAAACAATTTCGGACCCGTTAATCATCATGGTGGTTGCGTTGTCGGAATTGCGCCGCGCCCGTTCCGCTGCCCGGACAACTTTGTCGATGTCGGTCGGCGCGTCTTTCGGGTCCGTGCCTGCCGCCGCCGCCGCTTGCCTCTGGACGTCTCCGCCGCGCGCCGGCTTCGTAACCATGAGCGGATCGTTGTTCTCGCTCATCACCGCGTTGCGATTTGCTTCCGCTTCCGCCGCGCGCTTGGACGCATGTCCGCCATCTGGCAAACTCTGCTGAACCACATGAGTAAGCTCGTGGGCCAGCAGCTTTCTCCCTTCTACGGATGCCGGTTCATAAGTATCTGCCGGAAGGACAATGTTTCGCCCGACTGCGTACGCCACTGCATCCACCGCTTTCACCGATTCGGCCGCGTTCGCATCGGTGTGCACGCGGACATTGCCAAAATCATGTCCGAAACGTGGCTCGAAGAACGCGCGGAGACCAGCATCGAGGGGTTGGCCTGGCGAACGCAGGACCTCGTGGACAAGGGGTGGCACTCCTGAAAGGTGAGAGGGAGAATTGTTCGCCAGGCCGGTCAGGTTCCCGGCACGGCGCTGCAACACGCCGCCCGGCACTGGCGTGAAGGAGAGAGCCGGTGCCGTCTTCGCTCGAATGCGCGATCTCGCTTCAATCATCTTATTATCAAGAAGCCATGTGCACGGCCCGGCCGCGAGATGTTCAAAATGGCGCCTCCCGCAAATCGGGGGACCGAAAAGTCGGGACTCCTTCGCGCTGCCAAACCTGCATGTAAGGGAGAGTGTCGCTATCTCGCCCAGCTCGGCGACTGCCCTCGCGCTCATGCCCTTGGTCTCGTTTCCAGCGCCGGCTTCCAAGCGTGTTTAAGCATCTTGGCCGTTCTTTGTTCGTGGGAAAGCTCACGGATTCAGTTTGAAAAATCGCAATTCCCGCTCGCCGAGCAGAACCACCGTCTCACCGCTGCTCGCCACGGAATGCATCAGGCCGTCCATCACCAGGGGCTCAAGACCCGGGCCTGTCAAAACCGACCATACTCGTGCCGGCTCGCCTTCTTCCAAGTGGGCACGTCTGGCGTGAAGAAGTGGTTTATCACCGGGAACGATCTCAATTACTCCTCCTGCGGCTGTTCCTAAATCGAGCTCCAGAGCCTCCTCAAACGCCGGGCGTCCCGCAGCCTTCCGGGCGAGAAAGGCAGAATTCGTGTTACCCCAGGCGACACAGATACCATCCCCGCAGGCTCCTACGGCGATCTCGCTCGCATAGGTCTCAGAGAGCCGGAAATGTTTTGCTTCCCTGCCGGTTGCTTCCAAAGAAAACACGCCCGCACTGTTGCTCCAGGCCGCCCAGACGGAATCCCGCGCCACGGCTAGCTCCAATGGCGGTCCCTCGACAGTGAACGACGTTCGCCTCGCCACGCCGTTCGCGCTGACATCGGCCACTTCCACACGCCCCTGCTCCATCTGCCAGAGTAGGACTGGCGTCCGTCCACAACCCGGCGTCGGCCACCGGAAAGGCGTCGGATCGCCTATCTTATGCTGCCAGAGCGACGTGCCATCTGCGGCGGTGCCCACGACCAAGGGAAGCCCGCTCCCATCGGCGCCTGTCACTATGAATCCCTCTCCGCAACCGATTACTCCGGCTGCCACCAGCGGCAGGGAATTCAGTTCACAGATTTCCCGCGCTGGCGTTACCCGGATTTGAAGCGTCCTGCCTTCCCCGGGCTGATTGATCCAAACTCGAAACTCGTCGTGAAATGGAAGTACCCATCCGGCTGATTCAACCCTCACCGGAAGGCCGACGGCTGCCATGGGGAGGAACGACGTGGTAATGCTTGACTGTACGCGAGTCCCCAAGGGAAGCATAATGCTATGGATTCTGATCGTGGATCCAAGCCGCTAGTGAAACATAGGCGGGAATAAAAGCTGGCTCAACGTCCGGCGTCGCTTTCGCCAGACTCTCCACCAGCAACGAGATCTGGTCGTCTGAGGTGGCAGCGAAGAAGTCAGGGCCTATTTGTAATGAGCTAGATGCCAGGGACGAACCGCCCGCAGGCCAGGTCACCACCCCCGCCGCCATCCGTGTGATGGTCAGATTCCTCTTTACGGCGCCCTTCATTCGTCGGTAACGGTCCAAGATGCCCGCCTCTCGTGTTTGATCCAAGAGAGTCGGGGGCGCCGGTGGCGCTGTGAGTGGGAACCGCTTGGCGGCCTCAGCCATTAGGGGGCCAGCCCACGATCCCGCCCAGGTTACGGGGCCAGCCTGGACCTTGATAATTTGACCGTACAATTGGCCCATCCAGTCGGAAGCCCAACTCAATCTTTTCTCCAATTTCGCGACAGCGGTCTTTACCGCTGCTAATTCGGGAGGGGCCGAGAAGCCGGTGATGTTGTCATTCGCGGGCGTCAGGATCCCCGCGGGAACCGCCGCCGGGTTCGCGGTGATCTGTCGTTCACGCAGGAATAGCGCGAAAAGGGCATAGCTGTCCGAGTTGCGCAAGCGCTCAGCTGTCGAGAGCTGGAACATGATGCGCTCATGGCGATACGCGACGTCCGACGTTCCCTCTCCAGGAGCAGCAGCACCGCCAAGCGGCGTAGTGCCATGTGCGCTCTCATGGATCAGGTTCCGAGCCCTGTCGTTATCGTTCGCCAGATTCTTGAACCTGGGCACGCACAAAGTCATTGTCGACGTGGCATCGGCCAAATGGTTATAGGCAATCGTCGCACCATCATCGCATCCGCCTGAATCGCACTGGCCACCACAGGAAGTGATCCCGGGCAGCCCGGCAACGTGAGTTTTGAGATTGCCTAGATTGGTCTTCAATGTCGACAACGTCCCGGGATCGTGGTTTCCAAAGAATTGGTCGATGACTGCAGCGTCAGTCGCACTGGGAGCGCCCGCCACCGCCGCGCTGGCGCGTGTCATGGCATTGTTGGCTATCGTCAGCGCCGAGTTAAACGCTGACTGGGTAGCGGGATCCATCACTGGGCAGGGTTGTTTTGGCGGGTGAATGAGTTTACCCGTGCCGTCTTTGGCCTTGCAATCGAACGTTTTCGCCGGGGCCGATCCGACGACTACCTCCACTTTTCGCACACTCGGGAAATTTGCCTGACCGACCTTTGCGCCGGCGTTCCCTACCGCGGAGGTTACGCTTACCGCGCCCGGACTCTTCGTAAGCTCCGCTTTCACATTGACCGCCCGAGCCTGTGCCACGGTCGCCGTTTCATCCGCGCTTGAAAACCCGAGGAGCTTGACGCTGGGCGGCGGCGAACTCTTGATGGAGGCCACTTGCGTCTGGGCGTCCGCATTTAGAGACGACGAGTCTTTCGCAAAGAAGATCTCGTCGACCGTGGAAGCTTCCACCCGTGTGATCTCGAAGTCCGTGGGACCCGGGATAGGAACCGTGGCAGGAAGAGGTAAAGGCTTCGGTGGCGGGCTAACGACAGCGGTTCGGACGAAGTCGCGCGTTTCTTTTTCTAGATTCAGGAGAGCCTCGCCGATTCCGGCGATAAGGGCCGGCACCTCCGCCTTGTCCGAAAGACTAAGCAGGTCTAACTCCTGATTCACGTCATCTTTGCTTCGGTGGCCCTGGTACATTTCCTTACCGAGGACGATCTTCTTTTTTAGGTCCAAGGTAATGGTTTGCGGTTTTCCGTCCTCGGACGTGAAAGCTAGGTTCTTGTTCTTCCAGCGCTTGACGATGGCGCGAGCTTTGTTGTCGCTGTCGTAGTTGTCCTCAATTACCCCCTTGGCCAGGTAGTTATCATGGTAATCAAGCAATTCATCATCTGCATAATTTTCCACTCCGAAGAGTCTCAATGGAGCCGAGAAAAAGGCGCGAATGCTAGAACCGATACTTTTGCGTTGCAGTCTCGGTTCGATGAGAGCCACATTCTCTTTCGCGGACGATTTGCCTTCAGCCAGGCGCTCCTGGCTGGCGTCGGCAGCGCTCTCTAATGAATCGTGGCAGGGGCCGAGTTCCAGGGCCGTGGCGGCCGAGGGATCTCCGCGATGTCCCTGTTGGATCGCATGGGTCAGTTCGTGAGCTAATAATCCTTTCCCGGAAGCCGTTTCCGGATTGTAACGGCCTGCTCCGAAAACCAGGTGGTGGCCAACCGTAAACGCCAGCGCATTGACAGCATCGGCCGCTCTTCCCGCCTTCGCATCATTGTGTACACGAACGTAACGAAAATCATGGCCAAGGCGCGGCTCCATAAAGGCACGTGCGGAAGATTCGAGAGGATGCCCGGCAGACTTCAAAACTTCATGGACAATCGAGGGAACCAAAAACCGGTCTGCGCTTTCGGATTCAGGGTTCGCGATTTTTCGTTGCAATCGTTTCTTGCGGCATGCATCGCACTCGCCGGTCGGGCCAGGCGTTCCGCCGCAGGCACATTTGCGTTGCAGGAGGCCGCTCCGAACTGATGCGACGTTCGGGAGGGCGCTGGCTGAAACGTGGCCTTTGGTCTGGAGGGCGGCTCTCATTGTCTGAGCCCGCCAAAAACGGCGCGCGCGACTTGCGCGCCGGTAGCCTCCGGTCTTGGAGCGGCGGTCATGTGAAATGTTCCGCCATTGAGCCGATCGATCTCGGCGTTTTTCGTCAGGCTCGGCGGCGTCTGTTTCTCGGTAAACAAGCGCGCCAATTCGCGCTGCATGGCGTCGCCGATCCGGTAACGGTCTGCTGGGACAAAACCGTGCAGGACCAATTCCTCAATGTGCAAGTGGATGGGGGATTGCCGGTTCATGTCCAGCCTCCGATCTCGGATTCGGTGAGGGGTTTTTCGAGCTTGGCGTATTCGCTCCGGGCGGCGCGCAGGAGGTGAATCATGCGGACCGGTTCGCCGGCGTCGGCGGCGAGAAAGGCGGCGTTCAGGGCGACGTTGCGGATGTTGCCGCCAGCCACGTTGAGCCGGGAGAGCTTAAGGAGATCGAGCTCGTGGGTTGGGGTGCTAGCCGGGAAAATGCGCCGCCAGATTTCTGCGCGTTGGATGGCATCCGGAAAAGGGAATTGGACGATGAAACGCAATCGCCGCAGAAACGCGGGGTCCAGCGCGCTTCTCATGTTGGTGGTAAGGATGGCGAGGCCGCGATACGCTTCCATTCGTTGCAGCAGGTAGCTCACTTCGATGTTCGCATAACGGTCGTGGCTGTCTTTTACTTCGCTCCGTTTGCCGAAGAGCGCGTCGGCTTCGTCGAAAAGCAAAATCGCGCCACCTTCCTCGGCCGCATCAAACAGACGCCGCAAATTCTTCTCCGTCTCACCGATGTACTTGTTGACGACCGAGCTGAGATCGATGCGGAAAAGGTCGAGGCGAAGCTCTCGCGCCAGGACCTCTGCGGCCATGGTTTTGCCTGTGCCGCTGCTGCCGGCAAACAAGGCGCTGATTCCCAGGCCGCGCTCCCCTTTCTGCGCGAATCCCCAGGCTTCATACACTTTCGCGCGCTGCCGGACGTGAGCGGCAATCTCGAGCAGCAGCGCGCGCTGCGCTTCCGGCAGCACCAGCTCCTCCCAAGTCGCTGCCGGTTCGATGCGCTGGGCCAGATCATCGAGCCGAGCACGGGACTGGATACGGCAAGCGTCCCAAAGTCTTCGGCCCAGTTCTGCTTCGGCGCCGGCCTGCGAACCGAGGCTCGCGCAAGCGGCTGCAATATTTCGTGAGCCGAGGCTGAATTGCGAGACGACGTTGTCGACTTGCCCGTTAAGCCGCGCAAAACTTTCGCCTAACGACTTACTCCAGAGCTCCTTTTGTTCCGCGGAAGTTGGTTTCCGAACATCGAAGCGAACGATGGGCCGGCGCCAGGGACGGAGCGGTTCGCGGCGGCTCACCAGCAAGATGCCTTGCACGTTTTCGAGGAAAGGCAGGAGCGTTCGCGCGTGATCGGCCGCCTCCATCTCGTCCGCTTCGATTAACAACGCGCTGTGGCTAAGGAGCGCTTCCCGTTCCCATAGCCGGGCCAAAGATTCCCGTTCCGCGGCTGATCCAGGAAGGTCGGAGCAGCGAAGAGCATGGAGGCGCAATCCGATCTCGCGACAAGCCAGGGCTGCTATTGTCCGCCGGCCAATCCCATCAGGTCCGCACAGTTGAACGATGGGAGGGGTTTGGCTTTCGCACTTCGCCCAGAGCTGAGCAATGCGACCCACGGGCTCGAGTTGGGAAGCCGGCAATTCCGCCAGCGCCACTGAAACCGGCTCCACCAAGGCCTGCAACCGGTCATCGAGATGATTGACGGCGGTCAGAAAATGCAACACCCGTTCATCGATCCGCAAGGGAGCCGCCACTAACCCTTCCTGGTTACTCAACTCGATGAGCCGCCATCGACGTAACGATGAGGAGGGCGAGAGCGCGCTCCAGTGCGCGCCAGGCAACGCCGCGAGCGCCAGGCTGAATGTCGGATAGAGCTTGCGCGGATCGCCGTGCGCTGCCGCACAACAGGCCGCAAAAGTAGAATCCAGTTCTATGCCCGCGCAGAGCAGAAGCAGGTCACGCTCGAAAGGCGATAGCCTGAAAGCGGCGGACAATGTCTCCAAGGCTGCCGGAGCCGGCATCGTGTCGGCGGCTTCACGCAACGCTTCTTCAGCCGCGTGACCGCGCCCGCTGTTTTGCGCATCGCCCCCCGCTCCCTGCGTGTGCCCCTCCAATACAGAGCGCACCAAACCAACGGCCGCCATCAAGTAGCGTTGGTTAGCTTCCGGCCAATCCATGGTTTGGGCGGAGCTCATACGGTAACGGTGGGGCCATCGAACTTTCCTGCTCCGTCGATGGTTAAAGAGCTCTCCGCTCCATCAACCTGGACACGGAGGAAATACACGTCCGCGGCGACTCCCAATGAGAATTCGATTGTGGCAGTCTCCGTCTGGCCCGCCACTGTTATGCCATTTTCCGGCGGAGCGGGGATACTGAAAGAGCGACCCGGAGCTCCGGCGGGGGGATTGCGTTGCCCTAAAAGAAGGGTGACCCGCTGCGACCTTCCCACGCTCGGCTCGAATTTCAGCGAAAGTTTGCCCGCACTCGGTGCGAAGGGCGGGACAAGTTTGGGATGAAGGATGAAGGCCGCGACGTTGGATTCTACTGCACGATGCGCCACGGGCGGTTTGCCCAAATCGACCTCGTGCACCACCTGCACGCTTTGAATGCCAGCGCGAAGGACATCCGGCAATGGGGGTGGAAGGACTATCTTGATTTCATTTTCGGCGAGATCGTTCGCGGCCGGAATGAATGGGATGCCGCTAATGAGCACGCTGGTGATGGCCCCCCGCAGTTGTCTTCCCTTAATGATGATCGTGCTATTCGCCACGATCGGCTCGTCGGCACCGGCATTCGATTCGATCGATTCGATCGTCGGCCGCTGGAAGGGAATCGCCTTAACGATTCGCTCGCGGACGGGCAGCGTTTGCCGTGTCGGGCGGCGGCTTTCAATAAGGACCACGGTGGCGAGGTAGCCTGCTGTGGGCCGATACGGAGCCTGGAATGCGGTCCACAACTTGGACATTTCCTCTGTGCTAAGGGTTTGCGGCGTGATCTTGATCTGTTCGATCTGCTCGGCCAGGCCCGCAGTGCCGAGCGCGCGGAGCATATCGCCCAAGGGATCACCTGGCGCGGCGCTGGAGGAAAGTGCGGTCCGAACGGCGTCGCGTGTGAGAAACGGTGTTTCGTGGAGCGCCTGCATGGCACAGCCGAGTAAGATTTCGGCGTTCAATCGCTCGGCGCCGTAGGCACTAAGCAGATAGTGCAGATCCAAAGCGAGAGGCGGATTACTCCGGTGCTGACCTTCCTCATCCCGGGAGGGCAAAGCCATATTCCGCCAGCTCGCATTCGGAGTGACCTGGTAAAGAAAGAGGTTGAGTTGATTGTGATCGGCGCCGTTGGCGGGGACAAGAATGCGGCTTGGCGGCAAGCTGGTGACTTCGAAGGTGGGCACCGTGACGGGAGGAAAATCCGCCAGACCATCATTGATCAGGCGTTGCAGTACCGCAGTCACACCCGCAATTGCCAATGCGCTGCTCATCTTGAAGTCCGGTTGCGTTGCTTCAAATAGTCTTCCAGCGAAAGTTTCGGCGCGGCGCGCGGGGCGACTTTTGGCGGAGCACTCGGCGCCATGAGCGCGCGGACTTCCACACGGCCGATGGTTACATGAATGGCGGGTGGATCGTTCCCTGATGGTTGCACCGGAATGGCGCCGACTCTCGGCGGGTTGCGATGGACGATGATTTCCGGTTGCACAGCGATTCGGCTCTCGCGGTTGGGCAAGGGCGGCGGCTCCTCTGGCGCCCCGCCGGATCCCGGTCGTGCGATGATTTCCGGCTGCACGACGACGCGGGTGTTTCCTTGCGAGATGATTGCTGGCGAGAGCGGCGCCGAAGTCTCCAGAGCCAGTGTTGTAGACGATTCGCGCAATGGCACGCGCGGTCGCGACAGATCATCACTCTTTTCTATGGGGAGTCCCGGTGGCGCTGCGGAGAGTGGAGGCGAGTCTCGAATGAGTTGTCTTTCATTTCCTGGAAACGCAGCCTCGGTGGTCCGGCCCTTTGCTGAATCGCCGGGCGTTGTGTGGCGCTCGGCTGATTCGATTTTCGCCGTGGGGGGCGCGATCGTTCCCGTTTCCTCACGCAGGATTTGCTCGGAAGGCGAATGGAGCGGCGCGATCAACGGCTCGATCTGTGGCGCAGTCCCAAGTGAGCGCTCGATCAGGCGCGAAAGATAGTCGCTCATGAGCCGATCAATTCGAGATAGGCTTGGCGCCGGATCGCACTCAATCCGAGAATCTCGGCTTCGCTCCAGCCGTAGGCGCGCGCCAAAACATCCACTTCGCGCAGGAGCCGGCGCGCGTGTGAAGAAATTTCTGTCCAAAAAAATGAAGCGATATCGAAAAACGCCTGCCAGGAATGGGCGCACAACGGACAGTGCAAATCGAGCAGGACCTCGGCGACCGGATCGGCTGCGGCCATGCGCCGATTGATTTCCCGGTTCACTTCCATGGGCAGCTCGTTCGGCGCGATCTCGGCGCCCTCCTTTCGCGCCTCGATCACACACCGGGAGAGAAGAAGCGCCTTGCTGGCCACGCCGATTTCTCCGGCCGCGATCGCCTCCGTCAGGTCGGCGCTGGTGGGAAGCCGAAAGCGCACTGTAATTCCGTGCGATTCCAATTCCTGAATTGATGGGGCTGCATCTCCTGCCGTTTGGATCGCGCTCGCGGCGAACTGGACGTCGAGATGGCCGGCGCATTGCGGGCACTCGGCAAAGCCCTGCAAGGTATCGCCAAAGGCTTGCCGGCGAAGTTCCAGCAACCGGGAGTCGCGCCGGCAGACGGGCAGCGCCGCCAATTCCTCGCACGAACTTTCCGCGCCGGCAGCGGAGAGAAGGCTGAGCGCGCGAGCGATAGGCCGCTGGTCACGCCCCGCTTCCCACATTCGGACAATGTCGGGCGCGAGCAAAGCACGCATGAATGGTGCCGGTTAGGCGAGAGCCGGTTCGGTCGGTTCCGGCACCTCGGCGTCGCGCTCCCACCCTTCGTTCTCCAGTTTGATATGCTGGATGAGGACGGCGTTCGCGTTGGCATCGAGATCGGCCGTGGCTTGAAATTCCGAAACCCAACAGCGGAAAACTTTGTAAGCGAGGGCGAGCTGCCCGGCCTCGTTATAGATTTCGATGATGAGATCTTTTCGGAAATCCTTCAACGAAGTTTCCGCGCCCAGGCCCGAGCCGAAGTTCCAGACCTTGTTGGCCCAGTTCTCGAACTCGAGATCGTGGGTCACTCCGCGGTCGAGCGTGATGGCATCGAAATCGGTGCGGCCGGGCGATTTGCGCGTGCTGCTCGGGTCGCCGCCTTCGCGATGTTTCACTACTTCAGTGGTCCGCTTGAGGCCGCCCACCTTGCTGATCCCCGCGACATATTTGCCGTCCCACTTGACCCGGAACTTGAAGTTTTTATACGGGTCGAACCGTTGGGTGTTGACTGCGAATTGCGCCATGGGATTGCCTTCTGTTTAGGTTTCGATTTGCCCGGCCATTTGCTGAATCTTGATCACGACAAATTCCGCCGGTTTCAACGGCGCGAATCCGACCAAAATGTTGACGACGCCGAGATTGATATCGGTTTGCGTGGTCGTTTCCTTGTCGCATTTGACGAAGTAGGCGTCCTTCGGCGTCATCCCCTGGAATGCACCTTGCCGGAAAAGATTGTGCATGAACGCGCCGAGGTTAAGACGGATTTGCGCCCAGAGCGGCTCGTCATTCGGCTCGAAGACCACCCATTGCGTTCCGCGATACAAACTTTCCTCGAGGAATAAAGCCATCCGCCGGACAGGAACATATTTCCATTCGGAGCTTCGGTCGTTGTCTCCGTGCAAGGTTCGCGAACCCCACACGACTTTGCCGTAGACAGGAAGTGTGCGCAGACAGTTAATGCCTAGCGGATTGAGCTGCCCGTTTTCGGCATCACTCATTGAAATGGCCAGGCTCGCTGCACCATTGAGGCCGGCCTCACTACCCGCCGGCGCTTTCCAAACACCGCGTTGGGCGTCGGTTCGCGCAAACACTCCGGCGACGAAACCGCAGGGAGGGAAGTCGCGCAGGGCGCGGTTCTGCAAAGGATCCGGCGCATTCACCCATGGGAAAAACAACCCGGCGTTCATCGCATCTGGGCCGGCCAGCGGAGTCACGTTCATCGGCATGTTGGCAACAGTTTCCCCTTCGGGACTGTCCACAATCAGGAAGGCGCGCCGGCGTCGGCATTGACCTTGGAGGGTCGTGATGGTTGCCGCATCCGTTAGACCGGGAACGCAAACAAGATTGAACAGATCAATGCGGTCGGTAACCGTGCCTACCCCAAACAACGCGAGCACTGCATTTTGGAACGCAGCATCGGAGGGACTGAGCACAGTGCCGTCGTCGCCCGCGGTGACGTTATCGAGAGTATCGGTGCTCGTCACTGCTGGCGGAATTGCGGTCGCAGCGACCGTAACTGTGAGGAACCGGGACCGCCCATTAACCATTGTTGCCACGTAGCGAGCGTCGGATTGGTCCATCGACAGGTTTTCGAACGACTCGACGACACTGTTGTTGTCAGGTTCAAAAATTATCTCGATCTTGAATCGGGTGGCGTTTGGCGCCGGACGCGGGGTTGTGCGCACGCTGTAGTCGTTGGCCCAGGCGCCAGGGGAACTCGCCGTGTAAGTGAGATCGCCCACCGTCACGGAAGCAGATACAGCGGTTGCCGGGTCGGCGATGCGCAGGACGTAGGCGTCAGCGCCGCCATTTTCGTAAAATTGCTTCACCGAGTACGGCAGGAGCGTTCGCAGGTCGAGCCCGCCGAATTCCCGTTCGTAATCGGGAAAACTGGAAAGGCGAACTGCGCGGTCGGTGGAGCCGCGTGCGGCCCAACCAATGAACAAGGCGATCGAAGTTGCGACACCGCTGATCGTGCGCACGCCACTGGAAATCTCTTCGATATACACACCGGGATAAGTAAGAGTGGTTGGCATAAGAGTCCGAAGTAGAGGTTGTTTACGGCGTGGCGTCGCGTCCGATCAGAATTTGCACCTTCGCTTCCTTCGCCGTGGCCCCGGAAGTGGCGTTGGTAAAAAACAGCGCGGTCGGCGGGGCGGCATTGTCAAATAGGGAAACCGCCCCGGCTCCGGAAAGCACGTGTGGCTGGTCCAAGACGCGAACGTCCGCAGTCTTCTTGTTGATCTTGTAGCTGAGTTTGTCGCCAAACCAATCCGAGGCGATCGCGATGAACTGCACCTGTCCGGCGCCGCCCGGTTGGAGTTCAATTTTCTTGTCGGTCGCGGCGGCGTCCGGAGGGGCGGGCACGGTGACTTCGATCATGTCGTAAGCGTCGACTTCGAGTGTTTGATGGAAGGCGAACTTGGGTCCGTTGGGGACCACGACATTCGCGTTCACAATAATTTGGGCCATGATGTTCTCCTTCTTTTTGCTAACTCGGGTTGACGCTCACCTTAAAATGCGGCGGGCAGTTTTGTATGATTTTCCTGCGTTTTCTTCGATGTAAACGCCGGGATAAGAAAGAGTCGCGGGCATGGGAAGTTCTCCGTTTGAATAGTGCTAGGGCGGGATCTGCAAGGGTTTGGGTTGGGAAGTGGGGTGACCCGAGAAAACCAAAAAACATCCCCGCAATGCAACAACAAAAAGCAATTATTTAATTGAATGGGGTTTTGCAGAAACCAGTTCCGCTCGCCCACGACCGTCGTGCCACTTTGAACTCCAACTGGGTTTCGGCTTCGATTTCTTCTGCGGCTAACACTTGGCCAAGGGATTTTGTCGTGCTTCTACGCAAAACATGAATCCCCTACCCTCTGATCGCGAAAATGCCAAATCCGACTACGAATCAAAAGGTTTGAAGTTCGAATCTTCACGGGTGCGGTGGAGTTAAATCCAAGTAAGTTCAAGCAATGAAAACTGTGGTCGGACTGATTTTCATGTGCCTGCTGGCCGGTTGCGCCAGCCGGCCTAACGACAACATGCAGGACCCTTCGGAAGCCAGGGCCGAGGCCAAAGCTCGCGAAGATTTCGCGAAAACTCTGCCGAAACCGCCGGAACGCTGAAATCGCTCCTATGAAAATCGCACTTATTTTTGCGTCGCTCGCCTGCGCGTTACTGCTCAACAGTTGCGCGGACCAGTCACTGATGACGGACGAGGAATATAAGAACAGCAGAGGGCCGGCGCCGTTTTCGCCCGATTACAGCAACGTCCTGCCCGATCCAACCACGGGACGCCCAGCGGGCGGCTACTGACGAGGCCGGATAGTCCGCTCATTGCGCTTCGAAGGCGCTCATCGCGCGAAACACTTCGTAGCGCGCCTGGATTTCTTCCATCGTCAAAGTGCGGAGCCGCTCCAGGCTGAAGGCTTCGACATTGAAACTCGCGAGCACGCTTCCATAAATCACCGCGCGACGAAGGCTCGCAAAGTCTGGCTCCTTTCCGGCGGACGCCAGATACCCCGCCAATCCGCCCGCGAACGTGTCCCCCGCTCCGGTCGGATCGTGGATGTCCTCGAGTGGATATGCGCCGCAGCTGAAGAATTGGTCTTCACCGAAAAGAAGCGCGCCGTGCTCGCCCTTCTTGATCGCAACGTATTTCGGGCCCGTCGCGCGGATCTTGCGACCCGCCTTGATAAGACTTGTCTCTTTCGTCAGCTCGCGAGCTTCGCTGTCGTTCAGAATCAACAGATCGACGCGCGGCAACAGCGCATCGAGATCGGCTCGCGTGGTTTCGATCCACAGATCCATGGTGTCGGCCACGATGAAACGCGGCCGTTTCATCTGATCGAGGACGTGGGATTGCAAAGCGGGCGCGATATTCGCCAGCAACGCGAAATCCGTTGCGCGATAATCTTCCGGTAAGTCGGGACGGAAATGTTCGAAGACGTTGAGCGCGACGGACCGGGTCTCACGCGTGTTCATGTCCCACGCGTATTCGCCCGACCAGCGAAACGTTTTCCCGGCCACGCGCTGCACCCCGCTCGCGTCGATCTGGCGTGATTTCCAAAACTCGAATTCCGATTCCGGAAAATCGTCGCCCACGATCCCGACGAGCTTTACTGGTGAAAAAAAACTGGCACTGAGCGCAGCGTAAGTCGCCGATCCGCCCATCAGGTCCGCGTGTTCTTCCACGGGAGTCTTGACGGTATCGAGCGCAATGGAACCAACGATGAGAACGGACATTGTTATTTTTGAATTTCGAATTTCGATTTTCGATTGAGGAGCTCTTTGGCGCGGCGAGCATAACCAATCGGGTCTCGGGCCTGGAGCAAGCCGGAGACGATGACGACGCGGCGCGCGCCTGCTTCGATCACTTTCGCCAGGTTGTCCAGCTTGATTCCGCCGATGCAAAAGATCGGGATGCGAACCGCTTCGTGGACCTTTACGATTTCAGTGAGACCGATCGGCGGATAGTCCGGCTTGGTCGGCGTCGCGAAGAGCGGACCGAAGCCGATGTAATCCGCGCCTTCGTAAAAAGCGCGGATCGCCTGGTCGAGGCTGTGGGTCGATTTGCCGATCGCACAACCGGGGCCGACGACTTTCCGCGCGTCGGCGACCGACATGTCGTCCTGGCCGAGATGCACGCCTTCCGCCCGGGCGCCGGCGGCAATCTCGGGATGATCGTTGATGATTAATGGAACGCCGTGTCGCGCGGTAATCGCGCGTAATTCCCTGGCGAGCTCTTCGATTGCGCGCATCGGAAGATTTTTCGCTCGCAGTTGAAGCAGGTCGCCGCCGCCGTTCACCAGCGCCTCCGCCATTATTAGCGCGGCCGAGATTTTCACGTAGCCGAGATCAAGAATAGCGTAGAGCCGGCAACGGCTGAGATCGGCAGCAGTCAAGCGAGCGAATTATTCGTGCAACCGCGCCGGCATCGACTTGATCTCGAATTCGTCCGAGTTCATCAACCGTTCGACGAACCCGGTGTCGTAATGGCCATTTCGGAAATCGGCGTTGCGCATGATGGCGCTGTGAAACGGAACGGTCGTCTTAATTCCCGTGATGTAATATTCGTCCAACGCGCGTCGCATGCGGGCAATGGCCGACGTCCGCGTGGCGCCGACCGTGATCAGTTTCGCGATCATCGAATCGTAATACGGCGGCACAATGTAGCCAGTGTAAGCATGTGAATCGACGCGCACCCCTCGCCCGCCCGGCGCGTAGTAAAACGCAATCCGTCCCGGCGACGGCTGGAAATTTCGTTCCGGATCTTCCGCGTTGATCCGGCATTGAATGGCGTGCAGCCGCGGCTCGGCGTGCGCCACGTGTGGCGAGAGTTTTTCCCCAGCCGCGATCAGGATTTGTTCCTTCACCAGATCGCAACCGTAAACTTCCTCGGTGATGGTGTGCTCGACTTGAATCCGGGTATTCATTTCGATGAAGTAGTAATGCCCTTCACGATCGACGAGGAACTCCATCGTCCCGGCGTTCACGTACCCGACTGATTCCGCGAGCTTCACCGCCGCGTGCCCCATCTTTTTGCGCAAGCCCGGCGAGAGTAACGGCGACGGACATTCCTCGATCACTTTCTGGTTGCGACGCTGGATCGAGCAATCGCGTTCGCCCAAATGCACGGTGCGGCCGTGGCTGTCCGCCACCACCTGAAACTCAATGTGGTGCGGATTGATGATCAACTTCTCGATGTAAAGCGCCCCGTTGCCGAACGCTTTTTCCGCCTCGTTGCCCGCGGCATGGAACGCCGGCCCCAGGCTCGCTTCGTTGTGCGCCATTCGCATTCCGCGACCGCCCCCGCCCGCGACCGCCTTGATCATCACCGGGAAACCGATCTTGCGCGCGACCTTCAACGCTTCCTGTTCGTTCTCCACGATCCCGTCGCTTCCCGGCGTGATCGAGACACCGGCTTTGCGCGCGCAAGCTCGCGCCGAATTCTTGTCGCCCATCAAATGCATCGCGCTCGCCGGCGGCCCGATGAACTTGATCTTGCAGCTTTCGCAGACTTCCGCGAAGTGCGCGTTCTCCGCCAAAAATCCATAGCCGGGATGGATCGCATCCACGTCGCCCACTTCCGCCGCACTCATGATGCGATCGATTTTCAAATAACTCTCCGAGCTTGGCGGCGCGCCGATGCAGATCGCTTCGTCGGCCAGCTGGACGTGGAGCGAATCGACATCCGCTTCGGAATAAACCGCCAGGGTGCGGATCCCGAGTTCCTTGCACGCGCGAATGATGCGGAGCGCGATCTCGCCCCGGTTCGCGATTAAGACTTTCTCAAACATCGAAGCTTTCCGCCCGCGGACTGATGTTACGCAAGCTGCCAGCTCGCGCTATTTCACCCGGAACAACACCTGTCCGAATTGCACCGGCTTGCCGTTCTCCGCCACGACCTCGGCAATGACACCTTTGGTTTCCGCTTTGATTTCGTTCATGACTTTCATCGCTTCGATGATGCAGACGACGGTTTCTTCCGAGACTTCCTTGCCCACATCGGCGAACGGCGGCGACTCGGGCGAACCGGCGCGATAAAAAGTGCCGACCATTGGCGACAGAATATCCTTCAGCGCGCTCGCCTTTTCCGCCGGGGCCGCCGCTGGCGGCGTTGTGCTGGCGGTTGGGGCGGGAGCCGCCGGAGCGCTCGGAGCCGGTTGCGCGAACACGGTCTGCTCGCCCGCGCCTTTTTGCAGCTTCAACCGGAAACCGTCCTTCTCCATTTCGAAGACCGACAGGTCGTTCTTCTTCATCAAATCGATGACGGCTTTGATGTCTTTGAGGTCCAAGTGCGTGGGCTCCGTGGTCGAGGCTGGGCGTTTAGGTAACGCGGTTTTCTAGGGCAGGTCAAGTGGGCGAATCGCCCACAATCCTACCGTCCCGCATTTCAATCCGCCGCGAGGCGGGGCGCGCGACCTCATCGCTATGAGTCACAACGATCAGCGTCGTCATTCCTTCGCGTCCGATCTTTTCCAGCAGTTCCATGACCGAGGACGCGGAATGCGAATCGAGATTTCCCGTCGGCTCGTCGGCGATCAAAAGCGACGGGCGATGAATCAGCGCCCGGGCGATTGCCGTCCGCTGTTGCTCGCCGCCGCTCAGTTGATGAACAAAATGCTCCGCCCGTTCGCGCAATCCGACGAGCTCGATCAACTCCTGCGCGCGTTCATCGCTTTCCTTTGGCGAAACACCCTGAAGCAGGAGAGGCAGCGAGACGTTCTCGCGCACGTTCATCGTCGGCAGCAGATTAAAGAACTGGAATACCAGTCCAACCTTGTGCCGCCGAAAATCCGTGAGCGCCGCATCATTCGCACTCTGCAACGCCAGACCATCGACAACGATTTCGCCGGCCGTCGGACGATCCAATCCAGCGAGCAGATGAATCAACGTGCTCTTCCCGCAACCGCTCGGCCCGCGGATCGCGACAAACTCGTGCCGCGCAATCTCGAGCGAGACATCCGCAAGCGCGTGCACCGTGCGCTGCCCGCTCGTATATTCGCGGCTCAGATTTTTGAGGATGATCAAGCCAGCTTTATCCGCCACCGAGCCGCCGCGCGCAAACCACGGCGACTTCGCGGTGGTCGCGGAAAGCGATGACTTCATCGTGGTGGACAAGCCGCCGTTTCTCCTCGTGCATCCGACGAAGCCGACTGGCGCCCGAACGCTCTGGGGCGAGCTGAGGCAATTGCTCGCCTTCGAAATCGCGAATGGCGGCCAGGTTTCAATCGTCAACCGGCTGGACCGCGAGACCAGCGGGCTCGTTCTTGTCGCGAAAAATTCCGCGGCGGCGCGCCGCTTCGGTTTGCTCATGCAGGAGCAGCGAATCGCGAAGGAATATCTGGCGATCGTTTGGGGCTGGCCGGAATGGGAAGCAACTTCAGTGGACGCGCCGGTGTTGCGACAGGGAACGCAGATGACTTCGCCGATCTGGCTCAAGCAAATGATCCATCCTGCCGGCGCACCGGCGCGGACCGAGTTCCGCGTCGAGAAGCGTTTTTTGCGCGGCGACGCCAAACGGTTCGCGATCATTCGTGCATTTCCAAAAACCGGACGCACCCATCAGATCCGCGTCCACCTTGCGTCGCTGGGTCACCCGATTGTCGGCGATAAAATTTACGGACCCGATGAAACGCTCTATCTCGAATTCATCCAGACTGGCTGGACGCCGAATCTCGAACGCCAGCTCTTGTTGCCGCGTCACGCCTTGCATTCGGCGTCACTCGAAGTCGAAAACGGCGAAAGATGGCGCAGCGATTTACCGACGGACCTCGAGGCGTTCGTCGCGGGTCGATAAATTGCAATTGACCTCACTCGCAATATCGTTGCCGCTCTTTCGATGAGATTTTTTCGCTCCGCGCTTCTCGTCTCTCTTCTTGTTCCTTTGGCGCCGCTCCAGGCGGCAACGGATCGCCTCTCGACCCACTTCAACAGCGAGATCGTGGACGCGCCGAGTTTCGAACTTTCTTCGCAGACCGCCTACCTGGTCGGGATTATCGGCAATCCCAACAGCTACGAAGTTGCCGCCCAGTTCTTCACCGCGCGCTGGCGCTGGGGCGGCATCGAGCGCGACAGTTGGGTCCAGGGTTACAATCAAGTCTACGCCACCTTGATGGTTGAGCCGCTCACCCGCGGCCCCGAGAATTTGTATGTCGGGATCTCGCTCGGCTTGCGCTACAACTTCGCCAAACCCGGGGCGCGCTGGGTGCCTTACGTTTCCGGCGGGGTTGGCTTGGGCTGGATCGACAGCCACGCCAATATCAACGGAGCGCAGGGACAGGATTTCACCTTCAATATTCTGACCGCGACCGGCGTCTCCTACAAAATGAACGATCATTGGAAACTGGAAGCCGGCGTGCAGTACCAACATTTTTCCAATGGCGGCCAAACGGATCCGAACCCGAGCGTCAATCTGCTCGGCCCACAGCTCAGCGTGACTTACGTCTACTAGTGGCCGCTCCCGAGGAAAACGTTCTGGTCGTGCGCCGAAATTTGTTCGACGAGCTCGGCAGCTTTCACGGTTTGAATTTTGAGCCGGAGAAATATCTGCGCGCCCTGCTCTCGCGCGGGAACAATTTTTTTCTGCCGCGTGGGCAGGCCGAAAACGATCCGACCCACAAGCAGATCATTCCCTACGCGTTGATCGCGCATGGCGACACCGTCCTCCATTATGTTCGCGGAAAAAAAGCCGGCGAACAGCGTCTCGTCGCGAAAGGTTCGATCGGGATTGGTGGCCACATGAACGATACCGACGAATCACTCTTTGCTTGGGATGAGCACGCTTATCGCGCCGGCGTCGAACGCGAATTGAACGAGGAAATCAAAATCGAATCGCCGTTTGAAGATCGGATCGTGGCGCTCTTGAACGACGACACCACCGAGGTCGGCCGTGTCCACCTCGGGATTGTTCACGTCTTTCGGCTGGCCGAGCCGAAGGTCCAGAAACGCGAGGCGATGATCACGAACCTGGCCTTCCTGAATGGCGAACAGCTTCTCGCCATTCGCGATAATCTCGAGACCTGGTCGCAGCTTTGTCTCGACTCGTTAGGCCGGCTTCTCGCCTGACGCTCAGCCTTTCTTTTTCCGGCGCGGCTTTTGTTGTTCTGGAGGCGGCGTTGGCGTCGGGCTGGGCGACATTTCGGGAGTTGCCGATGGCACCGGCGTCGGCGTGGGGGGCGGACTTCCTGTGAGAGTGATCTCCTCCACCTGCCACATCGCGCCCCGAGAAATCGAAACCTCCAGTTGCGCGGTAAAATTCGAGTAAGGCAGGTCGGCCTTGAACGTCCCGTGAGGATCATAGAATCCGGAGCTGAACAGCACGTCGCCCTTCACCTCAGGTGGTCTAACCATGGGCCCAAATTCGCGCAGCCGTGCGAACATACGTTCGCGCACGGAGGGCAAATACGTCCTCTGGCCGTCGGGGCTGAGATGGACGTGCAAATACTTGTCGTCGTATTCCACAGCTACTTTGTGCACCAGCTCGTTCGCGAACTTGCGCGCGTCACGGTCGGCATCCTTTCGAGACGAAAATACAAACCAGAGGATGCCGCCGAGGAGCGCCACGAGGATGATCACGATCGGCAGCGCGCCTTCGCCGCGAATGCGAGAACGATTCGAAGTTTTCATATCAAAAAATAAATCCGGTTGCCTTGATTACTTTTCCGTCGCGAATGAGAGCTCCGTGTTTTTGCATGCCGGTGTAAGCGCCGAATTTATTCCGCGAATTCACCTTGAACTCGACGAAGTAGCCAACCAGCTTCCCGTCCTTCCCCGGCAACTCGGAAGGCTTTGGTGGATCACCCCAGATGACCTGCGCGCTCGCAAAATCCTGGAGCTTGTCGGCGAGCCAGTTAAGAATCACGCTTTTGTAGTTCTTCGGATACTCACCGTAGATCGCGGGATCGCCGACATTTTCCGGCGGAATGGATTCCGCTGGCGTCGGTTCGACAGCCATGAGCAGTGGCGCGGCCAGCGTCATCAACGCCAGGACAATGAACGCCGCTTTTTTCATGGCGGCGAGATTAATCACGCGCCGCGACGAATGTCGAGTCGCCTCTCGTTTACGGACGCTCGTCGATCGGGATGACTTTTTTACCGACCGGTTCGCCGACGTATTCGCTGAGCGGACGATAAAGACGATTGTCCTCGAGCTGCTCCAAAACCTGGGCGCACCAGCCGGAGCAGCGCGCAATCGCAAAGATCGGGGTGAACAAATCGGTCGGGATGCCTAACGAGTAGTAAACCGTCGCGGAATAGAAATCGACGTTCGCGTTCAGGTTCTTCTTTTCCTTCATCAACTGCGCGATCCGTTCCGACATCCGGATCCATTTAGGTTCGCCCAGTTTTTCGCTCAACTTCACCGCCATGGCGCGCAGATGCGGCGCCCGCGGATCGAGCGTCTTGTAAACGCGATGGCCGATCCCCATGATTTTCTTTTTCTCCGCGAGCATTTTCTCGACGTAGGCATCCACTTTGTCTTCGCTGCCGATTTCTTCCAGCATGTGGATCACGCCCTCGTTCGCCCCGCCGTGCAACGGACCCTTCAGCGTGCCGATTGCCGCCGTGATTGCTGAATAAAAATCCGAGAGCGTCGAGATTGTCACGCGGGCGCTGAACGTCGACGCGTTCATGCCGTGGTCCGCGTGGAGAATGAATGCGACGTCGAGGGTGTCGCTGGCTTCCTTCGATTGCGGCTCGCCGCACATTAAATAAAGGAAATGTTCTGCCTCAGTGAGGTCGTCGCGAACGGGCGGCAGCGATTTCCCCTGGCGCGCTCGATGAAAATACGCGGCGATAACGCCGATCCTCGCGGTGATCCGAATGGCGCGGCGCCGATTGATCTCCGGCGTGATTTCCTTGCCGTTGTCCGGATCGTAAAGCCCGAGCATCGACACCGCCGTCCGCATCACGTCCATCGGATTCGCATCTTTCGGCGCTGATTTTAGAAAATCTACGACCTGCGCTGGCAACTCCCGTTGGCTGCGCAGCTCGCGCATAAACGTATCCAGCTCGTGACGGTTCGGCAGCTTCTTGTGCCAGAGAAGATAGATGACTTCCTTGTAGCTGACTTTGCCGACGAGCTCGTTGATGTCGTAGCCGCAATAGATGAGCTGGCCTTTGTCGCCGAGGACATCACTCAACGCCGTTGAGTTCGCGATAACGCCTTCGAGTCCGCGATTAGCTGTCATGACTGGCCTTTCATCCGTGCAATAAGGGTATCAGCCATTCTCGCCGGTGTTTCGGCTATCGCAATCCCGGCGGCCTTGAGCGCTTCGATTTTTCCAGCCGCGGTTCCTTTCCCGCCGGAGACGATCGCGCCCGCGTGACCCATTCGCCGGCCAGGCGGCGCCGTAGCGCCCGCGATGAACGCAGCGACCGGTTTCTTACAATTCGCCTTGATCCACTCCGCCGCTTCTTCTTCAGCCGAACCGCCAATTTCCCCGATCACGATCATCGAATCAGTCCCGGGATCGTCGTTGAACAATTTCACGGCATCGAGATGCGACATGCCGTTGATTGGATCGCCGCCGATGCCGATGCAGGTGGATTGGCCGTAACCGCGCGAGGTCAATTGCCAAACCGCTTCGTAGGTCAGCGTGCCCGATCGCGAAATCACTCCCACTTTTCCCGGCTTGTGAATGTAGCCCGGCATGATTCCAATCTTGCACGCGCCCGGCGTGATGATGCCCGGACAATTCGGACCGATCAGCCGGCTCTTCTTTCCCGCCATCTGCGCTTTCACGCGCATCATGTCCATCACCGGAATTCCTTCCGTGATGCAGATCACCAGCTCGACGCCGGCATCGACGGCTTCCAGAATTCCATCGGCTGCGCCTGCGGCCGGAACGAAAATCACGGACACGTTGCAGCCCGTTTGTTGGCGCGCTTCCCACACGGTGTCGAACACCGGCACTTTGCCGTCGAACATCTGTCCGCCTTTTCCGGGCGTGACGCCGGCCACGACGTTCGTCCCGTACTCCATGCATTGCCGCGCGTGGAAACCGCCGGCGCTGCCGGTGATTCCTTGCACAACAAGTCGTGTGTTTTTGTCGACGAGAACTGCCATGAGCTATTTCGGTTTTCGTTTGTGGACCAAAAGCCGGTTCCCATCCGGGTCGTGGATCACCGCCATAAAACAAACCGGCGACTCAAATTTCTCGCGCTCGAACTCGACGCCTTCACTTTTCAATTTCGCGATGGTCGCATCGATGTCGTCCACCTCGAACGCGACCGACGTTCCCTCGCGCGACGGCTTCCAATCCGGATGACACCCGACGCCGATGGTCGTGCCGCCGATCTCGTATTCGACCCACATCCCATCGTAAACCGACATCGTCGGCTTCAATCCCAGCGTGTCCTGGTAGAATTTGCGCGCCCGCTCTTTGTCGGTCACGGCAATGGCAACGAATGCGACTTCTGTGATCATTTCAGTTTGTGAATGATGATTTTGTTCCCGTCCGGATCCTGCACCACCGCCATGCGGCAAACCGGACTCTCAATTCCTTCGGCGGCAAAACGAGCGTTGTTTTGTTTCAAGCTTTTGATCGCGGCGTCAAAATCTTCCACTTCGATCGCGACGCTGGTGCCGTCTTCGGACGGCTTCCATTGATCGCCCACGCTTCCGATCGCGATCGTGTCCGGGCCCAGTTCGTATTCAACCCAGACGCCCTCGCCAAATTCTCCTGAGACTTTCAGTCCGAGCACGCCTTCATAAAAACCGCGGGCGCGTTTCATGTCGGTGACTGGAATTCCCGTGAACGCGACCTTTTGTGCTTTCATTTCTTTTCTCCGGCGGCCTTGACCGCTTTCTCCGCGGCGTCGGCCAGATCGTCGGCAGTGATTAAAGTGAGTCCGCTTTCCTTCAGGAGTTGTTTGCCCTTCTCGACGTTCGTTCCCTCGAGCCTAACGACCAATGGAACTCTCAAGCCCACCGCTTTCGCTGCCGCGATGATTCCCTGCGCGATCACGTCGACCTTCGCGATGCCGCCGAAAATATTCACGAGGATCGCTTCGACTCGCTTGTCGCCCACGAGAATCTTGAACGCTTCGGTGACCTGTTCCTCGGTCGCGCTGCCGCCAACGTCGAGGAAGTTTGCCGGGCTGCCGCCGTAGAATTTGATAATGTCCATCGTTGCCATCGCAAGACCGGCGCCATTCACAAGACAGGCGATGTTGCCGTCGAGGCCGATGTAATTGAGGTCGTGCTTCGACGCTTCGACTTCGCGCGGATCTTCTTCGCTGATGTCGCGCAAGGCAGCGACTTCCGGATGCCGATAGAGCGCGTTGTCGTCGAAGTTGAATTTCGCGTCGAGCGCAAGCACCTCGCCCTTGTCGGTCACGACGAGTGGATTCACTTCCACCATCGAGCAATCGAGCCCGACGAATGTGCGATACAAACCGTCGAATAATTGCGAGGCCGCCTTGATCTGTGACGACTCAAACCCGAGCTGCTTCGCCAGCTTGCGCGCCTGAAAAGGTTGAAGCCCGGCCAGCGGATGAACCGATTCGCGAATGATTTTCTCGGGCGTTTTCGCGGCGACCGTTTCAATCTCGACTCCGCCTTCCGTACTCGCGACAACCAGCGGTCCCGCCGTTGCGCGGTCGAGCAAGATCGCGAAATAAATTTCGCGGGCAATGTTGACCGACTTCGCGACCAGAACGGTGTTCACGACTTTGCCAGTCGGACCGGTTTGGTGCGTGACCAGCGTTTGCCCGAGCATCTTCGCCGCGAGATCGCGCACTTCCTCGGCCGAGTTACAAAGATGAACGCCGCCCTTGAATCCGTTCGTGAAAGTCCCCTTCCCTCGCCCGCCGGCGTGGATCTGCGCTTTTACAACCAGCTCGCCGCCGCCCAGATCTTTCGCCGCGCGTTCCGCCTCGGCCGGGCTTCCCGCCGCTTTTCCCGGCGGCGTCGCGACGCCGAATTTTTGGAGCAGTTCCTTCGCTTGGTACTCGTGAATGTTCATTCGCCGATTAAGCGTTCACTAAGCCTTTGAACTTCGCGCCCGGCAATCGTTTTTATGCTGCCCGGCGTTGGACTGAATTCAGGATGCCGGCTTTTCTGGCGGCGTAGTTTCCCGCTTCGGCTTGGGGGGCGCCGCTTCGCTCGATCCAGCCGACTTCATCGGCGCCTGAGATTTCTCTGCTTCGCGTTGCAGTTGTCCAAGGTAAGTCGGCAAATCAAGGCCGGCATTGCGCGCCAATTCGTGCAAAGGCGGAAGCGCGCTGATCAAGCCCGAAAGAAAATCAGCCGTCCCGGTTTTGCCATCGGCGTTCTTGCCGCTGTCCCAGACAGTCACCTTGTCGATCTTCAAATTGGAGATCGCATTGACCTGCTCGTGCACGATGTTGGGGAGCTGCTCGGTGATCAGCATATTCTGCGCGCCGGCTGCGCCACCACACGTCTCAATCAAGTCGCGAAACCCAGCGGCCTTCTTGGTGAGAATCGATTCGGTGCCGTCGGCTTCGGCGAGCAGCCGCGCCTTGAGACCTTCGGCTTCTGCTTTCTTGACGAAAAGAAGTCCATCGGCTTCCGCCTGTCTCACGGCGCGCTGACCGTCTGCGTCACCCTGCCGCAAGCGGCGCGTCTGTTCCGCCTGCGCTTCGGCTTCGACGATGACCCGATCGCGCGCGATCTCCGCCGGAACGACCACGTTGGCGTATTGCGTTGCTTTGTCGCGCTCGGCGCGCTGCGTCTCGGCTTTCTGTTCGGAAGTGTAGGCTTCCTGCAACGCCCGCGCGTGCGCCACTTTTTCCGCGGCGCTGGCGATTCGTTCCGCCTCGGCTTCGTTACTGCGACGGCTCGCATTGGAATTGGCGATATCGACCAGCGCCAGGTTTTCGCCCTTGGTCGCTTCGGCATTTGCGTTCGCCACTCGCACACGCTGGTCCCGTTGCGCTTCGGAGGCGCCAATCTGGCCATCGCGATCCGCCTGGGCGACTTTGATCCGCGCTTCGTTGATCGCTTTCGACGCCGCCTCCTGGCCAAGCGCGTCGATGTAACCCGACACATCGGTTACGTCCTGGATGTTTACGTTGATCAGACGAAGACCAACCTTCTTCAGCTCGACCTCGACGCCGCTCGCGATGTTGGCAATGAGCTTGTCGCGATCGGCGTTGATCTCCTCGATGTTCATCGTCGCGATAACGACGCGCATCTGTCCAAAGATGATGTCCTTCGCGAGTTCCTTTATCTCCGGAATCTGGAGACCGAGCATTCGCTCCGCTGCGTTTTCCATCACACCGGGCTCTGTCGCTACGCCAACGGTGAACGTCGAAGGCGTGTTGACGCGAATATTTTGTTTCGACAGCGCGCCCTGGAGATTGATCTCGATCGGCATCGGCGTGAGATCGAGGAACTGATAATCCTGAATGATCGGCCAGATGAAGGCGGCCCCGCCGTGCAGACAATGCGCCGATCGTCCGCTGCTGACTTTGCCGTAGACAACAAGGATCCGGTCGGAAGGGCATTTCTTATAACGCGAGGCGAACGCGATGAGCGTGCCGAAGATGATGATGAAAGCTGCGCCGGCGAGAACGAGAATATCCATGTGGGAAGCGGGGTTGTTGGGATCAGACATCGGGTGAATTCGTTAGAGGCTCGACCAGCAAAGTGCTCCGGCCAATCAAGGCGACGACCTTCGCTTTGGTGTTCGGCTTCAGGTTCCGTGAAGATTTCGTGTAGGCCTCCGCCATCATGAGGCGGCCTTGAATCATCAACTCGATTTGGCCGCCACCTTCTTCCGCGGCTGGAACGGTCGTGTAAATCGTGCCGACCAGGCCGACGGCATTGTTGTAATCGACATTGCCGCCGCCGCTCTGAAGTCGGAGCAAATTGCGAATCAGAAAGCCGGTCGTGAGAAGAAACGCTGCTCCGACACCGGTTCCGGCCAGGATCGCCGCCGTCATCGAGTGGCCGCGATTCAGCATGATCACGCCCGTCCAGCCGAAGCCGACAAAAAACGCCGTCACCGTCCTGACGGTGAGCAAACCCATTCCCGAATCGTGGTCGCCATGTCCGGAAAAATCGGCGTCGTGATGGCCAACGCCGACGAGCGTAAGGAGGATTTGCAAGAGGAGAACTGCGAGTGAGAAGAGACCGATCGCGTAAAAGATCTGCTTCTCAATCAGAAGCGAATTCCACCACTCAGTCATTTGCGAAACGCTGCTTCATGCTCCGCGTGAAACCGTGAAAGATTCAGAGAAGAACTGCAAGCTCGTTTAGCTTGCATGCGCCCCGGATGCCGGAAGAGTTGGCTGCATGTCGTCCAGAAACGAGCCGCTCGAGAAGACGATTATGGAGGCGGTCGGCGCAGGAGACCTGCTCGAATCCTCCGCTGAAAATATTTCTGCGCTCCTTCGCGGTGCGCCGCCGCCCCTTTATCGCGAGGTCGTGGAAGAGCTGGCGCAAACGGAAGCATGGGCGGAGTTGAACGACCGGTTTTTCCGCACGCTCGCTTTTGGCACAGGCGGTCTGCGCGGGCGGACGATCGGCAAAGTCGTGACGAAAGCCGAGCGCGGCAATGCGAAGGAAGGCGAACCGCCCGAGTTCCCGTGCGTGGGAACGAACGCGATGAATTTCTACAACGCCAGTCGCGCCACGCAGGGTCTTGTCGCTTATCTGCTCGAGTGGCGAGCAAAGGAAAAGATCGCGGGCCGGCCGAGGATCGTTATTGTCCACGACACGCGGCATTATTCGAAAGCGTTCGCTGAGCTCGTGGCGAAGACCGCGGTGGAGAATGGTTGCGATGCCGCGGTTTTCGAAGGCCCGCGTTCGACGCCGGAGCTCTCGTTCGCCGTGCGCTATCTCCGGGCCAGCGCCGGCATCGTCATCACGGCGAGCCACAATCCGCCGCATGATAACGGTTTTAAATGTTACTTCGACGACGGCGCCCAAGTCATTGACCCGCACGCCAGCGCGATCATCGCGAAGGTGAATTCGATCGCGAGCGAAACCTACCCAGCGAAATCGGATCGGGGCGAAATCCAAATCCTCGGCCACGAAGTCGACGATGCATTCATGGAACGGCTTGAAACCCTGATCCTGAACAAGGAGCTAGTGCGCTCCGCCAAAGATCTGCGCATTGTCTTCACTCCGCTCCACGGAACCGGTGGCGTCACTATCAAACCGTTGCTCGCGCGGCTCGGATTCAATTTCTCGGTCGTCACGGAACAGGACCGCTTCGACGGAAATTTTCCGACGGTCGATTCGCCGAATCCGGAGAACGCCGCCGCGCTTCGTCTGGGAGTGGAGCTGGCGAAAAAGAACGACGCCGATCTGGTGGTCGCGACGGATCCCGACTGCGATCGGATGGGCGTGGCGGTTCGTGATCCGAACGGCGAGATGAAACTGCTGACCGGAAATCAGATCGGTTCGTTGATGGCGTATTACCGCGCCAAAACTCTTTTCGATCTCGGCATCTTGAATTCCGAGAACGCAAAGCGCGGCGTGATTATCAAGACGTTTGTCACGACCGATCTCCAGAAAGCGATTGCCGAGAAATTCGGTTTGCGCTGCGTCGAGACGCTGACCGGTTTCAAATACATCGGCGCGAAGCTTCGGACGTATGAGTGCGCGATCCCGGAATCGGTCCGCGCCAACTATGCGGAGCTGAGCGAAGAAAAGACTCGCGAGCTTCGCTTGCAGTATTCGTCTTTCTACATTTTTGGCGGCGAAGAAAGTTACGGATACAGCGGCGGCGATTTCGTTCGCGACAAGGACGGCAACGGCGCGGTGATCATGTTCTGCGAAGTCGCGGCCTACGCGAAATCAAAGGGGCTTACTGTCGCCGCTCTACTCGACGAGATTTTTTCGGAGTTCGGTTATTTCGAGGAATACACCGGTTCGCTCACGTTCGAAGGCGCTGAAGGTGCGGAAACGATCAAGCGCCTGCTCGCTTCCTATCTGGCGAATCCGCCGGCAGAAATGCTGGGCACGAAAGTCGCGCGGGTGAAGAATTTCGAGACGGAAACGTTCCGCGACGTGGAAGGCGACGAAATTCCGAAGGAGAAAATGCTGATCTTCGAATTGGAAGATCACACGCGGATCGCGGTCCGCGCTTCCGGGACCGAGCCAAAGATCAAGTATTACCTGTTTGCCCAACAACGACCTGTCGGATCGAAATTCACCAATGAAGAACTCGCGACGATCAAAGAAAAGATCGGAGCGCGGTTAAAGGCACTCTGGCAATGGCTGCGGGACGACGCGATGAAACGCGCCGGATAAACCCTCGACATCTCGTCGAAGCGAAGGAAAGGTTTTCGCCATGAGTTCCCGGGAAATAAAACTCACTGGCGGCGAAATCTCGATCCTCAAAAAGATCGGCCTCTCTGGTGCGCCACTTTTCGGGAAGTTGCTAATCGATCGGATCGAGGAAATGGAAACCGGCGAGTTCCTCGACACGCTTTGCGGATTGCTCGACCTCGGCTACGTCCTCTCAAACAAGGTCAACATCCGGCTGATGGCGGATGTCGAGAAAGCTTTCTTCCGCGTGAATCCGGCGCACACGAAAGAGTTGCAGGAGGCTGTGAACCCGGCCCGGAAGCGCGAGCGCGAACGGCAGGAGCGGTTGCGCCGCCGCTGACATCGCGTGGCGCGAATTTCCAAACTGCTGCGGCTCCTCTGGCCCTGGCTCGCCGCGATTGCGACCGGCGTTCTTTACGCCGCGTGTTTCCCGCCATTCAATTACGATTGGCTTTGTTGGATCGCGCTCACGCCATTGCTCGCCGCAGTCTGGTTTTCGGGCGGAGAATCGAAGCGGCGCTGGATGCGCGACATTCTGCTCGGTTACGTCGCGGGCGTTTCGTTTTTCTGGAGCATTTTTTCGTGGCTGCAGACGGTGACAGTTCCCGGCTGGTTTTTGGTCGGCGCTTACATGGCGATTTACATCGCGCTCTGGAGCTGGCTCTGCGGATTGCTTCGGCCGGGTTTGCGGAAGTTGCGCGATAAACCAGTCGAAGGACTTGCGGCCGTCTCGCAGAGGTTGAATCAGAAATACGCCGCTGAACGTGGCGAAATGATTCAGCCGGACGTTCCGGAACTTGCGCCGGATTCGCCCGCTCGGCGTTCGCCGTGGCTCAGCTCCATCAACAATCTGCGGCTCGCCTTTTTTCTCGCGACCGCGTGGGTCGCGCAGGAATGGCTGCGCAGCATCGTCTTTTCCGGTTGGGGCTGGAACACGCTCGGCACCGCCTTGCATCGGCAGATCGTTTTGATTCAGATCGCGGAGCTTACGGGCGTCGCCGGAATCTCATTCATGGTCGCGTTCACGAACGTGATCCTTCTCGCGACCGTTCGGCGTTTCATTCTCGAGACGCAGGTCAAACCGATGCGGCCGCATTTCGATCTGACGTTGACGATGGCGAGCGTCGTCGGCGTAATGGCATTCGGGCTTCATTGCCTGCAAATCCATCGCGAAACTTCGCCGCTCAATGTCGCGCTCGTGCAGCCGAACATTCCGCGCGAAGAAAAATTCACGGTCGAATTCGCGACCAAGACTTTTGATTTATTCACGCGCCTGAGCCGGCCGGCTTTGGAATCGAGCATTAAACCCGATCTGCTTGTCTGGCCGGAAAGCGCGATGCCCGGGCCGGTGCTCGGCGACGAATTGAGTCACCGGTTCGTCATGGATTTTTCCGCGTCCGCGAAAACGGACCTGATGCTTGGCACGATCGATCAGGACGAAGAACACGCTTACAACGCGGCGTTGCTCGTTTCCGACGGCGGCGCGCACCTGCAGATTTATCGAAAGGTCCACCTGGTGCCGTTCGGCGAATACGTGCCGGGACGCCACACGATTCCGCTGCTGGCGCGCGTCGTCGGCGATCAGGTCCCGGACGATTTCGCGTTCGGAAAAGAGTTTACTGTTTTCAAACTGAGCGGCGACAAAGCGAAGATTGCGCCGTTGATTTGCTTCGAGGACACGATTGGCGATCTCGCACGCCAATTCGTTTTGGCCGGCGCCAATCTTCTCGTCAACGTCACCAACGACGGCTGGTTCCTCCGCAGCGCGGGCTCGCGGCAGCATCTCGCGAACGCCGTCTTTCGTTGCGTCGAAACGCGGCTCCCGATGGTTCGCGCTGCGAACACCGGCGTAACGTGTTTCATCAACGAATTCGGCAACATCACGGAAATGTTGGTCGACGAAAACCGCAGTCCGTTTACGCAGGGAACGTTGACCGGCCAGGTCGGCATCGTCGCGAATCCCGAGCCGACGTTTTATGTGCGTCACGGAGAGTGGTTCGCCTATGTGTGCGTTGTCATCGCCGCGCTGACGCTCCTTTTCGTCGTTGGTCGATCTATGGTCCGGCGAAAATTGTAGCGCGCGCCCTAACGCTTCGGTATTGCTCTGACCAACCACATGGCGACCAACGGCGAATTTGCAATTTACGTGCGCGGACTCCGCAAGAAGTACGGCAATTTCGAAGCCGTCAAAGGAATCGATTTTGAAGTGCGCCCCGGGGAAGTCTTCGGCTTACTCGGGCCAAACGGCGCCGGCAAAACGAGCACGGTCGAGATTCTCGAAGGATTGCGACCGCGGACAGCAGGCGACGTGAAAGTGCTCGAATTCGATCCGGACCGGCAAAAGCAAAAGCTGAAGGACCGGATCGGCGTTTGTCTTCAGGCAACGAATTTGCCCGACAAGATCACAGTGACTGAAGCGCTCCAGCTTTTCGGTGCGTTTTACACCCGCAATATCGACGGCGCGGCGTTGCTGAAGCGATTGCAACTCGACGAAAAGAAGGACTCCTATTACGCGACGCTCTCCGGCGGGCAGAAGCAGCGGCTCGCGATTGCCCTCGCGCTCATCAACGACCCGCAGCTCCTTTTTCTCGACGAGCCGACCACGGGACTCGACCCGCAGGTGCGTCTCGAGATTCGCGATTTAATCGAAGAGCTGAAAGCCGAAAAACGCACGATCGTGATGACGACGCACTACATCGAGGAAGCCGAACGCCTCTGCGATCGGGTAGCCATTATCGATTCCGGCGAGATCATCGCGAGCGGTTCGCCGCGCGAGCTTCAGGCGAAAAGCGCGAACCAGGCCGCAATCGAGATCGTGCTCGCACAACCGTGGAGCGGCGAATTGCCGCCATGGCCGGACGCGATTCGCAGCACGCTGAGCGAAGACGGTCGTCGCATTCACGTCGCCTCCGAAAAGCCGGCCCGAACTTTGGTCGAAATGGTGAAGTGGGTCGACGCGCAGCGGCTCGAGCTCGAGGACGTTCATCTGAAACGGCCGACGCTCGAGGATGTGTTCATCGAGCTCACTGGAAAGAAACTTCGGGATTAACCGATGAAAACCTTTGTCGCCCTCGCCCGAATCGATTTGAAGCTGGCGCTCCGGAATCGTTCGGTCCTGTTCTTCAACTATTTCTTCCCGCTCATTTTCTTTTTCATGTTCGGCTTCCTGATGCACGCCGAACAGGGTTCGCGAATTATTCAGGTTGTTGGCATGGTGACGGCCATTGGTATTTTGGGCAACGGCCTCTTCGGCGCCGGAATGCGCGCCGTCCAGGACCGGGAAACCGATGTGCTCCGGCGTTACAAAGTCACGCCGATAACACCAGTCCCCTTGCTCGCGGCGTCGATGGTTACCGGCGTCATTCTTTACCTGCCGGGCCTGATCGTTGTCCTCGTCCTGGCAAACCGGATGTTTGGAATGTCTGTCCCTCCAAATCTCGGTTCCCTCTTTCTTTTCGCGATCATCGCCTGCGTCGCGTTTCGATCCATTGGATTGATCATTGCCGCGGTCGTCAACTCATCGCAGGAAAGTCTCATCCTCATCCAGCCGCTCTACATGGCCATGCTTTTTTTGAGCGGCGCAACGTTCCCGATCAGTCTCTTTCCCGACTGGCTCCAGGGATTGTCCCATTTCATTCCGGCGACCTATTTGATGATCGGGATCGCCGGCATTCTCCAGCACGGCGAATCCGTCGTGCAGAACTGGCAGGCAGTCGCCGCGCTGATTGTCACTGCACTCATCGGCCTTTTTATTGCGACCAAGCTTTTCCGCTGGGAAAAGGAGGAGAAACTGCGCAACTCCGCCAAACTTTGGGTGTTTGCCGCGCTCGCGCCGTTTCTGATTCTTGGCATTTACCAATCGTGGAGCCGGCAGGATCTCGCGAAAGCGAAAATCCTCGCGCGCGATATCGAGCGCGGAAAGACCTGGTTGATCCAAAACGCGCGCATCTTTGTTGGCGACGGGAAAGTGATTGAGTCGGCGTCGATCCTGATCAAGGGCGGAAAAATTGCCGAGATATACGAAGGGAACGCGCCCGACCCGAAAACTCTGAAGGCTGACGTGGTGGAAGCGGCGGGCAAAACGGTGTTGCCGGGGTTGATCGATGTCCACGTCCATCTCGGGGCGAGCGGCGGATTCCTCGAGGACTTTTCGAAATTCGATCCGAAGAAAGCGACGCAACGCGAGCTGCAATCTTATCTCTTCTGCGGGATCACGTCGGTTCGCAGCGCGGGCGATGCGATCGACGACATGCTTAAAGTCCGGAAGCTTTTCGGCAGTGGAGAAAAGCTCGGGACCGAATTGTTCCTCTGCGGGCCGCTTTTCACCGCCGAAGGTGGACACGGAACTGAGTACGGAAAGTTCCTGCCGGAAGCGGCACGCGCCAGCTTCATCGCGCAGTTCGTTCGCACGCCGAAATCACCGGAAGAAGCGCGCCAGCAAGTGGACGCTCTTGCGGCCCAAAAGGTCAATGCGATCAAAGGCGTTCTGGAATCCGGAGCGCCCGGATATCCGTTCAATCGGATGGACGTAAACATTCTTCGCGCCGTGACCGAGGAAGCGCATGCGAAAGGTTTGCCTGTCGCAGTCCACACGGGAAAAGCGGCCGACGTTGTCGATGCCGTCTCGCTGCCGGCTGATTCGATCGAGCACGGTTCTTTTGTGGACGAAATTTCCGACGCAACGATTGCCGAGATGAAGGCGAAAGGGATCGCGTACGACCCGACGTTATCGGTGGTGGAAGGTCTGAGCAGCTTCGCGCGCGGCGACACGAGCCTGCTCAAACGTTCGCTGGTTCAACAAGTCACTCAGAAGGAATTGATCGAGGGAACCCAAAAGGCGGCGTCCAAGCCTGAGCTGAATGAAATGCGTGAAGGTCTTAAGCATTGGCCGATGTCACTCGACATTGGCGGAAAGAATTTGCTGAAGGTATCGCGGGCCGGCGTTCCGCTCGTCACCGGTTCAGACGCCGGGAATTTCCTTGTCCTTCACGGACCGACGGTCCAACGCGAGATCGAGCTTTGGGTTGCCGCCGGAATACCGGTCGAGGTCGCGTTGCAGGCGTCGACGTTAAACGCCGCGAAGCTGCTCCGGGCCGACGCGCGCATCGGGACTGTTGAAAAGGGCAAGGAAGCGACCTTATTGATTGTGGATGGCAACCCGCTTCAGGATGTCCACGCGCTTTCCGCCGTTTCGACAGTGTTCATGAAAGGCGAGCGCGTAAATCGCACCGCCCTTCTCCAGGAGAAATAGTCTATGCAATGTTATTCAATCATTTGGCGTCGTTTTTTTGTTCGTTCCGGCATTTTGTTTCTCGCCCTGGTGGCTGCCCGCCTCGCCGTCGCTTATGGACCCGTCGGCCACGAAATCGTCGGCGCGATAGCCGATGAAAAATTGGCGCACACCCCAACTGGCGAAAAGGTGGCCGCGCTTCTGGACGGCCTCACTTTGGAAAAGGTATCGACGTATCCGGACGAGATCCGGGGTTGGGACAAGAACGGACCGGATGATCCGAACACGTTTCATTTTTCCAAACATCCGAAAATCGACGCTCAGCTGCGCGATTACTGGCACGCTAACCCCCCGACAAAAGACCTGAATTCGGCGACGCCATCGCATCATTGGTTCCATTACACCGACGTGCCGGTGGCCGGCGCGGAAAAATACGGCGACGGCCAGGCCGGCCGTTCGAAGTGGGACATTGTCCACATGATTCCGTATTGCATCGGTGTCCTGAAAGGCGAGGTGCCCGAGGACAATCCGCGCAAGATCACGAAGCCGATTGCCGTGATCTTGCTGGCCCATTTCGTGGGCGACATTCATCAGCCGCTCCACGTGGGCGCCGAATTTTTCGACAAGGAAGGTCATGCCGCGAATCCCGACAAATCGACCGGCCTGCTGGAGGATCAGGGCGGCAACACGCTCACCTTAAATCTCACGAGCGGCGGAACCGAGCTAACACGCCACGCGAAATTCCATTATTTCTGGGACAGCGAAAGCGTGATGGCGAACTTGCCGCCAATGCCTGACACGCTTTCGAAAGAGGAGAAGCACGAGAAAATCGAGGCGGCAAAGAAGGTTTTGGTTCAGGAATTTGTCACGCACGAGCCGAAGGATTGGCGGCTGCCGTCAAACATTGCCTTGAAAGATTACGCCGAGGCGTGGGCGAACGACATCATGCCGATCGCCCGGGAGGCGCATGACCGTCTCCAGTTCCGCGAGGTAGCGGCGAAGCAGATGGACGACGGAACCGTGGCAGCCGCCGGGTTCCTGGACGAGAAGAAATCAGCCGATGGCATTTCCTACTATGACTGGTCAGGTCGCGTTGCCCGCCAGGAATTAGCCAAGGCGGGCTGGCGTCTGGCGGACGTGCTCCAGCAGGCCCTGCGGTAAAAGCAAAACGGCGATCCGGACACGCCGAATCGCCGTTCAAATTGCGTTGCTTTAACTGTTAGGCCTTGGCCTCTTTCTTTTCGTGCATCTTGCTGCACTCGGCTTTTAAGGTCGCCATTTGCTCCTTCGAAAGAATCCCTTCCGCCGACTTCATGAACGCCTCCATGCTCTCTTTCGTGCAACCATCCTTGTTACATTTTTGGACGAGCCCATCCATCTTCGTCTTCTGTTCGGCCGAAAGATTCAGCTTTGTGAACGACGCCGAGTCCATCTTCTCGCCCGTCGCGCAACACGCATGATCTTTATCTTTGTCCCCGGCGAACGCGGGAGTCACCACAAACGCCGCCGCCGTCATCAATGCAACCGCAGTAAATTTCTTCATGATGCGAGGTTAAGACAGCGGGCCGGAGTTGTCGTTCAAATTTCTCGACTTATCGGCAACGACTGCAAAGGATGCCGAGCGTGAAAACAAAACTCTCGGTGGCGGCGCTCATAATGAGCGGAGGTGTCATGATGATGTTCGCGGCGACCAAGGCCGATCCCAAGGCCGATCCTTGCGCTGAAAAATATAAGAGTTGCACCGACTCGTGCTCTATTGTGCAGGGGCAAAGTTTGGCCAGGGGAGTTGATCGCCTCCGGGCGGAAAACGCCTACAACAGATGCGTTAAAGCCTGCGAAAAGGCCAAGACCGACTGCGACGGCAAAGCAAAGAAACCCTGAGTTGCTCTTGCAGCTTTAGGTAGCAATGAACCTCAGGCTGCCGTTATCAGCCTCGACTTTGATCCGCTGGCCTTCGCGGAATTTGCCCTCGAGAATTTCCAGGCTCAGCGGATCGAGAATGTATTTCTGGATCGCGCGCTTCAGGGGCCGCGCGCCGTAAACCGGATCGTAGCCGTGGCTGGCCACGAAAGCCTTCGCGGCATCGGACAGTTCCAACGTAATCTTCTGGTTCTCAAGCCGGCGAATTAACCGGCGCAGCTGAATCTCGACGATCTTCTTCAGCTCGTCCTCGCTCAGACGGTCAAAGATGATGATGTCGTCGATCCGGTTCAGAAACTCCGGCCGGAAATGTTGGCGAAGCGCATCCATCACCAGCCGCTCCCGCGCGGCCGGCGACGATTCCTCCATGATGAATTGCGAGCCGATGTTCGACGTCATGATGATGACGGTATTTTTGAAATCGACCGTTCTCCCCTGCCCGTCCGTGATCCGGCCGTCGTCGAGCACCTGGAGCAGCACGTTGAACACGTCCTGGTGCGCTTTCTCGATCTCGTCGAAGAGCACGACTGAATACGGTTTGCGCCGAACGGCTTCGCTCAACTGCCCGCCTTCCTCGTATCCGACGTAGCCCGGCGGCGCGCCAATCAATCGAGAAACGGTGTGCTTCTCCATGTATTCGCTCATGTCGATCCGCACCATCGCGTTCTCGTCGTCGAACAAAAATTCCGCGAGCGCACGGGACAGTTCCGTTTTGCCCACGCCGGTCGGTCCGAGAAAAATGAAAGAGCCGATGGGCCGGTTCTCGTCCTGTAGTCCCGCGCGCGATCGGCGAATCGCATTCGCCACCGCCTTGATCGCGGGGTCCTGTCCGATGACCCGTTGATGCAAATGTTCCTCGAGCCGGATCAATTTCTCGCGTTCGCCTTCCTGCAAACGCGAAACCGGAATGTGCGTCCAACTCGAGACGACTTCCGCGATATCTTCTTCGGTGACTTCCTCGCGGAGCAAACGATTGCCGCCTTCCTTGATCTTCTCCTCGACACTCCGCACTCGTTTCTCCAACTCCGGGATGCGCCCGTATTGCAGCTCGCTTGCCTTCGCCAATTCGCCCCGGCGCTGCGCGCGTTCCAGTTCCGTCCGCGCCTGCTCGATTTCTTCCTTCAGCTTTCGCTGTTCGTCGATGACCGACTTTTCCTTCTGCCATTCTGCTCTTAGCGCGGAGGATTTTTCTTTCAGTTCCGCCAATTCCTTCTCGAGCTTCTTCAGTCGTTCCTTGCTCGCAGCGTCCTTTTCTTTCTTAAGCGCCTGCCGCTCCATCTCGTGCTGCATGATCTCGCGCTCGATCACGTCGATCTCCGTCGGCATCGAATCGAGCTCGATCTTCAAGCGCGACGCCGCTTCATCGACAAGGTCCACCGCTTTGTCCGGCAAAAACCGATCGCTGATGTAGCGATGCGACAACACCGCCGCCGCGACGAGAGCCGCGTCCTGGATCCGCACGCCGTGATGCACTTCGTAGCGTTCCTTCAATCCACGCAGGATCGCGATCGTGTCCTCGACCGTCGGCTCGTCCACCATCACCGGCTGGAATCGGCGTTCGAGCGCCGCGTCTTTCTCGATGTATTTGCGATATTCATCGAGCGTCGTCGCACCGATCGTGCGCAGTTCGCCGCGCGCCAGTTGCGGCTTCAACAAATTCGAGGCGTCGACCGATCCTTCCGCCGCGCCCGCGCCGACGATCGTGTGCAACTCGTCGATGAACAAAATGATTTCGCCCTGTGAATCGGTGACTTCTTTCAAGAACGCTTTCAGCCGGTCTTCGAATTCGCCGCGGAACTTCGCACCGGCGACCATCGAACCAATGTCCATTGCGATGAGCTTCTTTTGCTTCAACGACTCCGGCACATCGCCGCTGATGATGCGGCGAGCCAGGCCTTCCACGATCGCCGTCTTACCCACGCCCGGCTCGCCGATCAGGACCGGATTGTTTTTCGTCCGCCGCGAAAGCACCTGCATGACGCGCCGGATTTCGTTATCGCGTCCGATCACCGGATCGATCTTTCCCCGACGCGCCATCTCCGTCAGGTCGCGTCCGTATTTCTCCAGCGTCTGATATTTTCCTTCCGGATTCTGGTCCGTCACCCGCTGTGAACCGCGCACCTGTTGCAACGCCTGCATCAGCTTGTCGCGCGTCGCGCCGGCTTCTTTCAGCAATTTCGCCGCTACACTTTTCCCATCCGCGAGCGCGAGCAAATAATGCTCGGCGCTGAGGAACTCATCCTTCATCCGCGCCATCTCTTTCTCCGCCGCATCGATCGTCGATCGCAGATCGTTGCCGATCCCCTGATTCAAATTGTCGCCCTGGACTTTCGGCTTCCGTTCCAGCTCCTCCGTCAAGCGTTGGCGCAACTCCCCGATCGCGACCCCCATTTTCTCCAGCAACGGCCGTGTCACTCCATCCGTCTGATCGAGCAAAGCGATTAGAAAATGCTCGTTCGTGATTTCCTGGTGCCCGAACTCGGACGCTACCGTCTGCGACGCGTGCAGCGCCTCCTGCATCTTCTGGGTGAATTTGTCCGGTCGCATTCTTAACAGCTAAGCTTCGCGCCCGGTTGCGCAACCGCGCACGATCATTCTTTACCGCGCTCCGGCGTTCTGATATTCCCTGAATCTCATCCCATCCTCACCCCGCACCCCAAACCGCCTATGAGCAACGAAATCTATATCGCCTATTGGAGCGGCGAAGAACCGACCGGACCCGGACAATCGCCCACGCTCGATAAAACGCCGGACTACATCGACATCGTCCCGCTTTTCTATGTGCTGATAAACAAGGCCGGCAGCCTGGATTTCAACAGACTCGTCTTGCACAATAGCCAGGCCACGATCAAAGGCTGGATGGAAGACATCCGAACCCGCCAAGAAAACCAGCCGAAGAAAACGAAATTCACGCTCGGTATTTTGAGCGGAGATTTCCCGTCGCAAGATCCGACAAAGTTCGCGCAAACGGTCAAGGACGCCGTGAAGGATTGGGGCGCCGACGGAGTCACCGTCGATTACGAACCGCCGGACGGTGATGAAAGGATCCTCGAAGTCGTTAAGGCGATCCGCGATGCCGTCGGAATGGACGCGATCATGACGGCGCCGATTTATGATTCGTGGACGCCGTGGCCAGATTTGCTGAAAAGTTACAGCGCCTTTTTCAATTTTATCGAAACGATGGATTACAGCCCATATCCGGGGAAAAAAACGACCATCGACGATTACGAATCGTACGCTCAAACCATCGGCACGATTGACGAGCCGGCCTACAGCAAAATTGCGATCGGAGTCAGCTGCATGGAACCCTCGAGAGATTACTACACGCCCCTGGCCGACGTGATCGACTTGTGTAAGTACGAGCCGCCGTCAGGAAAAAAAGCGGGCATCATGCTCTACACCTTGTCTTACGATGTAACGAGTCACGGTAGCGGCTACCCGGACGGTACCTTCACCAAGACGATCAACGAAAATCTGCCCTAAAATACACCGCGGTTTTTTGCTGCGGTAAAGGATTCGCAGTTTCGTTAGGCAACCTTTGACGGGCTTAGCGACGAATCAGATTCGTGACTGCCCCGGACAGCTCGGTTCTCTGGCGTGAAGTACTTGGCGACGAGGAGCCCTGGCGTCGCGGGCGCTTATTCCTCATCCTGATTGCTTGCCTCACATTCCTATTCCAGGCGCTGGTTCTTGGTTACGGAATTATCACGGGGCTCATTGAGTTTGTTTTAATCCACGCGCTCGCGGGCCTCATTTTCTGGCTCCAGTTCTATTTCATCTGGATCGGCGTTCATTGGGTGCGCTGGTTGAACGGCGGGTGGAACGCGTTCTGTGGTTTTGCGTTGCTCATCTGGGCACTTCGCGATCGTGCCCAGGTCCCGGCGGTCCTCGGCGCGTATTTGTTAATGATCGGTTGTTATCTGGGCTTCGCGCCTTCGGTCTATTTCTTCGCCAAGCGACAGAAGGAGAAGGTCCGCTGGACGGAATCACTCGCGATCGCAAGCGTGTTTCTGCTTCTTCTTGGCAGTGTCTACGCGGGCGTCCTCGGTTTAGCCGGATACAAAGCGGCCCTTGAGCGCGAGGCCCGCGAATTTGCCAACACCGCGTTTCAGCGACTATTCGCCCAACATGATACTTATTATCTGCTCGACCATGTCAGCGACCAGGTTCTCAACGAATCCCACGGCCGCGACCGGCTCACCCGGTTTTTGCAAGCTGCAACCATGCAGGCCGGCGACGTTGGCGATATCGAGCCCGCTGTCGGGTCGGTTCGATTTTGGTATTCGTTTCCGTTCGATCTCGCCAGTGAAGCGCAAATGACAACCCATGCGCGTGCCGAGCGCGGATCCAACATCGGGATGCAGTTGGTCCTGATCGAAGCTCACGGCGATTGGAAGATTCAGTATGTGCGCTGGTATCCTGATTACGACCGGCGTCCCGCGTCTCCGCGCTGAGGGCGTTGCCGTTCGTTGCAGCGCAGCGCTTCTCCGCTTATGAATGCGGCGAATGAGTGCGGAAGCGAAATTGACGGCGCGCAACGCGTTGAGCGTTTTGCGCAATGCGCCCTACCGCCGCTACATCATCGGCTCGGCGATTTCGGACACCGGCACCTGGATGCAAGTGATGGCCCAAGGCTACGTGATGAGCACGCTCACGACGAAGGCCGTCTGGCTCGGGATGGCGCAATTAGCGGCTGGATTGCCCATGCTCCTTCTCACCATGGTTGGGGGATCGGCAGCAGATCGCTACGATAAACGTTGCATTCTTCTCATCACTCAGTTCGTCCAAATCGCGCTCGCGCTGGCGATCGGCTGGCTGGTCTGGAAGGAGCAAATTGCCATTTGGCACATTCTCACTTTCGCCGCGATCCTCGGCGTTTCGAACTCGTTTGAAATGCCGACGCTTTCCGCGCTTGTCCCCGAGTTGGTGAAGAAGGAACAAATTCAAAGCGGCATCGCGATCGATCGTTCGGTGTTTCACGGCTCGCGCGTTGTCGGACCGACCATCGGCGGCATTCTCATCAGCGTCTGGGGAACAGCGTCCGCCTTTTTCGCGAACGCAGTTTCCTTCGTCGCACTAATCATTGCACTGCTCTCCTTGCCACCTCGGCAAAAAGGGAGCGCAGAAGAAGAGGACAAACGAACGACCGGTTTTAAGGACGGCTTTCGTTTCGTTGCAAATGACAAGCCGAGCCTTGCCATGATCATGCTGATCGCCACCCAATCGGTCTGCATTTTCCCAATCATCACCGTCATGATGCCGCTCTACGTCCGGATCGTTCTCGGTTACGGGCCGGACCGTCTCGGTTTTCTCATGGGCGCGTCGGCGGTCGGTTCGTTGGTCGGCTCGATTTTTCTGATCGGTCTCGCGCGAAGCAAACGCGTGCCGCTGATGATTCTGTGCACGCTTGGCGTCACGGGCGCGGTCCTGGGATTGTCGCTCGGCCCGAGCTTTTACGTCGCGACTGCGCTGCTCGTCGTTAACTCGTTAGGCCTGGCCACCAATTTCGGTCTCGCCAGCACGATCGTGCAAGAACGCGCCCCGGATTATCTGCGCGGCCGCGTCTCCGCCGTTTTCATGTTGAGCTTCGTCGGGCTGATGCCGGTTGCCGGACTTGGTGTCACGAGTTTGTCGGACTTCATCGGAATGAAGACAGCCCTCGCCATTGCGGCGGTTGTTTACGGTGCGATTACCGTTGTTGTTCTGGCGCGTGTTCGCAAGGAGTGCTCGCAGCCGGGCGGTATGTGCGAAGCGGAACTCACGACGCCTGCTCCGACCGCAGCGGCCACGATTTCGATGCATTCCTAATCTCGTGATTGCGTTTTCCACGAGCTGGAATTCCGGCCGTCACACAGATGGCGCCGAGATGCTGCGCGAGATCAAGGATCTCGGATTCAATCGCGTCGAGCTCGGGCACGGCATTCGGATTTCACTCATGCCGGGCATCCAGAAAATGTTCGAGGCGGGCGAAGTCGAGTTCACGAGCCTGCACAATTTCTGTCCCTTGCCGGTCGAGATCATGCAGGCGTCGCCGGACTGCTACAAAATTTCGGCGGCTTATTCCAAGGAACGCGACCGCGCGATTCGCCAGACGTTTCAGACGATCGATTTCGCACAGCGGCTCGGCGCGCCGTTCGTCGTCATCCATTGCGGCGAAGTCGAGATGAACCCGATCACCGACGAGCTGATCGCGCTGGCGAAGAACGGCGAACATCTCTCCCGAAAATATGTGCGGTTGAAAGTGAAAGCCGTTCAGACGCGCGAAGCCGCCGCGCCGCCGTACCTTGCGCGGGTAAAAGACGCGCTCAACCAAATCGCCGAATACGCCGCGAAGAAAAATATCCGGCTCGGCGTGGAAGGCCGGCGCGGTTATGAAGAAATCCCGAGCGAACGCGAGTTGCCCACGCTCCTCGACGAATTGAATTCGCCGCAGTTCGGTTACTGGCACGACATGGGGCACATTCAGATCAAGGAAAATCTCGGGTTCGTGGATCACTACGAATGGCTGCGCCAGATCGGGCCGCGCACGTTTGGCTGTCATCTCCAGGATTGCAAATGGCCGGGGCAGGATCACCAGGCGCCGTTCACGGGAATGGTTGATCTGGAGAATCTTGTTCCGCTGCTTCCGGCGAACTGTTTATTTGTCTGGGAAATGAGTCCCCGCCGAACGGCCGACGAAATCCGATTATCGGTCGCACGCTGGAAAGAACGTTTCGGGGAATGAAAAAAACGCTGCTCACCATCCTTCAGCTAGTCGTCACGGGCGCGCTGCTCTATTGGGTATTCCACGATCCGGCGGTGCGGAGCGCAATGGCCACCGCGATTCGAGACGCGGACTACCGCTGGATCGCCGCCGCCATTGTTATGTATTTAATTGTCGAATTGGCGGCCGTGGTGCGCTGGCAGATTCTTCTCAAAGTTCAGGGCATTAACCTGAGTAACGGCCGGATCGCCGCGCTTTTTTTTATCGGCATGTTTTACAACCAATTCCTGCCCGGCGGCACCGGTGGCGATATCATCAAGACCTATCTTCTTTGGAAAGAGACTCCCAACCAGAAACCCGGCGCGCTCCTCGCGGTGATGTTCGATCGGATGATTGGGCTCATTGCGCTCATCGTTATCACGGGCGTCCTGATTTTTCTTCGCTATAGCTGGCTCACCCGCGAGACAGCGGCGCAGCTCGACAGCAACCCGCTGCACAACCCGCGGTTCTACGTCTGGGTCGTGCTCGCCGTTTTCGGCGCGTCGGTTTTGTTTGTTTCCACCACGTTTCTAATCAGCGGATTCAATTGGCTCCACAAACTGCCGCATCGTTTTCCCGGCCGCGAAAAGCTGATCGAAATTTCGGCGGCGTATCATCTCTATGCACGACATTGGCGCGCCACGGCAGCGGCGTTCGGCGCTTCGCTCGTTTGTCACCTTGGGACGTTCGCCACTTTTCTTTGCGTCGCCTATGCGTTTCAGGCCGCGGTCGCGCCGGTGGACTTCTTCGCCATCATGCCGATCGAGCGCACGATCTCATCGTTGCCGATCAGTTTTGCCGGTGTCGGCACGCGCGAGTTTTTGCTTCAGGTCATGCTCTTCAATCTGTGCGCAGTTCCTCCGGCGGTGGCGCGCATGATCGGTCTGACCGGTTTCACGGTGATCCTGCTCTGCTGTTTACCTGGCGGAATTGTTTATTTCTTTTATCGGCCGAGCGGCGCCGTCGGTCATGTGAAGATGCGCGAAATGGAGAAGGAATTCGCCACGCTCGAGCATGAAATCAGCGAGCACGAAGAGTAAACCGCGCGGGTCGCGGCGACCGTTCGTGGCGGTGACGTTCGCCATGACGGTCGACGGCAAGATCACCACCAAGAATTTTTCGCCCGTCGATTTCACGTCGCGAGAAGACAAGACGCATTTGCTCCGCCAACGCGCGCTTGGCGATGCCGTCCTCATCGGTCATAGCACGCTCAAGCATGACAATGTCCGCCTGGGTCTGCCTGATCCGAAGATGCGTGAGGCGCGGGTCGCGCGCGGGCAAACGCCTTACCCGTTGCGCGTGATCGTTTCGAACGAAGGCCGGATCGATCCATCGTTAAACATTTTCAAGGTCGATATCTCGCCGATTCTCATCTTCTCGACCCTGCGAATGCCGGCGCGCTATCAAAAGGCGCTTCGCAAGAAAGCGACGCTCCACTTGAGCGACGCGAACGAAGTCGATCTCGCCTGGATGTTGCGACAGCTCCGGCACGATTACGGAGTGCGTAATGTTGCTTGCGAAGGCGGCGCGACACTTTTCCGCGCATTGCTGGAAGCGAATCTCGTCGATCAACTCAATCTGACGATAGCGCCGTGCCTTTTCGGCGGCGCGGATGCACCGACGCTTACCGGCCTGAGCAAGGAATTCCTGCCGCGTAGCGTGCGTTGCTCGCTCACCAACATGCGCGTCGTCGGCGAAGAATGCTTTCTGACCTACCGGATCAAGCATCGACGCAGATCATAAGGTAGGGGCGGTTCACCGAACCGCCCGCCGATTCGAATGCTAGTCCGAGCGCCGGGCGATTGAGGTCAATCGCCCCTACCTGCCTTCCCCTTCCGCGGTCGTCGCACCAATTCGCCGCCGCAGTTGGGACAGACAGCCGCCATCGCTTCCGTGCATTCGCGACAGAACGTGCATTCGTAAGTGCAGATGAACGCCTCGCCTTCCGCCTCGAGTTTTCGCCCGCACTTCTCGCACTCCGATTTCATTAGTAACGCCATTGTTACTTTTCCTTTCGTTGTCCGGTTTTGACGCGAGTTTAGCCTGAAGAAGGATCATGCACACAGCGAACTCGATCATCATTCGCGCCCCGAAGAATGCGATCTTCGAAACGGCGGCCAACCTCGAGCTCTGGCCAAAAATTCTGCCGCATTATCGTTACATCCGTTATTTGGAGCGTAGCGCGGATCGCAATCTGGTCATCATGGCCGCGCGGCGTTGGGGTCTGCCGATTGCGTGGACCTCGGAACAAATCATCGATCGCGATCGTTGCGAGGTTCGCTTTCATCATTTGAAAGCCTGGACCAAGGGCATGGACGTCGTCTGGTTATTCAAGGAAACGCCGGCCGGCACCCTGGTCGAAATCGTTCACGACCTGCGTTTTCGGATTCGGTTGCTCGCGCCCATTGCCGAGCCGATCATCAGCAAAGGATTCATTCATCCGGTCGCGAGTAAAACGTTGCGCTGGATGAAAACGTATCTCGAGAGTCAGCCAACGTCAGCACTTCAACCCCAAATCCACCATGGCTAAACGTCGCGCTGTCATCACCGGCCTCGGGCCAATCACCTCCATCGGGATCGGTCGCGAAAATTTCTGGCACGGATTGCGCGCGGAAAAAAGCGGGGTCCGGACAATCGCGAGCTTCGATACTTCGCAATTCAACGCGCATTGCGCCGGTCAAATTCTCGACTGGGTCCCCGAAGAACATTTTCCGCCGCATCGCCTGAAGCGCCTCGACCGGTATGCGCAGTTCGCCGTCGCTTCCGCGAAAATGGCGCTCGATGACGCCGGCATTTCGTATTCGCGCGAAGCGCCGCAGGACCGGATCGGCGTCAGTTTCGGGACCGCCTTGGGCGGAATCTCAAACGCCGAAATGGACCACGCGCGTTTCCTCAAGAAAGGCACGCGCGGTGTGAACCCAACTCTGGCCGTGCAGGTTTTCGGCGGCTCGGCTCATTCGAATATCGCGATCGAATTCGCCTTCCGCGGCGTCGGCACGACGAATTCCAACAGTTGCGCGAGCGGCACCGTCTCCGTGGGCGAGGCCCTTCGTTATATTCGCGACGATTTCGCGGACGTCATGGTTGCGGGCGGGGCTGAAGCTCCGTTAAGCCCGCTCACTTACGGCGCATTCGCGATCATCAAATCGATGAGCCAATGGACGGGTGATCCGGCAGTGGCTTGTCGCCCCTTCGACTTGGAGCGCGACGGTTTTGTTATGGGCGAAGGCGCGGCGTCATTGATCGTGGAAGAATTGGAGCACGCTCAAAAACGCGGCGCGCACATTTACGCGGAAGTGCTCGGCTACAGTTTAAACAACGACGCGTTTCACATGACGTCGCCGTTGCCGAGCGGCGAATCGTCGATGCGCGCGATGCGCGAAGCGCTCGCAGATGCTCAGATCGATCCAACGCAGATCGATTACATTAATGCGCACGCGAGCTCGACCTCGCTCAACGACAGCTGTGAAACCGCGGCGATCAAGCAAGTGTTCGGCGCGCACGCCCAGCGAATTCCGGTGAGCGGCACCAAGGCCTACACCGCGCATGCTCTCGGCGCGACCGGCGCCATGGAAGCGGCCATCTCCGCGCTCGCGATCGATCGCAGTTGGGTTCCACCGACCCTGAACCGCGACCATCCCGATCCCGCCTGCGATCTCGACGCCGTCCCGCATCACGGCCGCGATGCCGAGCTCAATTATGTGCTGAGCAATTCGTTCGGCTTCGGCGGCATCAACGCCTGCGTGATCCTAGGGCGCCTCAGGTAGGGGCGGTTCACCGAACCGCCCGCCACCAAGCAGATCCGGGCGATTTTTTTGCGTGCGTTTCTCAGCCTGTTCCTTTCGCCACTTTGCGATTTCGCCGTGATTTCCGGATAACAAAACGTCCGGCACTTTCATTCCGCGAAATTCGGATGGCCGCGTATATTGCGGCCCTTCGAGTAAACCGGCGCTGAAACTATCATCAGCCGCCGATTGTTTGTCGCCCAAAACGCCAGGCAGCAAACGCACCACGGCATCCGTGAGAACCACCGCCGCGATCGCGCCATTCGTCAGCACGTAATCGCCAATCGAAACCTCCTCATCGACCAGGTGCTCGACGACGCGATGATCCACGCCTTCGTAATGCCCACAAATAATGATGAGGTGCGCTTCGCCAGACAAATCCTTCGCCATTTGCTGAGTGAGACGGCGACCAGTCGGCGACATCAAAATCACCTTCGGCCTAGGTAATTCGACATTGGGCGTTGGGTGTTCGGCGTTGGGCGTTTTCTTCAACTCTTCCACCGCCGCAAAGATCGGCTCCGCTTTCATCACCATTCCCTGCCCGCCGCCAAAGGGCGCATCATCGACGACATGGTGCTTGTCGGTTGTCCAATCGCGCAGGTTATGGATCTGCAACTCCAAGGCGCCGCATTCCTGGGCGCGCTTCATCATGCTCGCGTTGAGCGGCGCGCGACAGATTTCCGGGAACAACGTCAGGATGTCGATCTTCAACGGAGGCCAAGTTCCACGTGCAGAGTGTAGCGCGCAATCGCTTGTCGCGTGGCGACTTCTCGTCCTAAATGCGAGATGGACATGTTGGGACGAGCACGATAAAAAACGGGCTCCCTCACGATGCATATCCTTTCCCAGAACTCTTGGCCCGCGGGCGTGTCACCGCCACCGTCATCCCGAAAGGAGTAACCCCATGCCTGCGAAAAAATCCCCATCCATTCGAACGAAGACCAGGGTCAGAACCCAGGGGCGAAAAGTTAAGCCGGCAAAAAAGCCTGCTAAGCCTTCGCGGATCAAGCGCAGTGGGAAGACCAAATCGAAGAAGAAAGCTGCCGCCGCTGCAAATTTCACAGCCCAATTCTTTCCCTTGCCGGCAGGAAGCATTTCCATTCTCGAATCCTCGCTGGCGCCAAAGGCGAGCGGAGCGAATTTCGTGGGCGTTTGTTTTTCCGGTGGCGGCTCCCGCGCCCTCAGCGCGGCGATGGGCCAGCTCCGCGGTCTCAAATACCTCGGTCTCGCCGACGAGATTTTCTTCATTTCGTCTGTCTCGGGAGGCACCTGGGCGAGCGCCGCCTACACCTATTTGCCGCCGCAGTACGACGATGACGATTTCCTCGGCTTAACCGTTCCGAACCCTGGAAATCTTACGCTGTTGAATACGAATCCGAAGCATCCCGAGTATGCGCTGGATTACCTGTCGCCGAATAACCTTGGTCGCGTGCCGGCCTCGCTCAGTGTTTGGGGAGACATCACCGAGATCTACAAACTCAAGGAGCGCTACCACTACACGAACGAAAACCTGTGGCAGGGTCTCATCGGAAATTTCGTCCTGAATCGCTGGAAGTTGTGGAACCCGGATGCGAACGGACTCCCAACGCAGTACTATAGCCTCACGCCAGCATACCTCGGCTGGAAGGGCGGCATCCTCGACCGCAATCGGCAGCTCTCGTCCAAACAATTCTTTTGCGTGCCGCGGCCGCGGCCGTTCTACATCATGAATGGTTGCATCGTCAGCAACCCGGAGGTTCCCGGTTCGCAGCTTCTTCCTTTTGAGTCGACTGGAGTCGGGTTGGGCGTGCGCCAATTTTTCTCCGGAGAAGGGCCGAACGGAAGAAATCTCGGCGGTGGTTTGCTCCAGCCCTTTGCAATGGGGTCCACCTACCTTTCGGACATCTCTCCGAACTACGCGTCGGTCACCGCCCCGGCTCGGCCGTTCTCACTCTCGGACATGGTTTCGATCAGCAGCGCGGCATTTGCTGAGATGATCCAAAGCACGTTCCCCATCCTCGGCAGCCTTGTCCCGCACTATGCCTATTGGCCGGTCCAGACACGACAGACCACGCCGGTTTACAATTATGAATTCGCGGATGGCGGCAGTCTGGAGGACACCGGCATCACGTCCTTGCTCAGCCGAAATTTGCCGAACATCATCGCTTTTGTTAACGGCATGACGCCGTTGACCAAGGATGACTCGGGCAAGATTGTCGTCGATTCGCAGATCCAATTGCTCTTCGGCAGGCAACCCACCGCCGCTTCGTTGAAACACAAGGAGCCGAACCGGGCCGACGTTCCTAACAACGATGTGACCTTTACCCAGGTTTTCGCGACGAGCGATTACGATGAGTTGGCGCAAGGTCTCTGGGCGGCAAACTCCGCTCCTTATAACGGGACGGCGATGTACATGCAGAACCTGCAAGTGCTCCCGAATGCCAATTTCGGCATCCGGGGAAATTACGAAGTCCGGGTGCTCTGGGTTTCAAACACCTGGGTCCATGACTGGTATGAATTGTTGAGCTGGGAAGTCGGAAGTTATGCCGTCGCGGAAAACGAGTTGGCGGGCTTCCCGGATTACAACACCTTCACGCGTCTCGATCTGTCTCCGCGCCAGGTGAATCTTCTGGCGCAGCTCTCCTGCTGGAACGTAATCGCCGATCATGCCGGCCCGCAGGGAACCAACGCAGACCTGATGAGAACAATGTTCTTCGGTTGAGTTACTCCACGATTTCAAGCGTCGCACGCTGGCCGTGACGCGCGGCGGAGCTGGCCAGCAAGGCGCGGATCGCCTGAATCGTCTGGCCGTTGCGGCCGATGATGCGACCGACGTCGCTCTGGCGGAGCTGCACGCGGAAGATCGTCATTTTCCCGGATGGAATTTCCGAGAGCATCATCTCATCGGGAAACTCGACGAGCTGGCGAATGACGAATTCGAGGAACTGTTTCACGACGCCGAAACTACCCGAAGCTTTCGTTGTTGTCACGCCAGCTACTCTTTCCCGTAGGTCGCCTCGAAAGTTTCGGTGTCTTCACCGACCGGGCCGACTTCCTTGCCATCGGGGCGGAGGAGCCAAAACCAATCGTATGAACCGCCGCCGACAAAGTAGCGATGCTGCTGGACGAGCAGGCAATCCTTGTATTCGCCCGAAGGAACGAGCTTCAGGTTGTTGCCCGCGAAAAGGAATCGCTCTTTTCGATTTGTGGTGTCGACGACGTGCACGGCGCCGGAAGTCGCCCAGGCGGGCGAAACGAAATAGAGGAGTTTCCCGTTGGTGGAGAATTGCAGTGTTTCGAACGCCGCAATCAGCGACTCGGGCTTTGCCGATTCCCGGCAACGCAGGAGCAGCGACGGCTCTTTCCCATCGACCCGGACCTGCCAGAGCTCAGTCGGATCCATTTCGTCGGAGCCGGTCGCGATTTTTTTCCCGTCCACTTTCCGCACGAACGCTACCCATTTGCCGTCCGGCGCCAGGAGCGGATTAGAGTCGCGGCCACTCGAGGTCAGCGCCGTTGTCTTTCCCGACTTGTCAGTGAACTGGATGTTGCCGTCCTTGACTGAAACGGTTTGCGCGAACGCGGAAGCGCAAACTACCAGGCCGATCGGACAGAAAAGGAGTCGCTTCATTTGCTGATAGCGACGCTCTCCCAATCAGGAATTGAAAGGAAAATTACTCCGACGCTGCCGGTGTCGGCGCTTCCTCAGCCTTCGGCGCTTCTGCCGGAGCGCTGCCCGTCTGCTTCCGGTTCTTCTTGATCAAACTGCGGACCGTGTCCGAAGGCTGCGCGCCTTTGGAAATCCAATGATCGATTCGATCGAGCTTCAACGTGCTGTTGTGCCCGGTCTTTTTCGGATCGTAGGTCCCGATAATCTCGATGAATTTTCCGTCGCGCGGGCTGCGGCTATCCGCCACCACGACTTTGTAGTACGGGCGGTTGAGCGCGCCTTCTCTGCGTAATCTGATTGAAACTGCCATATCTCTTAGTTTTTCATTCGCGCCATCTGCGCCATCATTCGTTTCATTTTCCCGGCGTTCTTCATCATCTTTCGCATCTGATTGAAACGCTGGAGCAGGTCGTTCACTTCCGTGACGGTGCTGCCACTGCCGCGGGCGATTCGTTGACGGCGGCGCGCGTTTAGAATGTCGGGCCGCGATCTCTCCTCGTGCGTCATGGAAAGCACAATGGCTTCCGTCCGCTTGAGCTGCTTCTCGTCCACGGAGAGGCCCTGCACGTTACTCATCCCGGGGATCATGCCAAGGATATTCTCCAGCGGCCCCATTTTCTTCATCATTTTGAATTGGGACAGGAAATCGTTGAAGTCGAACGACGCCGTTCGCATTTTGCGCTCCATCCGGGCCGCTTCCTCTTCGTCGAAAGCTTCCGCCGCTTTCTCGACGAGGCCCACGATGTCGCCCATTCCAAGAATCCGGCCGGCCAGGCGATCCGGCACGAACGGCTCGAATTGATCGAGCTTCTCGCCGACGCCGGCGAACTTGATCGGGCGTTGCGTGACTTCCCGCATCGAAAGCGCTGCCCCACCCCGCGCGTCACCGTCGAGTTTTGTCAGCACAATTCCGGTGATGCCGAGCGCTTCGTGAAAATGCGTGGCGACGCTCACGGCTTGCTGTCCGGTCGCCGCGTCCGCGACGAGTAAAACTTCCTGCGGCTTCAGGAATTCCTTCAGCTCTTTGATTTCTTCGATGAGCGCGGTGTCGATCTCCTGGCGACCGGCGGTATCGAAAATCTGGACGTTCCCGTTTTGTTCCGCGGCCCAGTCCAGAGCTGCCGCTGCGGAACGCCGGACGTTTTTCTCTTCCGGCGGCGGAATGTAAACCGGCACGTCGATCTGCCGGCCGAGCGTAGCCAGTTGCTCAATGGCCGCCGGCCGTTGCAAGTCCGACGCGATCAGTAACGGGACGCGACCTTGCTTTTTCAAATATGCGGCCAACTTCGCCGATGAAGTCGTTTTGCCAGCGCCGTTCAATCCCACCATCAAAATCCGCGCGGGCTTGTCCAGGTTTAGCGGCGCGGCATCGCCGCCGAGCAACGTCGTCAGCTCGTCGTGAAATATTTTAACGATCTGTTGGCCGGGCGTGACGCTGCGCAGCACTTCTTCGCCCAGCGCTTTTTCTTTGACCCGGGCGATGAATCGCTTCGCAACCTGGAAATCGACATCAGCCTCAAGCAACGCCAGCCGCACCTGCCGCAACGCGTCGTTGATATTCGCTTCGCTGATTGTCCCATGACCGCGAAGGTCCTTGAAAATGTCCTGAAGCTTGTCGCCGAGCTGCGAAAACATGATGTTAATTCCGGGGAGCGCACGCGCCTCGCGTGCTGGCGATCGCGCCCCCGCGATCGCGAACTTCGCGGATTTCACAACCGCAATTTGGAAGACAAATTTGTTTCGGCGAGGCGCCGAAACCAGCACGCGAGGCGCGTGCGCTCCCCAGAGAAATCATGATGGCCGCTTACTTTTTCTTCTTCTTCGGTTTCGCGGCCGGCGGCGCCACGGTCGGGGCGCTGGTCGGCGCGACGGACGGCATCGGCGCGGGCGGTGCGGCGTTGGTGGCGCCTTCCTCGATGTTAAACGTCCAATGCGTTTCGACTTTTTTGCCGCCCGACTTCGCGCTCACGATCACCGTGCACGTCTTGTCCTTCAGCCGTTGCGTAACCTGATACGCCACCGTCGTGCTTTTCGGATCGAAGCTCGCATCCACTTTGCCGAGCCCACTCACGCGCATTTCCACCGTGCCCTGATCGATCACGCCGAGCGTTCCGATGTTCGCTTTGATCAACGGCAGTGCGGTCTTGATCGTCTCGCCGTCCGCCGGCTGCGTTTGCAAATTCGATGGCGCCACTTCGGCGACTGATGGACCGACCGCCGTGGTCGCGATTGCTGCCACCGCGTCCGTAAATGTTTTCGGCTTGTTCGCCTCCATCAAGTAACGGCCGACCGAATTGAGCGGCGTGTGTACCGTGATCGGCTGGCCATAAACCGTGAAGAGCGCTTCGTATCCCGCCTTCATTACCACCTCTTCGATATGAGCGTTGTGAAATCCGTACGGGACCGCGAAGCAGTTCACCTTTACGCCTAACTTTTGCTCGATCATTTGCTTCGAGCCCACGATCTCCTTATTGAGCCACTCTTCGTATTCAGCTGGATTGAGCTTCTTCTTCGCGACTTTGTCGTACGGCTTGCGCAAGTCGGAATGCGTGGCGGTGTGCCCTTGAATGTCGATGCCGGCATCCCGCATCTCCGCGAGCTGCTCCCAGCTCAGCGATTCGCCGCCACTGAAATGTCCCGGCTTTATTCCTTCCGTGTAAATGAAGAGCGTGAACGGATAATTGAACTTCTTCATGATCGGCCACGCCACTTCGTACTGCGATTTCCAGCCGTCATCGAACGTGACGATCGCGCTCTTGGCCGGAATCGCCTTTTCGCCTCGGCGCCAGGCCAGGAAATCCTGCATCGGAATCACGCTGATGTTCTTGTTCTTCAGTTCCTGCATTTGCGCTTCGAATGCGGCCGGCGTGATCTCGGTATCCGGCCGCTTCACGTTGTTGACGAAACGGTGGTAACCGAAAATGACGACCTGCGCATTCTGATCGATCGCCGGTTTTGAAATGACCGGCGCAGCTGAAGGCGTCGCGGCAGCGGCGGCAGGGGAAGTGGCCGCGCTCGGCGTAGGGCTGGCCGCGGACGGCGATTTATCGGAAGCGTTGGTGCTAAGGGCCGGCAGCTTCTTGCAACCGACAAGTCCAAGCACGAAAACGAGCGAAAGAATTGGGAATCTGGTGAGCATAAATGCGGTAAGGGCCTTTAGTTTGGGACGTAAAAAATACAAGCGTTTTTTGGACGCACTCGTCGCATCGACAAAAATTTCGGTGGCGAGCATTGTTTGATGCGTTATCTGAATGCCGATGCGCTTACATCTGCGAATTCTCCTCGTCGCGCCCGCCTGCGTTCTACTGGCCAGCTGCGGCACCGGCCCGGAACTGAGCGTTAAGGACACGACCCGGACGTTCTCCACCGTCGTCGTCGATGCGGGCCACGGCGGCAAAGACAATGGCGCCTTTCGCCGCTACGGCGGCGCTGAGAAAAACGCTACCCTCGACGTCGCCACGCGCCTGGCCGCGAAACTTCGCGAATCGCAGTTTCGCGTCGTGATGACGCGGTCGACCGACGTTTTTATTCCGCTCGATGACCGGGCCGCTATTTCGAACCGTCAGAGCAACGCCATCTTCGTCAGCGTCCATTTCAACGATTCGGGTCGGCGCGGGATCCGTGGATTCGAGACGTATTACCATTCCTCGGTTGCGCGTCCCCTCGCCTATCGCATTCAACAGCACCTGATGACTTTGCCCGGCGCCGTGAATCGCGGAGTGAAAACCGCGAATTTTCGCGTCCTGCGAAAGGCGGTCTATCCCGCGGTGCTCGTCGAATGCGGATTCCTGAGCAATCGAACCGAAGGGGCCGCGGCGAAAAGCGCGAGTCATCGCGACGATCTCGCCGATAAGATTGCCGAGGCGATCGTCGACGAACGCTACGGCAAAGGAACGTATCGCGGACCGACCTCGGCAACGGACGCCGCCGCGACGAGCTCCGAACACGGAAACTAAAATTCGATTCCGCGTTTTTCGCGCCCGACAGCCGCGAGAATAATTACCGCGAGAAAGACTACGCACTGAACGAGTGCCATCGTCAGTGCGTAGTTCGGTTCGCCGCTCGGTAGCCGAAATTTTTCGGCGAGCCACGCCTGTTGCTGCGCCGCATACGCCGCCGCGAAATTTCCCAGTTGATACGCCAGCCCCGGAAACGTTCCGCGAAAATCGGGCGGCGACAATTCGTTGAGATGGACCGGCACGACGCCCCATGCTCCCTGGACCATGAATTGAATCGAGAAGCCGCCGATGATCAGGAGCGCTGTGCTCGGCGCGAAAATCCAGAGCGGGATCAATAACATTCCGCCCGTCGCCGAAAGAATGATGACGCGACGTCGTCCCCAATATTGCGAGAGATAACCGATCACGACGCCGCCGCAGATCGCGCCCATCGCGTAAACAATGCTGATCATCGATTTCGCGCTCACGCCGAAGCCGCGCTGCTTCTCGAGATACGTCGGGTAAAGATCCTGCGTGCCGTGCGACATGTAATTGAACGCGGTCATCAGAAGTGCGGCGTAGAGAAACAGGCCGCCGTGGTGTTTCACGAAAACGCCCAGGTTGAAGTTCGGTCGCCGCTGCGCCTGGTCACGCTTCCAGACGGGCGATTCCGGCACGTGCATTCGGATGTAGATGACGAGGAGCGCCGGCAACGCGCCGGCGATGAAGAGCCCACGCCAGCCAAAATGCGGAAACACGATCCAGTAAACGAGCGCGGCGAGCAAATAACCGACCGCGTAACCTTGTTGCAGGATTCCGGAGAACAATCCACGCGCCTGTGTCGGCAACGATTCCATGGCGAGCGACGCGCCGAGTCCCCATTCGCCGCCCATCCCGATCCCAAACAGCGCGCGCAAAATCAGGAAGACAGTGAAATTCGGAGCGAATGCTGTCGCCAGTTCCATGATCGAATAGAAAACGATGTCGATCATGAGTGGAATGCGCCGGCCGAACTTGTCGCCCAGGTAACCGAAGATGAATGCGCCCAGCGGTCGCATCATTAGCGTCAGCGTGATCGAGAACGCGACCTGCGGAATGCTTCGGCCGAAATCGTGGGAAATCTGGCTCAGGACGAAGGTGACGAGAAAAAAATCCAGCGCGTCGAGAGCCCAGCCGAGGAAACAGGCGATGAAAGTGTTTCGCTGCTCGCGGGTGAGGGTTTTGAGCAGACGAATTGTTTCCATCATTTCAATCTATTCGCGCCCGTGTGGATGACAGCGCTTTTCTCTGCGCGTACAATTCGGCGATATGCGCTACCTCGTTAAAGCCCGAGTCAAACCCGGTCAGCAGAAATCGCTGCTCGAAGCGATCGAACGCGACACCCTCGGGAAAGGTTCGATCGCCGGCGACGAATATCAGCACGATATGAAGACGGCGCGGGTCGATGCGGCCGGCGTCGCGACCTGGGTGGAAACCTGTTTCTGCGATCCGCCGTTGGAAGAAGAGCGCCCCTACTGGGAGAAATACTTCGAGCTGCTGACGGTGAAAGACGCGCACTCCCGCCGGAACTGCCGGCACGAGAACGGGACGGAACCGTGGGCTTGCTGCGACTGCGATTGCACGGCGAAGCTGGAAGAGAAACTGGCCGGCCAGGGCGACTCATTTCTCCGCAGACTGCGCTCCACGGAATCTTCCTCTACCTCTTCCGCTTTCTCTTAATCCTCTGAGAAGATTCAGAGGAAGAAGTAACGGAAGATTAACTAACACATCTACGCATCATGATGCGTCAATTTGTTCCTTGCCGTGCACGGGAACTGCGGTTACTTGTCCGCCATGCCGGACAATGGTCTCCATCCCCTCGAAGCGCTCTTACGGGAGCGCATCGTCGTCCTCGACGGCGCGATGGGCACGATGGTCCAGCAGTACAAGTTTTCCGAGACCGAATACCGCGGCGAACGATTCAAGAATTGGAAGGGCAAGGACCTCAAAGGCTGCCTGGAAATTCTCCTTCTCACCAAACCGGCCGTCATCGACGAAATTCATCGTGGCTATCTCGAAGCCGGCGCCGACATCATCGAGACGAACACTTTCAGCGGCACCACGATTGGGCTGCACGACTTTCTGTTCCAAGAGGAGCCGAAACATAAACGCAAGGATGCCGAGTTTTTTCAGCGCGTTGTCGACGATCCCGAGCTGGTCGCGTTAACCCGCGAAATCAATCTCGCTGCTGCGCGGATCGCTCGCGCCTCCGCAGATAAGATGACAGGCGAAACCGGGCGACAACGTTTTGTCGCGGGCTCCATGGGGCCTCTGCCGGTGGCAGCGTCGCTCTCGCCGGATGTAAACGATCCGAGTTTCCGCGCCGCGACGTTCGATCAAATCTACAAAGCGTATCGCGAACAGGCGGCAGCATTGCTCGAAGGCGGAGTGGACTTGCTCGCGGTCGAAACCATCTTCGACACGCTCAATGCGAAAGCCGCGATCACCGCGATCAGCGAAGTATTCGAAGAATCGGGCCGGCGCGTGCCGCTTCTGATTTCGGGCACAGTCACGGATCGGTCCGGCCGAATCCTGAGCGGGCAGACCGTGGAAGCGTTTCTCACTTCGATCGCTCACGCCGATCCGCTCATCGTCGGATTGAACTGCGCGCTCGGTCCCACCGAGATGGAGCCCTACATCGAAGAGCTTGCGCACGGCACGAGCAAATTCGTTAGCGCGTATCCGAATGCCGGTCTGCCCGATCCACTTTCCCCGACCGGATTTCCGGAGACACCTGAGACATTCGCACCGCAACTCGATCGCTGGGTGCGCAATGGCTGGCTCAACATCGTCGGCGGCTGCTGCGGCACCACGCCAGATCATATTCGATTGATCGCCGAGAAGGTGCGCGATCTTCCGCCGCGTCACGTGGAATCGAAAACTCTGGGGAGCGCACGCGCCTCGCGTGCCGATTTCGGCGCCCCCGCCGAAATCTCTTCCGAAGTCTTTTACTCCAAGCGCCGCCTACCTCACTTCGAGCGCCCGTGGGCAAAGTACGCGGTCACATTCTCGACTCGTGACCGTCGTGCGTTGACTCCTGCCGAACGGGACATCGTTCTGAAAAGTATTCTCTACAGTTGCGAGCACGGACAATACGAACTGTATGTCGCCGCAGTCATGCCCGACCACGTACACTTACTTTTCGAACCCCAAGTCAAAGAGCAAAACGAAAAGGGCGAAACGGTTTTCTGGTCGTTGACTGAGATTCTGCATGGGATCAAGTCGTCAACTGCACATCGAATCAATAAGGCGACGGGGACGAAAGGACCGGTTTGGGAGAGAGAATCCTTTGATCGGTTGATCCGCTCAGAATCGGATTTGCGCGAGAAGTTCGAATACATCTGCCGGAATCCCTGGGATTCGGGAATCGGTGAGCCAGGCGAAGATTATCAGTGGTTGTGGACGCCGGATGGACCTTCGGCGGAGGCGCCGAAGGCTGCACGCGAGGCGCGTGCGCTCCCCGGAGTGAACGCCGCCGCCGCAGAGCCACTACGACTTTCAGGTCTGGAACCGCTCAACATCACTTCGGAGATGGGATTGGTCGTCGTCGGAGAGCGGACCAACATCACGGGCTCACCGAAATTTTCGAAGCTAGTTCTGGCCGGCGATTTCGAGGCGGCGCTGGCAGTCGCGCGGCAGCAGGTCAGCGGCGGCGCCAACATTCTCGACGTCAACATGGACGAAGGAATGATCGATTCCGAAGCGTCGATGACGAAGTTTCTTCAGCTCATCGGAAGCGAACCGGAAATCGCGCGAGTGCCGATCATGATCGACAGCTCGAAGTGGAGCGTGATCGAGGCGGGCCTGAAATGCGTTCAAGGCAAGCCGGTCGTTAATTCGATCAGCCTCAAGAATGGCGAGGAAGAATTTCTGCATCACGCCGCGCTGGTGAAGCGTTACGGCGCGGCCGTTATCGTGATGGCTTTCGATGAAACCGGCCAGGCGGACAATTTCCAGCGGCGGATCGACGTCTGCGCGCGCGCTTATCGATTGTTAACCGAGCGTGCGGGGGTCGCGCCTAACGACATAATTTTCGATCCGAACATCCTGACGGTCGCGACCGGTCTGGAGGAGCATCGGAACTACGCAGTCGATTTCATCGCGGCGGTGCGCTGGATCAAGGCAAACCTGCCCGGTGCGCGAACTAGCGGCGGCGTCAGCAACATTTCGTTTTCGTTCCGCGGCAACAACACCGTCCGCGAAGCGATGCACGCGGCATTCCTTTTCCATGCAATCCAGGCCGGGCTCGATATGGCAATCGTCAACGCGGGACAGCTCGCGGTTTATGAAGAGATCGAACCGGAGCTAAAAACGCGCGTCGAAGACGTGCTGCTGAATCGGCGCGACGACGCGACCGAGCGCCTGGTCGAGTTCGCCGAAGGCGTGAAGGCGATTGGGAAAACGCCGGCCGAAAAAGAAGCGTGGCGCCACGCGCCCGTCGAAGAGCGTCTCTCGCACGCGCTCGTCAAAGGGATCGTCGATTTCATCGAGGCGGACACGGAAGAAGCGCGCCAGAAATTCAGCCGGCCGCTCGAAGTGATCGAAGGTCCGCTCATGACTGGGATGTCGGTCGTTGGCGATCTGTTTGGCGCCGGGAAAATGTTTTTGCCGCAGGTGGTGAAGAGCGCGCGCGTCATGAAAAAAGCGGTGGCGTATTTGCTCCCGTTCATGGAAGCGGAGAAGCGCGCGGACGCGAAACCGCAGGCGCGGATCGTGATGGCCACCGTCAAAGGTGACGTGCACGACATCGGCAAGAACATCGTCGGCGTTGTTCTGCAATGTAACAATTACGAAGTCATCGATCTGGGAGTGATGGTGCCCGCGCCGAAGATTTTGGAGACAGCGCGCGAACTGAAAGCGGACGTCATCGGATTGAGCGGACTGATCACGCCGTCACTCGATGAGATGGTGCACGTGGCGCAGGAAATGGAGCGTGAGGGATTTTCGGTGCCGCTTCTCATTGGTGGCGCAACGACGAGCCGGGCGCATACCGCCATTAAGATCGCGCCGCATTATCGCGCCGGCGCCGTGCATGTGCTCGACGCCTCGCGGGCGGTTGGAGTGGTGAGCAACCTCTTGAGTGACGAATCGAAAGACGAATTCGACCGGCAGACACGGGAAGATTATGCGCGCCTGCGCGAGGAGCACGCCGCGAAATCGCGCGAGAAGAAACTGATCACGCTCGAGGAAGCGCGGACCAACCGGACGCCGATTGATTGGTCAAACTACACGCCGCCGAAACCGGAATTTTTCGGAACGCGGGTGTATTCCTGTGATCCGGGGAGCGCTCGCGCCGCGCGGGGGGGCGGTTGCGCCACCCCCACGCGCACATCGGGGGCGCAGGCAGAAACGTTC